>Ga0134126_10000875_pt1 | contig 37964 bp, 29 predicted proteins | sample KB31752_FD_96881 | JGI IMG/M metagenome (GOLD analysis project Ga0134126, IMG submission 96881) | Terrestrial soil microbial communities with excess Nitrogen fertilizer from Kellogg Biological Station, Michigan, USA - KB3-175-2 | ecosystem: Environmental > Terrestrial > Soil > Unclassified ...
CACTTCGACTTCTCCGCCCGACGCGTCGCCGAAAGCGTGGATGTCTCGCTGCACCGGCTTGGGACGGATCACTCGACATTGTCCTTTGCCACGACATCGAGTTCGTCAAGATGCAGCAGATTGTGGATGAAACTATCCCGGCTCTGCGCAAGATTCAACAACAGGGCAAGGTGCGCTTCATCGGCTTCAGCGGTTATCCGCAAAAAATCTTTCGCTTCATCTGCGATCAGACCGGCGTGGACTGCGTGCTCTCCTACAATCAATACACGCTGCAAAACACGCGCTTCGCCGATGAATCTATTCCCTATCTCAAGACGAAGGGCGTCGGCGTGATGAACGCCGGGCCGTTCAGCGCGCGTCTGCTCACGAATGCGCCGCTGCCTGCGTGGCTCAAGGAACCGGAAAACGTGAAAACGGCAGCCCGCGAAGCCGCCGAGCATTGCGCCAGGCGCGGCGTGGACATTGCCAAACTCGCGCTGCAATTCTCCTGTGCAAATCCGGACATCACGACAACTATCGCTGGCAGTGCGAACCCGGAGAACATTCGCAACTGGGCGAAGTGGATCGAAGAACCGGTTGACCAACCATTGCTCGCCGAAGTGCTGGAAATCTTCAAGCCGGTGAAGAACATCGGGCACATGGAGGGATTGCGGGAGAATAACTGATACTCGTGAAAGCCATCCAACTCGAAAAGCCCCAGAGTTTCCGCCGCATCGAAGTCGCCGAGCCGAGTCAGCCCGGGCCAGGTGAGGCGCTTGTCCGGATTCATCGCATCGGAATTTGTGGCACGGACATCTCCGGTTACCTCGGCAAGATGCCGTTCTTCAGCTACCCCCGCATTCCGGGACATGAACTCGGCGTCGAAGTGCTCGCTGTGGGCGCGGGCGTGGCGAACGTGAAGCCGGGCGACCGCTGTTCCGTGGAGCCGTATATCAATTGCCAGCAGTGTTACTCCTGCCGGCGCGGCCACACCAACTGCTGCGAAAGCCACAAAACGCTTGGCGTGATGTGCGACGGCGGCTTATGCGAGCGAATGATTTTGCCCGCGCGCAAGCTGCACGTCTCAACGAAGCTGACATTCGAGCAACTCGCGCTGGTCGAAACACTCGCCATCGGTTGTCACGCAACCAACCGTGGTAACCCTCAACCCGGCGAAAACGTTCTCGTGATTGGCGCCGGCCCGATTGGCCTTTCCGTCATCGAATTCGTCAAGCTGACCGGCGCGACAACGATCGTGATGGACATGAACGAGCGACGTCTCGCCTTTGTGCGCGAGAAAATGGGCGTCCCCAACACGATTCTAACGAAGAGCGACGGCGAGGAGTTGAAGCAGTTGAGTGAATTGACGAATGGCCAGCTCGCGGACGTGGTGGTCGATGCCACGGGCAGCAATAAGTCCATGAGCCACGCGTTGAACTACTGCGCGTTTGGTGGCCGATTGATTTACGTCGGCATCACGCAGGAACCGGTTTCCTTTCCGCACGCCCCGATCATGCACCGGCGCGAGCTGACGCTGCTTGCGAGCCGCAATGCCCTCGCGCCCGATTTCACGCGCATCATCAAGCTGATTGAAGATGGCCGGATTGATACAAGGCCGTGGATTACGCATCACACGTCCTTCGACGATCTGATTGAACAGTTTCCCGCCTTCACGAAACCGGAGACGGGCGTCATCAAGGCGGTAGTGGCCATGGAATGATGGGCGGGATGACTTCAATGACTTTTGCTGCTTACAAGAATGGAACGCGGCGAATCACGTTCCAACCATGATATGAAAATAGATTCGCACCAGCACTTCTGGAATTACAGTGCAACGGAATATCCCTGGATTCCGAAGGACTCACCGCTGCACCGCGACTGGCTGCCGGGTGATTTGCAACCGCTGCTGACCAAAGCGGGACTTGACGGTTCGGTCGCCGTACAGGCGCGCCAGACGATCGAGGAATCGCGCTGGCTGCTGAATCTTGCGGATCACTATCCGCTCATCAAAGGCGTGGTCGGCTGGGTGGACCTGCGTTCCGCCAGCGTCGAGGAACAGCTGTCCGAGCTGTCGAAACATCCGAAGTTCGTCGGTGTCCGGCACGTCGTGCAGGACGAGCCGGATGTGGACTTTATGCTGCGGCCGGAATTCCAGCGCGGCATCGGCAAGTTGAAACAGTTCAAACTGAGCTACGACATCCTGGTCTATCCGAAACAACTGCGGGCGGCGATAGCGCTGGCGAGGGCGGTTCCGGACCAGTCGTTCGTGCTCGACCACATTGCCAAGCCATTTATCAAAGACGGGATCATCTCGCCATGGCGCGAGCAGATCCGCGAGCTCGCAACATCACAAAACGTCTTCTGCAAAATCTCCGGCATGGTCACGGAGGCAAATCCTGCGAACTGGAAGCCGGGCGATTTCGAGCCGTACCTTGACGTCGTGTTCGACGCGTTCGGCGAAGACCGTCTGATGTTCGGATCTGACTGGCCAGTGTGCCTGCTGGCCGGCAGCTACGAGAAGGTGTTTGCGTTGCTTGATGGCTACACCGGTCGGTTGAACGCCGTCGCGCGCGGCAAGATCTATGGCGGCAACGCCGTGAGATTCTATCGTCTGGTGAATGGACAGGCGTCGGGCAAGGACTGAACGGTTTTTGCGCCCCAGCTGCCATTCAGTGCGGGGGCACAAGGATTCGATGAGTTCCGTCCAGTTTACGACAGCCGGCGCAACCCCTTAAACAACAAAGCGTGGCGTCGCGAACCAGAAATGATGGAGTCGTGTTTATTTCCTGCGAACAGCAACGCGCCTAATCCGGGTCATTAACCGGCGCGAAATCGTGAAAAATTTCACAAACTTTCTTGCCCGCGTCTGTGACGAGGATTAAACATGCCGTGCGGTTTCGGGATGCCTCTGATTTTGTCGTCGCGGTGCCAAAATATGGCCGGCGATAAAAAGCGTTGACGCTGGCGGGCTATTCGCAACAATCACCGGCTCGCGCGAAAAAAAGCTGTGTCCTGACCGCTTACCGGAACGGTTGCGCGAGCGAACAAACTAAATGTCGGACATCTTTCCAAAGTGGACGAACCGGCTTCCCCTTCAAATCGCCGTCGGCACTTTGCTCCTCGGCACCGCGTTGACCGCAGGTATGTGGTACTATTTCACTCCAAAATACACGCGGGTCGGCTATCAGCCCATTCAACCGGTCGCATTTTCACATGCGATTCACGTGGACCAGCTCGGCATGGATTGCCGGTATTGCCACAGCACTGTGGAGAAATCCTGGTATTCCAATGTTCCGTCCGCGTCCACCTGCATGAACTGTCACAATCAGGTTTTGAAGGACAGTTCCAAACTGGAGCTGGTTCGGGAAAGCGCGGCCACGGGCAAGCCGATTCCGTGGGTTCACATCCACAAGACTCCCGACTACGTGTACTTCAACCATTCCGTTCATGTGAACCGGGGCATCAGTTGCGTTGAGTGCCACGGACAGATCAACAAGATGGACGAGGTTTATCATGCGAAGCCGTTCAGCATGAGCTTCTGTCTGGACTGCCATCGCAATCCTGCGGCGCATGTGCGCCCACCCGACAAGATCACCGACCTGGATTGGAAGTGGAACGACGACCCGAAGATCGCCGCCGAATTGCAGAAGCAGAACGGCGATAAGTTCGTCCACGACTGGAAGGTCCAGTCGCTGCAAAGCTGTTCCACCTGTCACCGATGAGCAAAACCATTCCTCCAACCTGCCCGGAACCGGAGACCGGCCCGAAGTACTGGCGCAGCCTGGATCACCTGGCCGACACGGCGGAGTTTCGCCAGTGGGTGGAGCGCGAATTCCCGGCGGGCGCCAGCGAACTGACCGACCCGGTGACGCGGCGGCATTTCGTGAAGATCATGTCCGCGTCGTTTTTGCTGGCGGGTTTTGGTCTGAGCGGCTGTCGCCGGCCGGAGGAAAAGATTCTGCCGTTCGGCAAGGCGCCCGAAAACTTCATTCACGGCGCCCCGGAATTCTTCGCGACCGCCATGCCCACGCGCGGCACCGCCGTTCCACTGGTGGTCAAATCGAGTGACGGCCGACCGACCAAGATTGAGGGCAACGGGTTACACCCGGACAGCAACGGCGCTGCCGACCGTTACGCGCAAGCGTCCGTTCTGGATGTTTACGACCCCGACCGCGCGATGCGGTTCGTGAAGAACGGCAACACGGTGAGGCGCGAGGAAGCCCTGGATTTCCTGGGCGAGCTGTCGAAGAAGGCGCAGGGAGATGGAGGTCAGGGACTGTGTTTTTTGCTGGGGCGCAGCAGTTCGCCGTCCCGCGCGCGGCTGCAGAAACTTGTTGGTGACAAATTTCCGAAGGCGCGCTGGTTTGTCCACGAACCGGTGGATTTTGACATTCACCGCCAGGCGGCGGCGCTCGCGTTCGGCAAATCCGTCCGGCCATATTACAAACTCGACGAAGCAAAGGTCATCCTCTCGCTTGACTGTGATTTCATTGGCGGCGAAGAAGACGCCTACATCAATATCCGGCGTTTCATCAAAGGCCGGAAGGTTGAGAAACCGGCCGACTCGATGAACCGCCTTTACGTGGTCGAAGGGTTGTTCACGCTGACGGGCGCGAATGCAGACCATCGGTTGCGCGCGCCGGCAGGCGCAACGCTTGCCTTGGCGGCGCGTCTGGCGGGGGAGGTTCTCCGGCAGGGCGGCGCTTTGAGTGAGATGGGCGGAGTGCTGCAAACGCTCGGAGCGGGAACGCAGGCCAATGAAAAGTGGATCACCGAATGCGCAAAGGATTTGCGGGCAAACGCCGGCAACAGTCTGGTTCTTGCCGGTCAGCGCCAGCCCCTCGCGGTTCATCTTGTCGCCAACGCGCTCAACGTCGCCCTTGGCAATGTCGGCAAAACGGTCGTTTTCCTTGATTCGCCCGAGCCAAAAGAAGAAACGATTTTCGACCTCGCGGAGACGTTGAATGCGGGGCAGGTCGGGACGCTGGTGATTCTGGGCGGCAATCCGGTTTACAACGCGCCTGCGGATTTGAACTGGGCGCAGGCGCAGCGCAAGGCGAAGACGGTCGTTCGCCTCGGCTATTACGAGGACGAGACGTTTGCCGTGAGTGACTGGCATCTGCCGCTGGCCCATTACCTCGAATCGTGGGGCGACGCGCGCACGGCGGACGGCACACTCGTTCCGGTGCAACCGCTCATTGAACCGTTGTTCGGTGGCGTCCCGGAACTGGAAGTCCTCGCGAGAATTGGTGGCCTGGACACGATCAAGCCGCATGACATCGCTCGCGAAACGTATCGCGGCATCGCCGGCGACGGCGAAGACAACTGGAAACGATTCCTGCACGACGGTTTCCTGCCCGGCAGCGCGTCCAATCCGGTGGCAGTCCAGTTCGACGCGGCAGCTGCGGGGAAGGCGATTGGCACGGCAAAGTCCGCGCCGGCCCCGACCGCGGACTCGCTCGAAGTTATTTTCCATCGTGACTACAAACTGGACGACGGCCGTTACAACAACAACGGGTGGTTGCAGGAGCTGCCCGATCCGGTGACCAAGCTCGTCTGGGAAAATGTGATTTTGTTGAGCCCGACGACCGCGGACAACCTTGGCCTGCTCATCCACAACAACGAGAACAACAAGCTGTTCGTCCCCTTGGTTCGGATTCAACTCGATGGCCGCGAAATCGTGGGCCCGGTCTGGAAACAACCGGGCATGGCGGACAATGTCGTCGGCCTGGCGCTCGGTTATGGCCGTCAGAAGACGGGTCGCATCGGTCACGGTTCCGGCTACGATGCCTACCGCCTGCGCGCGACAAAGGCGCCGCACTTTGCTGGCGGAGCGAAACTGTCACTGACCGGCCGGACGCATCAACTCGCCAGCACGCAAGACCACGGCGCGATGGAAGGCCGGCCGATCATCCGCGAGGCGAACCTGGAGCAGTTCCGAAAGAATCCGCACTTTGCCCGGGCGATGGACCTTGCGAAGCCTCCGATGGTCAGTCCGCTGTATCCGAACCCGCTCGACAAGCTCAAGGCGAAGGGCCTGCACCAATGGGGCATGTCCATCGACCTCAACTCGTGCGTCGGCTGCGCGGCATGCGTGGTCGCCTGCCAGAGCGAAAACAATATTCCGATCGTCGGCAAGGACCAGGTGACGCGAAACCGAGAAATGCATTGGATTCGCATTGATCGTTACTTCACCGGCAGTCCTGAAGTCCCGCAGATGATAACGCAACCGATGCTTTGCCAGCATTGCGAAGCCGCGCCTTGTGAAAGCGTCTGTCCGGTCAACGCCACGACCCATGACGAGGAAGGGCTGAACGTAATGACGTACAACCGGTGCGTGGGCACGCGTTACTGCTCGAACAACTGTCCCTACAAGGTGCGCCGTTTCAATTTTTTTGATTACAACAAACGCCCGCTCGATGAACTGGTGGGCCCGGTTTACAGCACGCCACTCATCAGCCGCACGGATGGCGAATGGGACCTTGTGCGCTGGTTCAAGGACCCCGACAAAGGCAGACGACCGGAAGACGAATGGGAGCTGCTGAAGATGGTGAAAAATCCGGACGTGACCGTAAGGATGCGCGGGGTGATGGAAAAATGCTCGTTTTGCCTCCAGCGCATCGAGCAGGCGAAGATCGCGCAGAAGGTGAAAGCGGGCGCTTCGGGCGACATCAGGCTCAAGGAATCCGAGGGCACGATTCCTAGGACAGCGTGTCAGCAGGCGTGTCCGGCAGAGGCCATTGTATTTGGCGACATCTCCGATCCGGAGAGCCGCGTCTCGAAGCTCAAGGAGCAGGAGCGGAATTACACCGTGCTCGACTTCCTGCTCACCAAGCCGCGCACCACCTATCTGGCGCGCGTGCGCAATCCGAACCCCGCCATGCCGGACTATCACGAATGGCCGTCGAGCTTTGAGGAGTATTCAAAGGCAAATGGAAACCCGTTTGAACACGCGGAAGGCGGAAGCGGCGAGGGCGATCACGCCGGGAAGGGAGGCCACTAATGGCTGAGGCCGCCACTCCTGCTTCGGTCAAGCTCCAGCCGCCGCCGCCGGAGCTGGCGCGCGTTCCGCTGATCGCCAACCGGCGTCCGGTAGGATGGATTTCGGACGCCATCGCGGGCATCGCTGAAGGCAAGACCCCGAAGTGGTGGTGGTGGGCGTTCATTCCCAGCGTAACGATGATGACCATGCTGCTGTGCATGATTCTTTATCTCATGTCCACGGGAGTCGGCGTCTGGGGTCTGGGTCAGCCGGTCATGTGGGGCTGGGCGATCGTCAACTTTGTGTGGTGGATCGGCATCGGTCACGCGGGCACGCTCATTTCCGCGATTCTTTTCCTGTTGCGCCAGCGCTGGCGCACCTCCATCAACCGCGCCGCGGAGGCGATGACGATCTTTGCCGTCATGTGCGCGGGGATCTTCCCGCTCATCCACATCGGGCGCATCTGGTACGGCTGGTGGCTCCTGCCGCTGCCAAACGCAAACGGCATCTGGCCGCAGTTCCGCTCCCCGCTGATGTGGGACGTCTTCGCGGTCTCGACCTACTTCACGGTTTCGGTGCTGTTCTGGTACATGGGACTGATCCCTGACCTTGCGGTGATGCGCGACCGGGCGAGGTCGAAAATCCGCAAGTTCGCCTACGGGTTCTTCGCGCTTGGTTGGACCGGCTCGAACCGGCACTGGAGCAATTACGAGCGGGCCTATCTCATACTCGCCGGTCTGGCGACGCCGCTGGTGCTGTCCGTTCACTCAATCGTGTCATTGGATTTCTCCGTGTCGCAACTGCCCGGCTGGCACACCACCATCTTTCCGCCTTATTTTGTCGCCGGGGCGATTTATTCGGGTTTCGGCATGGTGCTGACGCTGGTCGTGCCGTTGAGGAAGATTTGCAAGCTGGAGGAAATTATAACACCGCGGCACATCGAACTGATGTGCAAAGTGACGCTGGCGACAGGCTCGATTGTCGGCTATGCCTACGCGATGGAGTATTTCATCGCGTGGTACAGTGGTAATCCGTACGAGCGCTGGACGTTCTGGCACCGTTTGTTCGGCAAGTACTGGTACGGCGGATGGGCGATGCTCTGTTTCAACGCGCTCGTGCCGCAATTGTTCTGGTTCAAGAAATGCCGGCGGAACCTCCTCATCGTGTTCGTTATTTCGATCTTCGTGAACATCGGCATGTGGTTCGAGCGGTTTGTCATCGTGGTTGGCTCGTTGTACCAGGATTTCGTGCCGGCGAACTGGAGCTATTACAGCCCGACCTGGGTGGATGTGTGCACGTACCTCGGAACCTTCGGGTTGTTTTTTACGTTTTTCCTTTTGTTCATACGGTTTGTGCCGCTCATCGCGATTGCCGAGGTCAAGGGCGTAACACCGCAGGCCGATCCGCACCATCCGTTGGGCGGCGCACGGGAAGGAGGGCACCACTGATGGCTGGAAAACCCTACGGAGTCATTGCCGAATTCGACACACCGGCGGCCACCATGCACGCGGCGGAGAAGATCCGCGATGCCGGCTTCAAGAAGTGGGATGTCTTCACGCCTTATCCGGTCCACGGGATGGACAAGGCGATGGGCTTGAAAAGCTCGAAGGTCGGCTGGTTTTCGTTCATCGGCGGCGTCACCGGATATGCCCTCGGCAACCTGATGATCTGGTGGATGAACGCGTACGACTATGCCATTCCTGTCGGCGGCAAGCCGATGTTCAGCCCGTTCAGCGCATTTCCACCCTCGTACGAGCTGACGATTCTGCTGGGCTCGTTTGGCGCGCTCTTTGGCATGTTGTTCCTGAACCGCCTGCCGCGGCTGTATCATCCACTCTTAAAGCATGGCCGCTTCGCGCTGGCAACGCACGACCGGTTCTTCGTTGTGGTCGAGACAGCGGACCCGAAATACTCGGAGATCGAAACCCGCAAGCTGCTGGAATCCGCCGGCAGCAGGCACATCGAAACCGTGGAGGAATGATGCGCTACTTTCTGCTGGGCTTCGTTCTCCTGTGTATCGCGGTGGTGAGCATCGCCGGTTTCCGTGGTGACAAAACGCGCCGGCCGCCGATCGAACTGTTTCCGGACATGGACCGCCAGCCCAAACTCCGCCCGCAGGAACACAACAACTTTTTCGGCGACCAGCTGAGTTCGCGACTGCCCGTTGAAGGCACGGTCCCGCGCAGCAAGCCGTTCGTCGTGGGCGGGCGGAACATCTATCCGTTCGAGGACGACCCGGTGAACACGGGCCGCGTGCCCGGCACGACCAATTTTGTGGAAACGATTCCGGTGCCCGTCACCACTCAATTGCTCGCACGTGGCGGACAGCGCTACACCATCAACTGCGCCCCCTGTCACGGCGCGGCCGGCGACGGAAAGGGCATCACCAGCAAATACGGCATGATTGCGATGGCGAATTTCCACGATGCGCGCCTGGTGAAAATGCCCGACGGCGAGATTTTCAACACCATCACTTACGGCAAGAACCTGATGGGCGCCTATGGCCCGAACGTCGCCACCGCCGACCGATGGGCCATCATCGCTTATATTCGGGCGCTGGAACGCAGCCGGCTTGCGTCGCTTGATGACGTGCCGGAGTCGCTGCGTTCGACCTTGAAGAAATAGCTTATGAGTGCACACGACCGATCTGCCGCCGAGCCGCCGCTGGACCTGTCCAGGTGGCGCAACGTGCCGAATCTGTTGGTCGGGGCGGGAGGCGTGCTGGCAGTCATCGGGTGGATCACGAACGCGCAACAGTTCGGATATTCCTGGCTGTTGGCATACATGTTTTTCCTCAGTTTTTGTCTGGGCGCGCTGTTTCTGGTGATCGTGCATCACCTGTTTGACGCGAGCTGGTCGGTTCCGATCCGACGTTACACGGAACACATGGCCTGCCTTGCGGCGCCGACGATGGCGGTCCTGTTCATTCCCATCGCGGTGCTCGCGCCGAGGATTTATGAATGGATGCACCGGCTTCAGACGGGTGAAATCGACCATTCATTGCACGCCAAACAGCCCCTGTTCACGATTCCCGTGTTTTACGTCATCTCGATGGTGTGCTTCGCGATCTGGTACGTGTTGACGAACCGGCTGCGATACTGGTCGCTCCAGCAGGACCGGACCGGCGCGGCGGAGTGCACCTACAGGATGCGGTTTTACTCGTTCTGGGGCATTTTCGCGTTCGCTCTCACCCTCACGCTGGCGGCCATCATGTGGATGAAAGCGCTGCAGCACGAATGGTTCTCCACGATGTATGGCGTCTGGTATTTCGCGGCCAGCGTGTGGGTCACGCTCGCGACGGTTTACTTCATCGCCGGCATTCTGAAGCGGCAGGGACCGTTGCGCGAAGTGGTGCAGGAAAAGCAGATCTATTTCATCGGTTCATTGATGCTGGCCTTCACGGTGTTCTGGGCCTACATCAGCTTCGGCCAGTATTTCGTCATCTGGAACGCCAACATACCCGAGGAGACTTTCTGGTACGTCGTGCGCGAGAAGGGCACCTGGTGGACCGTGAGCATGGTGATCATCTTCTGCCATTTCTTCCTGCCGTTCCTGATGCTGTTGCGCATCGACTGGAAGCTCAAGCTGACGGTCATGTTCCCGCTCTGCGCATGGGCGTGGCTCATGCACTTCTGCGACATGGCGTTCAACATCCTGCCGGCGGGCCGTCCGGAGGGTTACAGCTTTCAATGGGTCTGGCTCGACATTGGTTGCCTGGCCTTCATCGGCGGCCTGTTGACGAAAGTTTTTCTGAAAAACCTGAACGCCCATCCGATCTTCCCGCAGAAAGACCCGCGCCTCGCCGAGGGTCTGGACATTTATGTGCCGCCTGCGCCGACCGGAAATCCCGCTTCATCCCCGGGAGGTGCCGAGTGAATGCCGGTCCGGCCCAGTCCTGTTGCGACAAGGCCCGGGTGGCGGCCTACTCGATCGGCATCCTTGGGACGTTTCTATTGGTCGCCTTGCTCGTGCTGGCGATGCGCCATTACACGCAACCCGCGCCCGTTGGCGCCGGCCGTGTCGCGGAGCGCCACAAGTTTTTGCGGGACCTGCGCGACACCGAGGCGAAAACACTGGGCGAATACGACTGGCAGGACAAGGATAAGGGCATCGTTCGTCTGCCGATTCGGCGGGCGCTGGAACTGGTGTTGCAGGAGTGGCAGAACCCGGCGGCGGCCCGCTCGAATATGATCGCCCGTGTGGACAAGGCGACGGCGCCTCCTCCGAAAGCGCCGGAGAAGCCGAACCCGTACGAATAGTTTGTTGCCGGTCAATTCGATGAGCGCGATTTCTTCATCATCGCCAGCGGTTTCTCGCGCGGCGCCGTCGGTCGCTCCGGCCGCGCCCGCGGAAATCGACGCTTCCTGTCGCGCGCCGGTGCTGTTTCTGTTCGCGTCGGCCACGGTCTGGCTGGTGATCGCCTCGGCTTTCGCGCTGATTGCCTCGCTGAAATTTCATGCACCGGGCTTCATGGCGGGCTGTCCGTGCTTCACCTATGGGCGCGTGCAACCGGCACAGATGAACGCGTTTGTTTACGGATTCACCGTGCAGGCCGCGCTGGGCGTCGCGTTGTGGCTCGTGGCGCGGTTGGGTCGGACGCCGCTGGCGCTGCCCGGCATCATCGGGTCGGGCGCGGTGTTCTGGAACGCCGGCGTGACTCTCGGCCTGTTCGGCATCCTCATCGGTGACGGCACCGGCCATGATTGGCTGGAGATGCCCGGCTACGCGTCGCCCGTCCTGTTTATCGCGTATTCAATGATCGGCGTCCCGGCGCTCCTGACGTTCCATCACCGGCGCGAGCGATCGTTGTATGTTTCGCAATGGTTTCTGCTTGCCGCGCTGTTCTGGTTTCCGTGGATTTACTCGACGGCAAATCTGCTGCTGGTCTTTTTCCCCGTGCGCGGCGTGCTGCAAGCTGTCGTGGACTGGTGGTATATCGGCAATCTGACTTCGATCGGGTTTGCGTTCATCGGTCTGGCCGCGATCTTTTATTTTTTACCCAGGCTCGCGGGCAGGCCCCTTTACAGTAATCATCTGGCGATCCTTGCGTTTTGGACGCTGGCATTGTTCGGTGGCTGGGGCGGCATCCATTCCGGCGCGCCCGTGCCCTCGTGGGTGCCAAGTATCAGCACGGTCTTCTCGGTGCTGGGCGTGGTGCCGCTCCTCGCAATCGCAATAAACTTCAGGAAAACCTTCGCCGGTGCGTCGGTCAAAATGAAGGAGAGTCTTCCGCTCCGCTTTATTGCGTTCGGTGCGGCCGCTTACCTTGTCGCCGGACTGGTTGCCATCGTTACCGCGTTCCCGAAGGCGAGCCTCGTGACGCACTTCACGCTTTTTGCGCCGGCGCGCACGCAACTTTTTCTTTACGGCTTCGTCGGAATGACCGTGTTTGGTGCGATTCACCATATCGTGCCGCGACTGATGCAAAAGGACTGGCCGTCCGCAAAACCCGGGGACTGGCAATTCAGGTTGGCGGCCTCCGGGCTGACAATTTATACCGCGTCATTGACGATCGGCGGCCTGCTGCAAGGACTGGGGATGGGTGATCCAGCCGTTCCTTTCACGACCGCGTTGCACCGGGGCCTCGTCATGTTCCGCTTGAGCACGCTGGGCGATCTGGCGATGGCCGCCGGCAATGTTGTGTGGGCGGTGAACCTCGGCGGGTTGCTCATTCGCTGTTGTCGCGAATGTTGCGTGCCCGTGATGAAGTCCGCGCTCAAGCCGCAATGGGCGGAGGAGGCGCGATGAACCACGGCCCGCTCATCTTCCTCGGCGCGTTCTTCGCGCTGGCGCTGTCGTGGTTTGGCCTTGTGTTCGAGCCGCAGTTGCAGCTCGGCAACGCGCAGCCCGCCACCAACATGGTCAATATTGCCCGGCTTTATCCCCAAATGCGTCCGGGCGAGGCGCGGCAGGGTCTCGAGGTGTATCGCTCGCTCGGTTGCGCGACCTGCCACAGTCAGCAGATCGGGCAGACGGGGCGGACTTACGGAGTGGTGTTGACTGGCGCGGGCACCAACCGAAATGAAGTTGCCGCCGCGTTGATCAGTTTGAAGGCGGCGGCGGCGACCGGCGACGCGCAGAAGTTTTTCACGGAGCTGCCCCAGACAGTTTTGAAGGATGTGACCCGCGCGGCCGCCGACGCAGCCCTGGCAAAACTCGAACCTACCGGCGCCAAGGCGGAGCTTAAAATCATCCCGACCGGCCCGGATATTGCACGCGGCTGGGGCAAACGCCGCAGCGTTGCGGAGGATTTTCTCTACGACCAACCGGTGATGCTCGGGTCGCAACGCATCGGTCCCGATCTTGCGGATGTCGGCTCGAGACTGCCCATCGCGCAATGGCATCTGCTGCACCTCTATAATCCGAGGGTCGTGGAACACAATTCCGTCATGCCGCCGTATCGTTTTCTGTTTGAGAAACGGAAAATCGGCCGTGAGCCGGCGGCTGACGCGCTGAAACTGGCCGGTGAATTCGCGCCCGAGCCGGGCTATGAGATCGTGCCGACGGATCAAGCAAAGCAACTCGTTGCCTACCTGCTCAGCCTGCGCGCCGACACCGCAATTTTTGAAACGCCGATGTACGTTGCTGTCGCGACTTCAACGAATGCGCCCGGCGCTTTGACCAACACGCCGGCGGCGGCGGCCACGAATTCCGTTGCGAAATGAATTCCGAACCGAACACACCTTCAACTACCGAAGAGGCCGAGCCGGCGAGTGGCACGGCGCCCGCGCCGGTCTGGCTGTTCGTGCTCGTGACGGTTCTGGCGTTTTGGGGAATGGGTTTCCTGGACAGGCACGGCGGCGGATTTCAGTCGGGCGTTTACGCCCCCTATCAATCCCGCAAGGAACTTGAAGATGAGTGGCCCAAGTCAGAAGGCGGAAAGGTCCTTGCCCTGGGCAGATTTGTTTACGAAGAGAAAGCGAAGTGCACGGCCTGCCACCAGCCAACGGGGCTGGGAACGCCGGGACAGTTCCCCCCTTTGGCCGGATCCGACTGGGCGCTTGCAAAAGAGCCAGGCCGAATTATTCGGATCGTGCTCGACGGCCTCCAGGGACCGGTGACCGTGAAAGGCCAGCCGTTTACCAATGTCATGGTTCCGTGGCGGGACACTCTTAGCGATGATGAAATTGCCGCCGTGTTGACTTACGTTCGGCAAAACTGGGGAAACAGTGCGCCAGAGGTCAAGCCGGAGGAGGTCAAGGCCATTCGCGAAAAGACCGCCGGCCATTCCGGACAATGGTTCGCAGACGAGTTGCTCAAGATCTCCGAAAGCGAGTAACCGCCCGCGCTGGACTGTCAGTCGTTTGCCCTGCTGCCTTCTTTCCCCTCTTCGGGGACACCCTGTTTTCTCCGTTGAATCTGTTGAATCGCCCAATCGGCATGTTCGGCAATCAGCGGTTCGGAATCGTCCGCGGCACGTTGCAAGGCGGGCAGGGCGGTGGCGTCGCCGACGTTGCCGAGCGCGACACAAACGTTGCGCAACAGTCCGCGACGTTTTGTTCGCAGCATCGGCGTGCCCGCAAACCTCTTCCTGAAACCGTCGTCGTCCAGGGAAAGGAGCCCGATCAGGGATGGCCCCTCCAGATCCTGACGGGCATGTTGCTTCATCAATTCCCCTTCGCGCGCAAACCGGTTCCACGGACAGACCGCGAGGCAGTCGTCGCAGCCGTAGATGCGGTTGCCGATGGCAGGACGCAGTCGGGCGGGGATCGGTCCCTTCAGTTCGATGGTCAGGTAGGAGATGCACAAACGCGCGTCGAGTTGGAACGGACCGGTGATGGCGCGGGTGGGGCAGGCGTCGAGGCACCGCGCGCAGGAGCCGCAGCGGTTTTGTTCCGGCGGATCGGGTTCGAGCTCAAGCGTCGTGATGATTTCGGCGAGGAAAATCCAGTTTCCGAGAGTGCGGCTGATGAGGTTGGTGTGTTTGCCGACAAAGCCGAGTCCGGATCGCTGGGCCAGATCGCGTTCGAGAAGAGGTCCCGTGTCCACGTAACAGAGCGAGCGCGTACCGGTCCCCCCGAGCCGGTCCATGTATTCCGTCAGGGATTTCAACCGGTCGCCGAGCACGTGGTGATAATCGTCGAATCGCCCGTAGCGGGCGATGACACCGGTTGACGCCGGTCGGAGGTTCGCGCGGGGCACGTCACCCCGTCCTTCCGGGCATTCGGACTGCAAACTTGAAACTTCATAACTTGCCGCCAGGCAGAGGATGCTTTTCGCGCCGGGCAGGACCTGTCCGGGATCGACTCGTTTGTGCGCGTTACGTTGCAGATAGCCCATCTCGCCATGCCGCTGCGCCGCCAGCCACCTTTCAAAATGGGGCGCGCTTTGCGGCGGCCCGGCTGTGGTGAAACGGCAGGCGTCAAAGCCCAGCTCCAGGGCGCGCCGCTGGATCGCGGTTTTCACCGCTGTGAAGAGCGGTGGCTCGCCAGACGGAACTGATGGATCACGTGGTGCGCGACCTCTTTTATCGACCGCAGATCGGTGTTTACCAGCACGTCGGCCCGGCGGTAGAACGGTTCGCGCTCAGTGAGCAGTTCGCGCATTCTCGCCAGCGGTTTGGGATTCTGCAGCAACGGCCGGTGGGTTTGATGGCGCACCCGTTCCCAGATTGCCTCCGGCGAGGCCCAGAGGCAGACGACGAGCGCATGGCTTTTCAGGCTTTCGAGGTTCTCCGCGCTCACGATCAATCCGCCGCCAGTCGCGATGACCGTATGGTCCGATCCCTTGAGTTCATCCACCACCGTCCGCTCATATTCGCGGAACCGCGCCTCGCCCTGTTGAGCGAAAATGGCGGAAACAGTCTTTCCGGCGCGCGCCTCGATGAGTTCATCCGTGTCCACAAACCGGAAGCGCAGCTGGGCCGCCGCGAGTTGACCAACGGACGACTTGCCGGTTCCCATGAAACCCACCAGGGCGAGATTGTGAATTACGCGTCCGCCGCTCATGGCAGTCAATTAACGTAGAATCAGCGCGCTGGCACGCAGTTTCTTCCCCGGCGACGGGTCCGCTCCGCGTGCGGACGACGGAGAGCGACCGGATCATCCGATCCGGGGACGGTGGTGTTCCGATGGTCACGGATCCAGAATTTCGTTTTCAATGAAGACCATTCCGGTTAATGCTCGGGCGTGTCCGAGCCCACGCGTTCAGGGGAGAAGATTTTGCGCGGCATCCCGGTTTCTGGGGGCGTTTGCCGCGGAAAAATCGTCGTGCTTGGCAAGACGCACGATGCGATCGTGCGCCACGGAATTCCCGAGGCCGAATTACCGCAGGAAATCCAGCGGCTGGAGCAGGCCCTGATTCAGACCCGCCACCAGATCATCGAAGTCCAGCGCAAGGTGAACCAGGCGATGGGCGCCAAAGACGCCAGCATCTTCGACGCTCATCTGCTCGTGCTGGAGGATCCGACCTTGATTGATGAGGTGACGCGCGTGATTCAGGAGCAGAAAATCAACGCCGAGCACGCCTTTCAACAAATTGCCGAGAAATACGCGACCACGCTCAGTTCGATGGACGACGACTACCTGCGTGAAAGATCCACCGACATGCGTGATGTCACCTCCCGCGTGCTGGACAATCTGACGGGTCGGACCGACGAGGCCGGGATCCATAAACTCAAAGAACCGTGCATCATCATCAGCTATGACCTCGCGCCTTCGACGACTGCACTGCTGGACAAAAAGATGGTGCTTGGTTTCGCGACGGATGCGGGCAGCAAGACCTCGCACACGGCCATCATGGCGCGCTCGCTGCAGATTCCTGCGGTCGTTGGTTTGCGCGATGCCAGCAGACTGTTGCAATCCGGCCAGCACGTCCTGCTGGACGGTTTCAACGGGTTGCTCGTCGTCAATCCGACCGACCAGACGTTGTTCGAATACGGCCAGCTCGCCCGCAAGCAGGTCAATCTCGAGGTCAAGCTGCGCGACATCCGCGATGAGCCCGCCATCACGCTGGACGGCGCGCGGGTCATCCTTTCGGCCAATGTGGAGCAGGGGGCGGACGCGGAGCACGTGCGCGCCTGCGGGGCCGAGGGCGTCGGCCTTTTCCGCACCGAGTATCTCTATCTGAATCGCGAGACGCTGCCGTCCGAGGAGGAGCAATACACGGTGTACCGCCAGGTTGCCGCGGCGTTGAAACCGGCCCCGGTCGTCATCCGCACCCTCGACCTGGGCGGTGACAAGTTCCTTTCACACCTGTCCATGCCGCAGGAACTCAATCCGTTTCTGGGCTGGCGCGCGATCCGGTTTTGCCTTCAGGAGCGGGAGATTTTTCACGCGCAGTTGCGGGCGATTCTGCGGGCCGCCGTCGAGGGAAACATCAAGGTGATGTATCCCATGATTTCCGGCCTGGACGAGTTGAACCAGGCCAACGCCTTCGTCGAGGAATGCCGGCAGCAGTTGCTGGCGCAAAACATCCCGTATGGCGGCAATCTCGAAATCGGCGCCATGATTGAGATTCCCTCGGCGGTTTTGGCGGCGGATTCGCTGGCCAAGCGGGTGAAATTCTTCAGCATCGGCACGAACGACCTGATTCAATACTCGCTTGCCGTTGACCGGCTGAACGAGAAGATCGCGCACCTGTATGAGCCGACGCACCCGGCCATCGTCAGGCTGATCAAGGCAACGGTCGAGGCGGGCCATCGCAACGGCATCTGGGTGGGTGTTTGCGGCGAGATGGCGGGCGACCCCGCGCTGGTGCCGCTGCTGCTGGGACTGGGAGTGGACGAACTCAGCGCCGCCTTCTCCATCGTGCCCCAGGTCAAGTTCCTGATTCGCCGCCTGAAACTCGAAGAGGCGCGTGAACTGGCCGAATTCGCCTTGAACTGCGAAAGTGGCTCGGAAATCCTCGCGCGGTCAACGGCGCTGGCGCGGAAGATCGCGCCCGGCCTGTTCGAAAATCAGAATTGAGTCCAACCGCTCCATGAAAGTCGTCATCCTCGCCGCCGGCTACGCCACGCGCCTTTACCCGCTGACCCTCACGCAGCCCAAACCGCTACTGCCCGTCGCGGGCAAGCCGATGATCGAGTACGTGCTGGACAACCTCGCGCCCGTCGGCGGCATTGACCGGGTGTACGTCGTGACCAACGCGAAGTTTGCCGGCCATTTCCAGAAATGGGCGGATGCCTACCACGCCGGTCATCCGAAACCGGACTTCACCATCGTCAACGACGGTTCCACCGACGACTCGAACAAGCTCGGCGCCATTGGCGATCTGCACCTGGTCATCACGCGCGAAAAAATCGACGACGACGTGATCGTCGTAGCGGGCGACAACCTGTTCAGCCAGTCCTTGGAGGGATTCGGCAAATGTTGCCGCGAAAAAAACGCGCCGGTCTTGGCCGTTTACGACGTGGGCAACCTCGAACAGATTAAAAAATACAACGCCATCACCATGGACGGCGAAAGCCGGATCACTTTTTTTGAGGAAAAACCGAAGAACCCGGCCAGCACGGTGACCGGCATCGCGCTCTATTATTACCCGCGCAACACCATCCCGCTCATCAAGCAATACGTTGCGGAAGGCAACAATCCCGACCAGCCGGGCCGCCTCGTGCAATGGCTTTACCCCCGCACGCCGGTTTACACCTGGACAGTCCCCGGCCTCTGGTTTGATATTGGATCGAAAGAAACACTCGAAGAAGCCAACCGGATTTTTGCGAAGCGCTGATTTCCCTTTCGCCTCAACGGTGTCCACAAGTTAAGGCCATTTGTTAGGGAGACCTGTCAAGACGACTTTCGCGTCTGTTTTGATGCCATATTAGCCAAAGAGACACAGCATCACTCGGTCGATCCGAGAAAACGAGCGAAACCTCGTAGCGTTGACGTGCCTCGAAGTAACTGCTCAGAGGTCGATTCTGACCACTCGAAGGCAAACTCACAATGTAACCGCCGAGATGATTGTCTCTGTCAATCCAAACCCATCGGATCCATGATTGTTGGCTCGCGATGAATTCGTGAATGGTCCTATCTGCTTGTTTGACCAATATGCGTGCGCTGAATGTTGGTTGTGGTCCTTGAGAAGGGTTTGTTGCGCCTCTGATACTAACAACGAAGTTGAAATCCACCCCTGTCGGACAAGTGAAAGTTGCATTGACGGTATCGTTGGTGCAATCAGCCAGCCACATGGATCTCGGGGTTCGAACCAGCTTTGTGATTTCATAAGTGACCAGCGCAACTGCACCAATAAACAAAACAACAACTAAAAAACCGCGCCTCATTCGTTTCTCTCCCATTGTTTGCTCTGCAAAATTAAACCAGAATCAAAGTGCTGGACGTCTGTGCGTTCTTGCTATTGATGCACCCAAGAGAGGGGTAGATGGGGTAACACTTTTTGGTTAAGGGAGACCGTGATCAGGCCCTGGCAGCGAAGCCAAGTTTCCGCAGGTTGACGCCACACGGCGTCCACGCTCCGGCGATTCGGTTTCTCCATGCGTTATAGTATGGCATCCGAGTGGTTACTGATCCACTCGAAAGTGATGGGAGAAAGCGTCACGTAAAGTGCCTGCTTGACGACGAGGGAAAGCCTTGCCCTCGCTGGTCCCTGCGCTACTCTGCCCGCCATGAAGCCCAGCGGTACCGATCACTCCGAGCGCCGCGTTCCAGCTTATTTTTTTATCGCCCTCGCGGGCGCTCTGTTCGCGCTTTTTTTCGTCTTCTGGTTTCGGCGGCAATCTTCGGGCGGCGATGAATTTGCCCGGCTGATGAACACCGGCAAGGGCTACTATGAACAGGGCGAGGCGGCCAGGGCCATTGACGCGTTTCAAAAAGCGGTCGCCCTGCAGCCGACTCATCCCGACGCGCTGCTCAATCTCGCCAATGCCTGCCTGCTCGCGGACCAGGGCGAAAACGCAGTCCAATTCGCGCAACAGGTGCTGGGCATTGACCCGCAATCGGCCGCGGCCTGCTATGTCGCCGGTTGCGCGAACCTGCGGCTGCGGAAGTTCGAGGAGGCGGTCAGGTTCCTGCAGCAGGCCAAGGACATTGACCGCAAGGTGAACGCAGTCAGCTTCCAGCTCGGGCGCGCGCAAATGGAACTCGGGCACTTCGAGGACGCGGCCCGCGAGTTTTCGGAAATCGTCCAGTTTGAACCGGACTATCCGTCCGCGAATTTTTTTCTCGGCCAGGCACTGTTGCGACTGGGCCGCCAGGAGGAGGCGAAACAGGCGCTGGATCGTCATCAACAGTTGATTTCGGGAAAACCAAACCCGCCCGCGAATGCCGCGACCTTCGAGCGCTGCGTTTACACGCAAATGCGCGTCCCGTTCCAGCTGGAGCAGCCGGAGCGGCGCGGCGTGAAGGTCGTTTTTGAGGACGCGACGCAAAACGCTTTCGGTGGAACGGCCAAAAATTTCCACGGACCAATCGGGGTGCTGGACATCAACCATCGCGGGGCGAACGACCTGTTCGTTGGCGAGGGCGATGGCGGTTTTCGCGTGCTTCTGAACACCAATGGAACGTTCCAGCCGCAGGGCGAGCCGACGACCGGGAAGCCTGGTTCAAGGTACACGCGTTGCCTTGTGGGCGACGTGAACAACGATCGTTACGACGATGTGCTGGTGCTCGGTGAATCGGGGCTGCGGCTCTTCAAGTTTGCGACTAACGGCGTCGCGACCGACGTCACCCAGTTCTCGCGGCTGAACGATTCGCCCGCCGTTGACGGCGCGCTCGTCGATCTCGATTTCACGGGCAAGCTCGATTTGCTGCTCATTACGCCGGGCGACCGCAAGGTCCGCGTGCTGCGCAACCTTGGCGCCAGCAGCGGCAGCCCTTACTTCAAGGACATCACCGCCACGTCTGGGGTGCCCGCGTCCGTGACGGGCGTGGCGCAACTGGTCGTGGACGACTGGAACAACGACGACGTGATGGACCTGTTGGTTGCCCGCGACGCGCAACCGCCCCTCGTGCTCACCAAGGCGCGCGGCAGCGTGCTGATGGAGACGAATCCGCCTGCCGGCTGGCCGCCGGCGAAGGCGATCGCGACCGGCGACCTCAACAATGATTTGCGAACGGACGCAGTCCTCGCCGCGGCGGACAGGCTGGTCTGTGTTTTCAGCGGATTGACGAACCGTGTCGAGCTGCCGCTGGGAAATTTTCATGTGAACGGCTTGCTGCTCGTCGATTACGACAACGACGGCTGGCTCGATGTCTGCGCGTACGGGGACGGTTTACGGATCTGGCGGAACCTGGGCAATGCCGGTTTTCAGGAAACAACCAGGGAACTCGGGCTGGACGGACTCGTCAAAGGCCGGGTCGAATCCGTGGCCGCCGCGGATTTTGACAATGACTGCGATACGGATTTGTTGCTCAGCGTCGAAGGGCAGGGGCTGCAATTGCTCCGCAACAATGGCGGCAACGCAAACCAACAACTGAAGCTCCGGCTGGTCGGCAACCGATCCAACGCCAGCGGCCTCGGCGTGCGCGTCGAAGTCGCCGCCGGGCGATGGCGGACGATGCGGACCGTGCAGGCGCTTCCGGCCGAGATCGGGGTTGGTAAACACGGTCAGCTCGATTCCGTCACGGCGCACTGGTTCGACACCATGATGCCGATCACAGAGGCGAGACTCGACCGCTGTGAGCCATTGACCTTGGTCGAACTGATGCTGCCGACCGGTTCGTGTCCGTATCTCTATGCGTGGGACGGAAAACATTTTCGATTCGTCACGGACATCCTCGGTGCAGCGCCGGCCGGATTACGTTTGACCGATGATCGTTTCATTGAGGCGGACGAGGACGAGTTCGTGTGGCTCGGCGACGAATCGATGTTTCAGCCGCGCGATGGAAACTACCGGTTGCAGGTCACGGAAGAACTGCGTGAAGTGCTTTATCTGGATGCGGCACAACTGGTGGCCGTGGACCATCCGTTGGGGACGGAAGTGCACACAACCGGAAAACTGCTTCCCGGGAAACCCTTTCCACCGCACGAAATCGTCACACTGCACAATCGTCATGCGTTGAAGCAGGCGGTGCGCAGTGATGGTGCGGACGTGACCACCGCCCTGAACGACAGTGACGGACATTTCGCTTCGCCGGTTCAACTTCGCATTCCTCAATTGCGTGGTCTGGCGGAGCCGTGGAGCGTCACGCTCGACTTCGGTCCGCTGACCGTTGATCGCCCGCTGATGCTGGCGCTGACGGGATGGCTGCGTTTCGGCGGTGGCATGGCGAACGTCGCGGCGTCGCACGATCCGAATCTTCCGTTTCCGTTCCCAACGCTCGAAGCGGAAACGGCACGGGGTAGGTGGGAGCCGGTCGATGTGGTCGTCGGCGCGCCGTGCGGAAAAACGAAAACTATCATCGTGGATTTGACCGGTAAATTGCCGGCGGGCAGTCGTCGTTTGCGCCTGAGCACCGCGTTTGAAATTCATTGGGATCGCATCGCCTTGTTTGAGCGACTGGATGACGCGGGCACGAAGATCGCGCGGTTGAATCCCGACGTAGCCGATCTGCATTGGCGCGGCTTCAGCCGGTTCGAGGATTTGCCATCGTGTTTCCCGCTGACTCCAAATTACGAGAAGGTCGTTCAGCGGGCGAACTGGCGTATCACACCGACGGGTTGGTGCACGCGTTACGGTGACGTGAGGCAACTGGTCGAGCGCCGTGACGACGCGCTCGTGTTGTTGAATGGCGGCGATGAACTCACGCTAAAGTTCGCCGAGAATCGGTTGCCGGCGAAACTGTCGGGACACACGCGGGACTTTTTCTTCTATTCGTCCGGTTGGGACAAGGACTCTGACTTCCATTGCGAAAAGGGCTGGCTGGTCGAGCCGATTCCGTGGCATGGCATGAACGACCAGCTTTATGGCCGGCAGCAGCGCCCGGTCATCGATGGCGATTGGTGGATCAAGAAATACAACACCCGTTGGGTCGGGCCGTTGACGCTGGATCGCCGCAGCCAGTGAACGCCGGTGTGTTTTGAAAACCACACCATGAACAACCCGGAACAATTCCTTCGCGACCATCGGCAATTGACGCGGCGATATTTTCTGTATCTTGGCGTGGCAGGCGTCACTGCACTGGACTTTTTGCCGCTGACCGCCAACGCCAAACCACCCGCGCCCGCGCTGGCCAAAGCCATCAAAGAACTCGAACCCTGGTTCACGCCTCCGGAGAAATTCCGAGACGTGTCACGGGGCAAACCGCTGCCGCACTCACTGCCCGATGAGAAGAAACGGCAGGTCGGCCTCACGCGCGAGACTTGGAAACTCGAAGTTGTTTCGGATCCTGACAATCCGGCGAAGATCGGCCACCCCCTCACAAAGAAAGTCGGGACCGCCCTCGATTTTGATGGACTGATGAAGCTCGCCGAAAAACACGTCGTCCGGTTTGCGAAGACGATGACCTGCCTGAACATCGGCTGCCCGCTCGGCACCGGGATCTGGGAGGGCGTGCCGCTCCGCGAGGTGGTCTGTCTCACACAGCCGCGTGAGAACCTGCGCCGCATTTTTTATCACGGCTATCACAATGACGATCCTCAGCAGATGTTCCGGAGTTCGCTGCCGGTTGATCGCGTGCTCGAAGACCCGTTCGATCTGCCGCCAGTGATCCTGTGCTACAAACTCAACGGCCAATGGCTCGACAGCGAGCGCGGTGGCCCGGTGCGCGTGGTCGTGCCCGAGGCCTATGGCTTCAAATCCATCAAATGGGTTACGCACGTTGTCCTCAGCAACCTTTTTCACGCCAACGACACTTACGCCGAGGGCAACAACGACGTGGATGGCTGGCTCAAGACTTTCGCCGCGACAATCTCGGTCCCGCGCGAGGTGAAGGCCGGGCAGCCGATCCCGGTCACCGGCTACGCTCAAGTCGGCCTGGCCGGGTTGTCGAAGGTGCAGGTCTGGATTCAGTCGAACGCCGTCGAGCGGCCGGCCGGCGATCCGTACTTTGCTACCGCACCATGGGTCGACGCCGAAATCCTTCCGCCGCCGAAGCACTGGGGCGCTCTGCCGGGCGGGAAAATACCCGCAGGCACCATGGGTTTTGACGACGCAACCGGTAAGCCGCGTACGTGGCCGATGAAACTGACGAAAGTGCATTGGGCAGCGTTGCTACCCGGCCTTCCTGTTGGCGAATACACCTTGCGATGCCGGACGATTGACGAGAAAGGCAATGCCCAGCCGATGCCCCGCCCGTTCCAAAAGTCCGGCAACGCTGCCATCGAGTCTGTGGAAATAACCGTGAAGTCGTGACGCTCCCCGTCTTTACGCGTTCCTATATCCACCCGCGCCGCTCACGGTGGCCGCAAACCTTATTTTGCCCCCCGCCGGCAGAACCTTGTTTTCCTCGCAACCAAAAGCTTGCGGCTACATTGCGCCCCGGTGCTCTGGGATTCACGCCGTCAGATCAGTTGAAAAGCGAGAGTTGTCGCCCCGGCGCCCGGCGAAATGCTGCGGCTGATAGTTTGGGCCGGTTGCCCTCGATGCCGGCCTTGCGGCAGGCAACGTTGAACATCGCGTCAATCTGTTCGGCGAAAATGCCCTCGCCGCTCATGCGCGAGCCGAAGCGCGGATCATTCAGTTTGCCGCCGCGAATGGCGCGGACGCGATTGAGCACCTTGTCCTTCCGGTCGGGAAAACTCCGCGCCAGCCACTGCTCGAACAGCGGCGCCACGGCGTAGGGCAATCGCAGAACCACACGGCTGGCGAATCGCGCGCCGGCTTTGACCGCAGCGGCAATAATGGCGGGGATTTCGTGATCGGTAAGACCAGGGATGACCGGCGCGACCAGCACGCCAACGGGAATGCCTGCTTTGGACAAAGTTTCGATGGCCGACAGCCGGCTGGCCGGAGGCGACGTGCGCGGCTCCATTGCCTTGCGGAGTTCAGGATCAAGTGTGGTTACGGAGACGAACACAGCCGCGGCGTCGTGCTTCGCAAGTTCGCCAAGCACGTCGGCGTCGCGCGTTACAAGATGATTTTTTGTTACGATGCCGACCGGGTTGCGGAATTCGACCAGGACCTCCAGGCAGCGGCGCGTCAGTTTCAGTTTGCGTTCCACCGGCTGGTAGCAATCCGTCACGCCGCTCATGGCGATGGTTTGAGGTTTCCATTTGGACGAAGCCAGTTCGCGCCGCAACAACTCCGGCGCGTTTTCCTTCACCATTATTTTCGTTTCGAAATCGAGGCCGGACGAAAAGCCCAGGTATTCGTGAAACGGACGCGCGTAACAGTAAATGCAGCCGTGCTCGCAACCGCGGTAAGGATTCACGCTGGCTTCAAAGCCGATGTCGGGACTGTCGTTATAGTTGACGATCGAATCGGAATGATCCTTGAAGAACTGCGTCCTTGGCGCGGGTTCGTCGGGATCATACCAGTCCGGGTCCGGTTCGAGTGCGATTTTTTCGAAGCGGTTCGGCGGATTCTCCGCCGCGCCGCGCGCGTGTGGCCCTGATTGAACCGGTTGCATGGTGAGTGAGTTTTCGAAATATGGCTCATCGAGCGACACAATCAACTTTTCGAGTAAGAAAATTGAAATCGATGAGGTGTTTGTCGTAATCAGGCACAGATCGGTGGTCGTTAAGCATGGACTCTGCAATCATGTCGCTACGATTTGCCCGCGGAACATTCCCTGCCCGGTGGCGGGCCGGATTGGCCGTGGGAGCGGGAGTTTTGTTTTATCTGTGGCTCTCGCAGAGAGAGGGCGTTGCGCAGATTTCAAATTTTTCTTCGTCACAGGCTACGGCAGCGGCCTATCGTCCGGACCGGATTTTGATTCAACCGAAAGCGGGAATCAGTCCGGTCGCGCTTGCCAGCTTTCACGCGGCGCAAAAAAGCGAGGTGTTGCAAACATTTGCAGAAATCGGCGGCTTGCAGGTCTTGCGCGTGCCCGCGGAAGAAACGGTGCCCGGTCTTATTGCGAAATATCAGCAGAGTGGCTTGGTCAATTTCGCCGAACCGGATTATTTCGGGAGGGTCTTTGCCACACCCAATGACCCGAAGTATTTGGATGGCACGCTGTGGGGGCTGAACAACACCGGGCAAAACGGCGGCACCGCAGATGCAGACATAGACGCGCCCGAGGGCTGGGACGTGCTGACCTCGGCGAGCAATATCATCGTGGCGGTGTTGGACACGGGAGTGCGCTACACGCATGAAGACCTGGCGACGAACATGTGGGTGAATTCCAGCGACGGCGGCCACGGCACCAATGCCCTCGCCGGCACGACCGACCCGAGCGACGACAGCGGCCACGGCACGATGGTCGCCGGAATCCTGGGAGCGGTGGGCAACAACGGAAAGGGGGTGACCGGCGTGGCCTGGCAGGTGCAAATCATGGCGTGCAAGTGCTTCAACAACTTCGGCGTGGGCGACGTCTCGGCCGTCGTGGCCTGTCTGGATTACGCCCGCGCGAACGGAGCGAGAATCGTCAACGCGAGTTGGGGATTCACCAACTCCCTCGCGTTATCCAACGCGTTCATCAGCGTGCGTGACGCGGGCATCGTCGTTGTTGCCGCTGCCGGAAATGCCGGAACCAACATCGACATCGCCCCCACTTATCCCGCGAGCTACGATTTCGACAACGTCGTCACGGTTGCGTACACGACGCGCAACGACGCGCTGGGCACGAACTCCAACTACGGCGCGGCCAATGTGGACCTGGCAGCGCCGGGAGAAAACATTTATTCGACCTTTGGTGCGACGGATTCCTTTTATTACTCGAACACCGGGAGCTCGTTCGCCGCGCCATACGTGGCGGGTGCTCTGGCTTTGATGCTAGCCCGATACCCCGCGGAAGCTTATCGGCAAATCATCGATCGCCTCTTGAATGCCACGGACCCATTGCCGTCCCTTTCAGGCAAATGTGCGACGGGCGGCCGCCTCAATCTGCGAAACGCGCTGAGTCCGTTCGTCAGACTGGCGGTGATTCCGGCCACGGGTGCCGGGCCGTTTCAACTGCGCGTCACTGCCGATCCCAACCGAACTTGTATTATCGAGATTTCCACCGACCTGGCGAGCTGGTCGCCCGTCCTCACAAATGCCACTTCCGCCGGTGGAACTTTCGATTTTACGGACGACCTGTCTACGAATTCGGCGAGAAGATTTTATCGCGCCGCCTTCTCTCCGTAACCTCGCGCTTTCCTCTCGTGAAGTATTTCCCGTTCTGGAATCCGTTGAAGGATGGAGCGGGCGGCGAGGCGGTGCTATTCGAGGTAGCCTTTGCCCGGCATCAACCCGTGACGCGAAAGCGCGTTTCCGGTCGCGCGGATGACCTCAGGCGGCAAAAAAACTCCGGCGTGCAGGCGTGGGGGCGGCGCGGCATCCGCCCTGGGGCCGTGGGCAAAGAAATGGTCGATCGCCTTGTTTGCGTTGGCGAACGGGTTGCCCTGAGGCAGACCGGTGACGATGCCAAAGACTTCGTTGATGCATGCGGTCAGGCGTTCCGACATCTCCCGGGCCGCCTTCACGCGCCGGCCGGCAATGTCTTCGACGATCTGATGGAATTCACGCGCGAAGCAGTTGGCCGTGCTCAACAGAAAGCCATCGTACGGTCCCCGGGCCGCCTTCAGCCAGCGGACGTAGTCTCCTTCCGCGCCGCGCACGAGGAAGACATTCTCCAGTTTTTGACCGGACAACGCCACGTGGTCCGCCCCGCTCGTGTCCTTGAACAGGATGAAATTTGGAAATCGCCGGGCCAGATCGGCGACCAGTTCGGGCGCCATTTCATTTTGAGTGATCTGGGGCAATTGATAGATGGCCGTTGGCATTCCGACCTCCAGCAAGGAACAAAGCTCCGCCTTGATCCTGTCCTGGGCCAGGTCGCTTCCCCGTGGAGGGCAAAAAGTGAAACCACGGATGCATGTGGCGGCAAGCTCACTCGCGGATTTTTCGGGACTGCGGGCTTCAAAACGGGTCTTGAGATGCGACACCACGAGATCGGAGAAAGCCCGTCGCATTTCAGCTGGGTCTGTCTTGAGCACTCCGATGAGCAAATGCAATTTCAGTTTCCCCACCTGTTTCAAGACCATTTCCAGCAACCGGCGCGTTTCGTCATCGGTCAGTTCCCAACCGTCGCCGGTTGATCCTGGAATCAGAAAGCCTTTGATGTGCGGCGACAGGTGCCGGAGGTGCGCCGCCATCCTGTGCTCATCAATGGCGCCCTCGCGATCATAATGCGTCACGAGCGGACACCACAACGTGGGGACGCCACTCGGGAACAAGCGGGACAACAAAGCCCTCCGCGCGACGGCGGTCTGTGTCGGGCGGCTCATCGCGCACTTCTTCCTTCGTAGCCTGCGAGCGGCTTGCCGTCGTCGCCCAGTTTCCCGCAGGCCCAGAGCAGGCCGTTGGCGAGAAGTTGAAGATAATCGAGGGATTCCACGGTCTTGAGGTCGTGGCCGAGCGTTGTGGCGAAAACGCGCCCCTGCCCGAACTGCCAGGTCCAGCAGACGACGTGTTCGCGGCCGTCGCGCGGGCTTTTCGCTTTGAGCAGTTGATGCGACTGCGGCTCGATGGAAATGGTTTGATAAAGCTCGTCGCCGGGCGTTTTCCAATCGTCAGGGAACGCCTTTGTGATCGGATTGTTGACCTCGAGTTTTATCACTGCGAACGGGCCGTACGGGTCATGCACCTTCGACCTCATGCCGCAGCAGGTTTCCCATTCGTGCACGTGCGACGACTGCCGGAACGCATGTACGGCGCAGTGAATCATCACCGCCGGTTTGCCGTGGCGCACCGCCTGCATCGCATTCGTAAGGACCATGTCCGGCGCGTCGTCGAAGCAAACGTCGTAAATCACCAGATCATAAGGGCCGGCGAAATTCGCGTTGGTCAGGGCGTTCAGGTCAAATGCAGTGGCGAACTCGACGTTCGCCCGTTTGCTCAGATTCTCAGTGAGGTAAGGCGCGAGTTTTTTGTAGTCGTGATAACCGCCACCGGTGAGGAAGAGGGCTTTCAACGGCGCGTTGGAGGCAACCGGTTTTGCCGGTGTGCCGCCGGAAAGCGGACGAATTCTGATGGAGCGCACCGCGCCGGTCGTTTGCCAGGTCGCCAGTCCGAATGGCTTCGACAGGTCAATATCACCCGGACGAAGCGAGATTCTCCGGTCCACGATCGACTGATCGACAAACTTTTCGTTGTCGATCCATGCTTCGATCTTTCCTTTCGTCACCCGGAGCCGGATGTGGAACCAGTGGCCGGTATCGAACTTCATGTACTTAGTTGTTTCGTTTTCAGATGCGTCCAAGCCGTCGAGACTGGACAATCCGACGACTCCGCCGCCCCAGCCGCCGGCGATCAGCGTGCAAAAAGAATCTGCCACGGGGAAGGTGAGGCCGCAGAAAAAATCGCTGCCATCGACTTTCATCGCTTCGAGTTCCACCTCGTAGTCAATCTTCGGCAACTCGTTGGTCCAACTGACGCCGGTGAGCATCGCGCCGGTGTGAATCATGAGCTGGCCGTTTTCGACGTTCACCTCGCCGTGTCCGGCAAAGTCCGTGATCTTCCATCCTTTGAGCGTCTTGCCGTCGAACAGGCTTTGCCAGTCGGCGGCGTGGCTCACCCCGCCAGCGGTGGCGAACACGAGAATCGCGACCAACAGGATCGCGTTCCTGCGTGGTGCTTGGCGCCATCTCCAAAAGGGCGAATTCAGGCAGAACGCGAAAAGGCGCCGTAGCGTATTCGATGGACTTTGCATTTCAGTTTTTTCTTTGCCCAACAAGGTTTGCGCCTCTTTTTTCGCCCAAACAAAACAAAGAGTCGAGGAGAAGAAAACGGAAAAAGCGGCGCCAGAATCAGTCCATTCTGGAGCCGCTGAGCGCGGAACGCTGCGAAAGGGGGCGAGTTACCTCGCAGGCAGGGCGTCGATGATGTTCTGTGCTTCACCGACCAGCGCCGCCACCGTGGCTGGATCCACTTTCTTGCCTTCGTTCACTTGGACGTTTTTTTGGAATTCCCGCAAGCGTTTGACCCCGGCATCCATCCTGCCCCGGTCGAACAGACGAGCTGCCTCGCGCAGGACCGCGAGCAGTGAAGTTTTTTTGCCGTGGGAAATATTGGCGTTACCCACGTCGTCCATCACCTGATGAGTGGCCTCCGTAGCGGTGATGACGCGGATGGCGATGGCGGCACTGTCGCTCAGGGATCCGTCACTGACGACAAGCGTAATGGCGTGCGTACCCAAAGCCAGAGACACGTGACCAACGACGCCGGTACCGATTGTCCCCCGAACGGCCTGCCAGGTGTAGGTGAGGGGATCGTTGTCCGGATCGTTCGAGCGCGACCCGTCCAGCGTGGATGTGGCGCTCACATTGTTCGGCGAAATGAGCTGAGTGACCGTCGCGGTGGGGTCAGCCTTCGGTGGGTGGTTTGAGTGTGTGACCGTGAGGGTGAATGAAGTGCTGGCCGTTTGCAGACCGTCGCTGACTGTGACCGTGATTGTCACGGTGCCGGACTGCTTCGCCAAAGGTGTGACCGTGATCGTGCGGTTCGCGCCGGAGCCGCCGAAGCTGATGTTGCCATCCGGCACCAGGGTCTGATCGCTTGACGAGCCCGAAACAGCCAAACCGTCAGGGTCGTTGTCAACGTCGCTCACTGTAAAGGCAATCGGGTCAGTGGTCGAGTTTTTGGCCATCATCTGATCAGGAATGTCGCTGATCGTCGGGCCGTCATTCACGGGTGTGACGCTGATGCTGACAGTGGCCGGCAAAGAATCCACAGTGCCGTCATTCACGCTGAAAGTGAAACTGTCGGAGCCGTTCGCGTTGGCATTAGGTGTGTAAGTCAGGTTCGGCGGCGTGCCGCTTAAAGTGCCCTTCGTCGGGCCCGTCAATACGGCGAACGTCAACGGGCTGCCTTCCACGTCGCCGCCTGTCAGAGTGATCGTCACAGCGTTGTCTTCGAGCGTGGTAACCGATTGGCTGTTCGCCACGGGAGCATCGTTGACCGGCGTGATGGAAATCGAAACGGTGGCGGGAGTGGAGTCCAACTGGCCATCGTTTGCCTTGAAGGTAAAACTGTCGGAGCCGTTCGCATTTGGGTTCGGCGTATAGATCAGATTGGGCGATGTACCGCTCAAAGTGCCGTTTGTCGGCCCGGTTACAACCGCAAATGTCAGCGGATCACCTTCCGCGTCGCTGCCGGTCAGCGTCACTGCCGCGGCAGTGTCCTCGGCAGTTGTGATCGACTGTGGATTTGCCACGGGCGCGGTGTTCGACGAGGAGACTTCATAAACGTAAGCCGCACCGTCCTGGAAGTAGAAACCCAACGGGGCACCAACGAGAATCGTGCTGCCGCTCACCGCGACCGCGTAACCGAAATGATAGTCATTCGCTATGTCGGAAGCGCTGAACTCGGAGTCCTGAGACCAGACGCTTCCAGCGCGTGTGAAAATGTAGGCCGATCCGCCGTGTGAAGCGAAAGAATTGTCGAAGACAGATCCCACAATGGCTGTGTTGTTGTTCACGGCGGTGGAATATCCGAAGTAGTCGAACGCGGCGGGATCATCGGCGACGAGCAGGCTCTGTTGGCTCCAGGCCGTTCCGCTGCGAACGAACACATAAGCGGCCCCGGCGAAATCCGCGCCGGAGTGACGTTGTGGGGCTCCAGTTACGATTGTATCGCCGTTCAGGGCCACGGACCAGCCCAGGTTATCCGAAGTAGCCGCGTCGGCGGCTGTCAACTCCGCCTGAAAATTCCAGGTGGTTCCGCTGGCTGTGAATACATAAACCGCCCCGGTGTCCGCGAGAGAGAGATCGTCGTCGAACGGCGAGCCGACCGCCAGAGTCCCGTTGTTAAGCGCGACTGAAAAACCGAACTCGTCGCCGGGTGCAGGTTCGTCCGAGCTCAATCGCGCCTGCTGCGACCAGACTCCGCCACTCCGTCCATAGACATAGACCGCCCCTTCATCGCCAAAAGCCAGTCCGGTACCAATCGCGCCGATGGCGAGAGTATCACGTTCGACCGCCACCGAGGCACCGAATTGGTCATTGCCGATGGCGTCAGTGGGCGCCAGTTTCGTTTGCTGGGTCCATGTTGAACCACTGCGGACAAATACGTAGGCGGCGCCGGCGTTCACGCCTCCCGACACGGTTGAAGGTGCTCCCACGACGATGGTGTCGCCGCTGATTGCAACGGCCGAGCCGAATTCACTTCCGCTGGATGCGTCGGCCGCCGTCAACTTTGCCTGCTGGGTCCAGGTGGAACCACTGCGAATGAAAACGCACGCGGCGCCGGCGTTGAATCCAGCATCGGAGTCGAACGGAACACCAACGACCGCGGTGTCACCGTCGATCGCGACGGCCGATCCAAAGTGTCGAAAGCCGGCGAAATCGCTCGCTGTCAATTCCGTTTCGGTCGAAGGCGCTGTGGCCCTCGAAGAGACAGGAGATATCAGCAACGACATCGTCGCCAGGACCGTGCTTGCGGCAACAAAACTCCTTTTCATACGAATTCCTTCTGATTACCCGCATAACTTTCGCCTGACACAACAGGCTTGGCTGAGTTTAGCAGCCGTGATGCCACCTCCATCAAGCGAACCGGACAACGCGAGTGTGTGATAATCGGTCGCGATGTCCCGAATTGCGTCAAACGGACCTGGCTGTGGCTGGAGAGAAAGAGAACTGCTGTGAGGTCAATCTTTTCAAGCCTCGGACCGGCGTCTGGATTTCGCTCACGGAGCGATTGGCAGTTCCGACCTGATGAAAACCGCCTCCGAGCTGTCCAGTTATTGGGGCGGTGGCCGCGCCGGCATTCTTAATTTTGCTCCGGCCCAACATTGCAACGATGCGACAATCGTTGGACGCGAGCGATACATACGGGCCCGATTTTGCCGGCGGGGCTGCGAACCAAGAACGGCGCGGGGAAAATGGAAGGACTGTGTTCAGATTTCGCGGCGCACAATTACGGACTGATTCACCGCGTGAACACGACAGTGCTTGATTAACGTGAATCAGGTGGTGCTTCGGATCATTTTCCTGCTGCGCTTCTTTCGTCTAATCGGCCGTGACGCGCCGACAGGCCCGTTTCGGAGGGACCGCGTTTTGGCACACGCAGCACGAAAATCGACACGCGGACGCGCGATCATTTGTGCACGGAGAAATAGGTTTCGCGATTGGAGAAATTATTTCGGCGGCAAACACGCAGAAAATCCATCTTAAAAGATTCGCCGTTCTCATGCCCGCAAGCATCGAGAAGGTGCGAAGGGATCTGCAAGGAATCGCGGTGGCATCGTTGCTGCTAACCTTTGGTTGAAACCGGAGCGTCACGCTTCGGTTGAGTAATTTGTCTCTCGTAATGAAATTAAAGTTGTGCGCGTTCTGGTCGGTCTTGACGTTTGTTTCCGCAACGGCAATCAACGTGTCAGGAGAAGAAACCCAGCCCTATGCCGTTCCGGGCAGGTTTATCGTGGTCCTCAAGCACGGTCACTCGCCTTCCGAGGTCGCGAACAAGCACGGTCTGACGACGCACCATGTGTTCTCCCATGCGCTCAATGGGTTTGCCGCGGACGTCCCGGAGGAGCGGCTGGATTCGCTCCGGCGAGATCCGCAGGTCGAATACGTTGAGTCCGATTTGCAGATGTTTATCGCCGCGCAAACCGTTCCCACCGGAATCCGGCGGATCGGGACCCTGCTTTCTTCGATGGCGAAAATCGACGGGCTTGATGAGCGGGTTGATGTTGATATCGCGATTCTGGATACAGGCGTCGCGCCTCATCCCGACCTGAACATCTTCACCAATGTCAGTTTCGTCGCCGGTCAAACCACCGACGGCAACGGCCACGGAACGCATGTCGCCGGCATTGCCGCCGCGCTGGATAACGCGAGTGGTGTTGTCGGCGTGGCGCCGGGGGCGAGGCTTTGGGCGATCAAAGTTTTGGACGACGCCGGTTCTGGCACCACGTCGCAGATCATCGAGGGCGTGGACTTCATCACGCAGAATGCAGGTCGCATTGAAGTCGCCAACATGAGTCTGAGCGGCATTGGCTACAGTTCTTCGTTGCGCCAGGCCATCAGCAACAGCGTCAGCAAGGGCGTGGTGTTTGTCGTCGCCGCAGGTAACGACAGCCGGGACATCTATGGACCGGATGGTGTTCCTGACACGTCCGACGACTCGATCCCTGCGGCTTATCCCGAAGTCATGGCGGTGAGCGCATTGTCGGATCTGGATGGAGTCGCCAGCGCTGACGACAGACTTGCCGATTTTTCCAATTACAGTCGCTATGCGGTGCCGGGTGGCCTGGTCAATTCGCCCGGGGCCGCGATTGATCTGGCCGCGCCAGGCGTGAACATTTACTCGACCTATCTTGGCGGCGGTTACGCGACCATGAGCGGCACGAGCATGTCTGCGCCGCACGTTGCTGGGGCGGTTGCGCTTTATGTGGCAGCGCATGGACGCGTCACGAATTCGGCCGGAGTTTATGCCGTTCGACAGGCGTTGATCGACCTTGCCCAGCCGCAGAGCGCGTGGGGTTCGGCCAACACGCTTGATCCGGACCTAAACCACGAGGGACTGGTTTACGTGGCGAACATCGCATCGCCGGTCAATAATTCTCCCGTCGTGGTGATTAACGCGCCCGTTTCCGGTTCCAGCTTCGCCTACAATTCCACGATCACTTTTACAGGAAGTGCGAACGACGCGGAGGATGGAAACCTGGGTAGTGCGCTAACATGGACGTCGAGCATCAACGGCCTGATCGGCACGGGCGCCAGTTTCAGCCGGGTTCTCAGTCCGGGCACGCACACAATTACTGCGTCCGTGACGGATTCCGGGGGGAAGACTGCCAGCTCTGCGGTGTCTATTACTGTTCTCAGCCCTCCGTTACAAACGCTGTACGTTTCGGTGGTCACGGACAAATCCAGTTATGTGAACAGGAACAAGGTGTATATCACGGTGACAGTGGCGGCCGGGACGAATCGCGCCGCGGGCGCCGCCGTGCACCTCGATCTGACGACTGCGGATGGCGGGCACGTGTCGAGTGATACGACGTCGGACGCCAACGGGATCGCCCGCTTCCAGTACACAATCAATACGAAACGGGATGGTGTTGGGACCTACTCTGCGAGGGTTACGGCTTCCAAAGCCGGATATAATCCAGGCAGCGCCACCACCAGCTTTATAGCGACCCGATAACTGGCGCTGCGTCCTTCAGTAACCCTGTTTCTTGAGCAAGTAAATCGCGACGAGAATGCCGATGGCGGCGAGTGACATAACAATTGCGGATTCGATGAAGTAGGAAATGCCGATGAGCAGCAAGCCGCCGAATAACGGGATGAGCGACTGTTGTTTCTTGCCGTAGATGAAGAATCCGAGGCCGACCGAGCCCCAGATCAGGGATGCGACGAGGTAGTGTGCGCTGATGGGCATTTCAGTGGGTGTTGACCATCAGAACGTCGGGCCGAGAATCCACGGAGCAAATTCTTCATCACCGATGCCGGCCAGTTCACTCTTTGTTTTTTCCCCGCCCGCCACGGCGATGATTTTCTCGAAGATGCGCCGGCCGACCTGTTCCACTGTCTCCGCACCGTCCAGAATTGTCCCGGCATTGATGTCCATGTCGTCCTGCATCCAGTTGTACAGCGCCGTGTTCGTCGCGACTTTGATGCACGGCGCCGGCTTGCAACCATAGACGCTGCCCCGTCCAGTTGTAAAAACGCCGATGTTGCACCCGCCACATACAAGGCCTGTCATGCTGACCGGATCGTATCCCGGCGTGTCCATGAAACAGAAGCCGGCCGACGTGATTGGCTCGGCATAATGATAAACGGCGGCGAGCGGCGATTGTCCGCCCTTCGCTACCGCCCCGAGGCTCTTCTCATAAATGGTCGTAAGGCCGCCCTCCTTGTTTCCGTAGGATGGATTGTTGTCGATGGTGGCGTTGTGCTGGCGGGCGTGTTCTTCCCACCATCGAACACGCGAAACCAGCTTTTCGCCCACTTCGCGAGTGACCGCCCGGCGGGTGAGCAGATGTTCCGCACCGTAAATCTCGGGCGTCTCGGCGAGCACCGACGTGCCTCCATAACGGACCAGTTCATCCGACGCCACGCCGAGCGCGGGATTGGCGGTGATGCCGCTATTGCCATCCGAGCCACCGCAGTTTTCCGCGAGAATCAATTTGCTGATCGGCTGCGGGGTGCGGTGGAGATCGTTGGCAGCGGGCAGCAATTTCGTCACGGCAGCCGCGGCCGCATCCACGGTGCGCCGGACGCCGCCCGTACCCTGGATCGTCAGGAACGTGGGCGCAGTTTCGCCCGGCTTCAATTCATCGAGCCGGTATTCCTTGCGAATGAACTGGACCTGATTGACTTCGCAGCCGAGGCCGATCATGACGTAACCGGCGATGTTCGGGTGGCGCGCAATGCCTGCCAGCACGCGCATCAGCAACTGGTGCGGTTCACCGGGCTGAATCGCGCAACCACTTTTGTGCGTGAAAGCGATGACCCCATCCACGTTCGGAAAATCACGCCGGAAGTCTTCGGTCCTGAATCGGTCCTTCACGTAGTGGGACACCGACGCTGAACAGTTGACGCTGGAAATCACTGCGATGTAATTGCGGGTCCCCACACGTCCGCCGGGACGCGCGTAGCCTTGAAATTGACGCTTCTTCTCCGCCGGATAGTAGTCCACAGGCCTGGCTTCGGCGCAAAACTGATAGTCTCGCGAGAAATCCTTCATTACGAGATTATGGGTGTGTACATGGTCGCCTGCGGTAATATTTCCCCGGGCAAACCCGATGACCTGGCCGTACTTTTTCACCGGTGTGCCGTCGGCAATCGAAGTGAGGGCGATTTTGTGGCCGGCCGGAATGTCGCGGCCCACGGTGAGACGAATCGAGTCATTGAACAACTCCGTACCGGCGCGGACCGACCGCTTGATCACTGCGACGTCGTCGGTCGCGCGGAGTAATAATGCAACGGTATCGAATCTTTCTTCTTTGGCCATACGTTGACTGCTCGCGTTCGGCGCCAGCGAAGTAATGCGCGAATTTAAGTCATCGCCTGTGCCGAGTTCGATCAAACCATACAGCCGACATGTTTTCGTTGTCGAATGTCAAAAGAGTGTGGGTCCGGACTTGAGGGTCTCTTGACTTGCCCGTTAGCGCGGCGATATATTACGAACATCGAAGGAAAACATTTCGCGGTGGATTTGGAAAACCTCGATCTCAAACACGGTCAAAGATAACTCTACGAAGTTATGAAAGCAAAGATCTCTATGTTGGTGAGCTTTATTGTCGTCCTCACGGCCTCCGCTCAGGGCACGGTCAACTTTGCGAACACTGCGACTTCTCTTCTCATTGAGGGGCTCGGAGGTCCTCCAGTTCCGGTTGGTCAATTTACGGTAGAGCTTCTGTATTGGGCTTCCGATCCAGGCGCAACGACTTGGAGTTCAAGCATAGCCGGATTAACCTCGATAAAGACCAGCGCTAATTTTGTGAGCCCGGGTCGCTTCATTGGCGGTGTGGCGACCACACCAGCCACGACGGCGGGTGGTGCTACTGCATGGTTTGCGGTTGTGGCATGGCAAACCAGTTTTGGATCTTACGATGCCGCCGTCACAGGCGGTGGGTTTTACGGTTATACTGGCGCATTCCAGAACGCGACTGGAAACCCTAATGCGGTTCCGCCCGGCCCAGCGGCGGCATTGAATGTTTTCACTGGAAACAACAATATACTACTGGTTCCCGAGCCGTCGATATTGTGGCTCAGTGCCGTTGGCGCGGCCGGGATGCTGTCGTTCCGTGGTCGAAAGACAACCATCAACAAGGGCTAGGTATGGAAAGCCTTTTCTCTTTTTTGGCAAGCTTCGCTGTCGCCCTCACGGGCTCCGGTCACGGCACGGTCAACTTTGCCAATACGTTCTTGCCATCCTTATCATGAAGCGCTGGGGATACCGACAGGATTGGACGGCCACCCAATCGACGTTGGTTAGTTCACTGTCGAGCTTCTGTATTGGCCAGCGGATCCGGGAGCGGTGAACCTGAACTCAAGCACAACCGGAATAACTTCGATAAAGACGAGCGCTAACTTCATTGTCCCGGGTCGATTTATTGGTGGCGTGGGGATCACTCCCAATGCA
>Ga0134126_10000876_pt1 | contig 37947 bp, 27 predicted proteins | sample KB31752_FD_96881 | JGI IMG/M metagenome (GOLD analysis project Ga0134126, IMG submission 96881) | Terrestrial soil microbial communities with excess Nitrogen fertilizer from Kellogg Biological Station, Michigan, USA - KB3-175-2 | ecosystem: Environmental > Terrestrial > Soil > Unclassified ...
CGTAGCCGTGCCCGGGTGCGTGAGCCCCGGCCGGTGGCGTCGACGACCAGGTCGGCGGCCACCGTGTGCTCCGCGCTGCCGCTGTCGCGGTGCGCGACTCGCACCCCGCTGACCCGGCGCCGCGCGCAGTCGCTGACCCGACAGCTGCCATTGGAGACCACCGAGAACATCTGTCCTCTCGGCGCCGGCGTGCACCGCCTGTTCGGTGAAGCCAGGGAACAGCTCGTCAAGCAGTCGCCGGCCACGGGGCTGCAGGCCATGCAGGGTGCAGGCCCTGCGGTGCTCCCCTGCGATGAGCGACGTCGAGCGGCAGGTCGTCTCGCTCGACGACGCGGGGGTCAGCAAGCCCGCCATGCTGGCGCCGAGCACCACAGCGTGCCCACCGAGGGTGGTTGTCTTCATCATGATCTCCTCGGGTCCGGGCGAGTGACGCCGCTTGAGAGGGCTGGATTCGGCAGCTGCTGCCCGCTAGCTTCTGCCGGTCATCGACCCACGTCACGCGTAACCGACTACCTGCCTTCGGCGAGTGGATCTTCCTGTCCGTTGCGGTTCGCCGACACGCGGGACGGCAGGTCTCGGTCAGGACACGCCGTAACGGCGCGAAACAACTTCTGTCCACAGCTATGCCACCCGCATTGACCAGCTGAAATGGAACGATCTGGGACCGGGCTCCCCAGGTTGTCCCCAATCAGGTACGCCGTGCATCGGTAAGTACGGCACGCCGTCCGGAGGGCGTCCCCAGGCTGTCCCCAGGCGACGTTTGATCAGCCTTGCTCGACGTCGCAAGCCGCCCGTAGCCTCGCCCGACGCGTCAGGTGGGACAGGTTCGGGGCCTGTTCGCCCAAGCCTGTCGGTGTCGCCTGGTAGAACAAACGTTCGATGAGTGCCGGGCGTATGGGGGAAGGGGAGGGACCCAGGGGTGGCGCTGGTTGACGACCGTGGTGTCCGGTTCGACCGTGGCGAACAGGCAGGTGGGCAGGCCTTCGATCGGCAGCCACCGCAGGACATCACGGCTGAGCAATCCGTACTCGGCGGGATGCTGCTGTCCAAGGACGCCATTGCCAACGTCGTCGAGGTGATGCGGACTCAAGACTTCTACCGGCCCGCACATCAGGCCGTGTTCGACTGCATTCTCGATCTGTACGGGCGCGGTGAGCCGGCTGACCCGGTCACCGTCTCCGCCGAGCTGGAACGCCGCGGCGAGCTGCTGCGTGTCGGCGGGGCGCCGTACCTGCACACCCTGATCTCCACCGTGCCGACCGCGGCCAACGCCGGCTACTACGCCGAGATCGTCGCGGGCAAGGCGTTGCTGCGGCGCCTGGTGGAAGCCGGTACCCGGATCGTTCAGCTGGGCTACCACGGGGCCGACGGCGCTGACGTGGACGAGGTGGTGGACCGCGCGCAGGCCGCCGTCTACGAGGTCACCGAACGGCGGATGAGCGAGGATTACGTCGCGCTGGAGGAGCTGCTCCAGCCCACCATGGACGAGATCGACGCGATCGCGTCCCGAGGTGGGGCATCCGCCGGCGTCCCGACGGGTTTCACCGACCTCGACGCGGTGACCAACGGGTTGCACCCGGGCCAGATGGTGATCATCGCGGCTCGGCCCGGTATCGGCAAGTCGACCCTGGGATTGGATCTTGCTCGTTCTTGCTCGGTCACGCACGGCATGACCAGCGTGATCTTTTCGTTGGAGATGAGCCGCACCGAGATCGTCATGCGGCTGCTGTCGGCCGAGGCCAAGATCCGGTTGGCCGATATGCGATCCGGCCGAATGAGCGACGACGACTGGACCCGGTTGGCCCGGCGGATGGGTGAGATCAGTGATGCCCCGCTGTTCATTGACGACTCGCCGAACATGACCATGATGGAGATCCGCGCCAAGGCGCGGCGGCTCAAGCAGCGGCACGATCTGCGCCTCATCGTCGTGGACTACATGCAGCTGATGACGTCTGGTAAAAAAGTCGAGTCGCGCCAGCAGGAAGTCAGCGAGTTCTCGCGCCATCTCAAGCTGCTGGCCAAGGAACTCGAAGTTCCGGTGGTCACCATCTCCCAGCTCAACCGAGGCCCAGAGCAGCGAACCGACAAAAAGCCGATGCTGGCGGATCTGCGTGAGTCGGGGAGCTTGGAACAAGATGCGGACATGGTGATGCTGATTCATCGTCCGGATGCGTGGGAACGCGACGATCCGCGAGCCGGTGAGGCGGATCTGATTCTGGCCAAGCATCGCAATGGGCCGACCGCCACTGTCACCGTTGCCCACCAGCTGCACTACAGTCGTTTCTATGATATGGCCAGGGATTGACCAGGCAGCGGCTCAGCCGGGCTCGCCGCGGCGTTTGCGATGGATCACCCAGGCCAGGTCTACCAGCGCCACTGTGGCGAGCACCGCCAGCGCCACACCCACAGCCGTCAACCCCGCAATGATCAGCAACACCGCGCCACCCGTACAGACCACCAGCCCGAAACCGGCCAGTACGGCCCGCAGGGTCAGTGCACTGTAAGTCGGGGCGGCGCCACCGAATCCGGCCGTCGGGTCGTGATAGTCGGGCAGCCCCCGTTCGTAGTCCTCCCGGGTACGCCTACGCCGCCGGTTGTCCTGCTGTGCCATACCCACCCTCCGGGTCAGCGCGTGCACTGGTGTGGGTCAGCCGGGGTGCGCGCGGTATCCGTCGGGGTACCTCCAGGCGATTGCAGCAAAACCCGATGTGGCGCAGTTGATTCGCCAGCCGCGAGGGCTGGCTCCGCCCTGGTCGAGCCACTCGGACGGGTGACTCGACGTAACTATCCCTGGTGCTGGGCCGAATCCAATCTCATGCACACCGCGGCGGCTCCGGCCGATCAGCAGACGGTGGTATGCCGCCCGCCACCAGGTCGAAGGCGCCGAATCCGGTACCGGATTCGCGCGCTGCTCAGCGGCCAGATACCCTCCACCGCGATGAATCCACGAGCACAGGTCATCCATCTCGGCGAGCTATCGGTTCGGTTGCGGCAGGCGGCCCGGCACCTGTTCGAAACCGTGCTGGCCCCGTTGGGTTTGTTCTGGCTGATGCTGACCCTGACCAACCTGACCGGCGGGCTGGTCGCCGCCTTGAGCTGGGCGCTCGGCGTGCTGCTGTGCCGGTTGTTCACCCGCTCCCCGATCCCTGCCGTGCTGTGGCTCACCACCGGGCTACTCGTGATCCGCACCGCCATCGGGTATGCCACTGGCAGCGTGTTCCTCTACTTCCTGCAGCCCACCTTGCAGAACTTCGTGATCGCCTTCGTGCTGCTGGCCACTCTGGGTCTGCGTCGGCCGCTGATCGCCCGGTTGGCCGACGACTTCTGCGCCTTCCCGGTGGCGCTGACCAGCAACCTGCGGGTGCAGCGGTTCTTCCGGCGGGTGTCGCTGCTGTGGGCGCTGGTGTTCCTGACCAACGGTGCGGCGACGCTGTGGGTGCTCGCTCGCGCCACCCTCGGCAACTTCCTCGTGGTCACCACTGCCGGGTCGTTCAGCCTGGTAGCAGTCGCTGCAGCGGTGTCGCTGCTGTGGTTTCGGCGCGAGCTGCGCGGCGAGGGCATCCGCCTTCGCTTCGGCACCGCGGCCGCTGCCGCCGTCTGAGAGCCGTCCTGGAAACCGCAGTCTGGATGCAGAACGCTGTTTTGGGTGCACCTGAAACAGCAGTCTGCATCCAGACTGCTGTTTCAGGCGCCGCCGAACCGGTGGGATAGGTGGTGGAAGAGGGCGGGGGCGGCGCCTCGGACTCGGGCGGCGACGGTGAGCCAGCGTGGGACGAAAACTTCCGGGTCGTTCCGCTCGAGGGCCTCGAGCAGGGCCGATGCCACGTCAGCAGGGTCGAGCTGGCGGGGGAAGCGCCGGTCGTAGGGCAGCCCGCGGTGGTCGAAGAACGGGGTGCGCACCGCGCCGGGGAGCACCGTCGTGACGCCGATGCCCTCGCCCGCGACCTCGAGACGGACGCTGTCAGCGAAGGCCCGCAACCCCGCCTTGGTCGCGGCGTAGACCGATTCACCGCTCACCCCTACCGCCGCGATGGAAGACACGTACACCAGCTGCCCGCGCCCGCGAGCCCGCATCCCGGGCAGCGCGGCCCGGGTGAGCCGCATCGGGGCGGTCAGGTTCAGCGCGACCAATGCATCGATGTCCGGCTCCGCCATCGCGGCCAGGTCCCCGGCCCAGCCTAGACCCGCCGAGTTCACCAGCAGATCGACATCCGCAGCCACCTGCGCCGCCCGGACCAGGCCGTCCGCGGTGCACAGGTCCGCCACCACGGCGCGCGCACCGGTTCGCCCTGCCACTGCATCGAGCCGGTCGCGGTCCCGGCCGAGCACCACCAGCCGGCAACCGGCTGCGGCGAGCCCGTCGGCGACGGCCGCCCCGATGCCCGACGATCCGCCGGTGACCAGCGCCGTGCCGTCGATCATCATCCCCAGACTGCCGGTCCGGCTCCGCGCTGCGGCGCCCGTTCCATCTCGTGACGCAGCTGCGTACCGCGGTGCGCCAGCAGCCCGACACTGCCCATGATGACCAGCACCGCGATCAGTTCACCGGCGAGCACGGCGGGCGAGCTGTTCACCTGCTCCCCCAACCAGCTCACCCCGATCGCGACGCCGACCAGCGGGTCCACGATCGTGATGATGGCCAGCGCCGGGGCGATCAGGGTGCCGTGCTGGAAGGTGTTCTGGCTGAGCAGAAATCCCAGCGGGCCCACCGCGCACACCACGTACAGCACCGGGTGGGTGAAGACTTCCGTCAGCCCACCGGACCGGAACTGGCTGGTCACCACCTTCATCAATCCGGCGGTCACGCCGTAGAACACACCGGTGGCCGCCGCCAACGCGCCGACCTGCACGGCACCGTCGTATCGGCCGGCCGCGGCCAGGCAGACCAGCACGCTGACACCCAGCGCGATGGCCAGGGGCAGCAACGCCCAGCCGTCCTGGTCGAGTTGGGTGGAGCCGCCGGTTGGCCGGGCCAGTACCAGGAAGGCGGACAGCCCGGCGACGGATCCCAGCGAGCCCACCACGACCAGGTGATCAACCCGTCGATGGGCCAGCACCGCGGAGAACACCGCACCGAAGAGCACTCCGGTCACCAGCAGCGGCTGCACCAGCACCAGCGGCCCGTAAGCCAGGGCGACGAGTTGCAGGCTCAGGCCCACGATGACGGTCCCGATTCCCAGTACCCACACCGGACGACGGACCAGCTCCAATAGCAGCCGCGGGTCGAGCGTGCCGGTGGTCGGTACCTCCTTGGTGGCACGCTGCTGCACGGCGCTGGCCAGTCCAAAACTTGCCGCGCCAGCCACCGCAGCCGGTACCGCGACGAAAAACAGCGTCGACGTCGACTGCGACACGACTCACTCCCGCGCTGTCGTGGGTGCCCCGTGAGCGCCCCGTGGGTTCGACGCCAAGTCGTTGAACGCCTGGCGCAGCGCGTCAGCAAACCGATCCGCGCCGCGGACCAGCCCGGTGTCTATGGTCACTCCTATCCCGATCATGTCTCCCCACGCCAGAAAACCGACAGCCAACCCGACGCCGTCGGCCAGCGGCAGCACCGGGAAGACCGACCTCACTCGGGCCTCCCACACATAGTGCGCCTTTCGGGGGCCGGGCAACACCGACGTGATGAGGGTGAAGAATCGGTGCCCGTACATCGCGCGTACCAGCCGCGCATGCAGCGGGGCGGGCAACCGGCCCAGGGCGCGGACCACCGCCTGGGCCGCCAACGGCTGATCGGCGCGCTCATGGCGGGCCAGCTCAGCCGCCACCGCAACCATCCGCCAGGCCGGTGGCATCGGCCCGACCGGCAAGTCCAGCGCCACGGCTGCGGTGTGATTGCCCTGGTAAACACGGTCCCCGGAGTCGGCCCGGCGCAGCGCCTGGGTGGTCTGGGGCACCATCGCCCGGAGCCGATCGTGGACCCCGGTGCCGGCCGGATCGAGCTGGTGCAGCGCTTCACCGACCAGGGTCAGCAGCAGCGCGGTCGTGCCCACCCCGTGCTCCCGGGCGGCGGAGCGCACCATGGTCGCAGGCAACGCCGCAATCGCGTACTCGCGCCCCGGCGTGCTCGGTCCCACCGGTCCACCTGGCGGTGCGGGCCCCGCGGTGGCGAGGCTCACCAGTCCCCTGATCACGTGCCCGGTGCGGGTGACCCGGCTGCGCCAATCCGCCATGGTCGAGACGGCCCGAGGTAGCGAGCCACGGGGTGACGCTGCGCGTCGGGGCTCCTCGCTGTCGGAGAGCAGCGCGATCAGGGTGGCGGTGACGGCCAATCCGTCGCCCAGGCTGTGATGCATCTTCGCCAGCACCGCGCTGCGCCCGGCGTCGGCGTCATGGACCAGCTGTAACTGCCACGGTGGCCGGTCCAGCGGTACCGGGCTGGAAAAGAACTCCCGCACCGCCGCCGTGAAGGGCACACCGACAGCCGCGCCGGCCTTCCGGGCCCGCAGGTGCGCGTGGGGATCGATGTCGTCGGCGGGTAGCCAGCGAGGCTGCCGGTGCGGGCGCAGGTCCAGCCGGCGGCGCAGCATCGGCAGTGCCGGTACCCGCTCGGCGATGCGCGCCGCCAGGTGCTCGATGGGTTGGGTGCACACCCCGTCGAACAGCAGCACGGCGCCGACCTGCTGGGCCACGGTGGCGGTGGCGGCGTGCACGAAGAAAGCATCCGGCGCAGCCAGTGGCCGCGCGCCGTGGTGGCGGGGCAACGCGGGCAGCGCGGCGATCTCAGCATCCAGGTCCAGCGCGCGGGTATGGGCCAGCGCGCGCTGCTGCGCCTGGGCCAGCCGGACCGGCTGCGCAATCAGGCCGCGCAGGGTGCTGGTCAGCTCCGCCGGTCCCGCGCACAGGGTCGCCAGCCCGGCGGCGGCCATCAGCGCGGCGTTGGCCTTACCGTGCCCGGCGATTGGTTCGAACATCAGCACCGCCCGACCGCATGCGACGGCCTCCAGGGCGGTCGCGCCACCGGCGTTGGTCACCACCACGTCGGCGGCAGCCGTCAGTGCCGGCATCTGGTCCGTCCAGCCCAGCGGTATCAGGCGCTGCGCCGGTTGCCTCCGCGCGGCCAACCTGGCGCGCAGGGCATCATTGCGGCCACACGCCACCACCACGCAGACCTGTGGGCCGGCGGACAGGGCGGCGTCGACCGCCCGTTCCACCGAGCCGAACCCGAGGGAGCCGCAGGACACCAGCACGATCAACCGATCGTCGGGCAGGTCACACCGCCGTCTGGCGGCGGTCTTGTCGGCCGGCGCGAAGGCAGCGACCACCGGTGGTGCCCCGACCGCGCCCCGAGCGTCCGGCCGGGCCCGGTACATCGCCCGCAGGCTCGCCTCGCTGGCCACGTAATGCAGGTCGATCTCGGAGTAGACCCAGAACGGGTGCGGCGCGAAATCCGAGATGATCGCCGCGACCGGGACGTCGAGGCCGCCGCGGCGCCGGATCCAGTCCAGCCCGCCGGTGCCCAGCGGGTAGGTCGAGACCACCAGGTCCGGCCGGTACGCGGCGATGACCGGCGCCAGCCGCAGGCCGCTCCAGATCCCGGTGAACCGGCAGGACGCGGCGGCGAACCAGGGATAGCGCCACAGTGCGCGGTAGAAGAAGTCGTACAGCCACGGGGTGGTGTCCACGTTGACCCGGTAGATCCAGCGGAAACCCGGTCCGACCCAGGAGCCCATCCGGTCCAGGGTGTCCACCCGGCGGATCTCGCAGTCGGGCCATAACCGGCGGGCTCGCTCCTCTACCGCTCGGGCGGTGGCGTTGTGGCCTTCGCCGATGTCGGCGCTGACCACCAGCAGCCGTTGGGGTGGCCCCACCCTCATTGCGCCCTCATTGCGATTGCCCGTGCTGGGCCAGCGGGTCGGTTTCGGTGACGGCGGGGCCCCAGGCCAGCGCCAGCAGCAGCGCGGCGCGGGTCGCCGGATCGTCCAGCGCGGGTCCGAACAGCTCGCGCAGCCGATCCAGCCGGTAGCGCACCGTCTGCGGGTGCACGTGCAGTTCGTCGGCCACCGCCTTGCGGTTGCCCATGTTCATCAGCCAGGACTTCAGCGTCTCGGACAGCCGGTCGCGGGTGCCCTCGCTCAGCTGCGCCAGTGGAGCCAAGTACTGCCGGCGCAACGCGGCCAGCAGCCGGTCATCGCGGTGCACCAGCATCGCGTCGAGGTGCTCGTCGACGAACAGCGGATCATCGGGCAAGACGTGCTTCAGGCGCAGGGCATGCTCGGCCAGGCCCATGCTGGCCGGCAGCCGGTCCAGCGGCACTGTGACACCAACCACAGCTCCGGCTCCCCGCAGCGCGGTGGCCAGCCGCTTGCGCTGTCCCGGACCCTCCGGGTCCGGGACGATGGTCACTAGCATCTGCGGTCGGCGCAGCTGCAGGCAGGAAGGATCCAAGCGGTCGAGCAGCACCCGTCCAACCTCGTTGTCTGGATTGATCAAGATTACCGCAGCGTGGCGGGGCAGCGTCCAATCGGCGCGCGTTGCGGCGATCCGCAGCGCGGCCGTGTCGCAACGGTCCGACAACAGTAGCTCGGCCAACTCGTGACGGAGCCGTTCCTGCGCGTGTTCGGCAGTCGTCTGGGCCCGTTCGTAGCCCCGCAGCGATGACGATGACAGCTGCTCCACGGCGGCGAAGATGACCGCGGCCAACCCGGCGATGGTCTCCACCGGAACACCGAGCTGCAGCGCCGTGTCGGATACATGGCGCCACGCCACCGCGGCGCCGGTCCGGTATGCGGCCAGCAGGTGTGCCACATCCTGCTGCTCGTCGTAGTGAATCCGGCCGATCTCCTCGAAGAGCGCCTGCTCCACCCCGGATGCCAGCTGCGGCGCGATCGTCGACGGGTCCCGCTGCGCCAGACCGACCAGCCGGGCGATGAAGCCTTCGGAGGCGGCGAGTACCTCGGTGAAGTCCTCGGTGAGGAAACCCGCGTAGTCCGGGCACTGCTCGGCGAGCAGCTCACGGACCTCCGCCAGAATGATCGGCAGCCTCGCTACAATCGCGGGCACCAGGTCGTCGAGCTGGATAGGGCGACCTCCCTCCGCTGGGTTCATTGTCCGGTTTCCCCCTCTGTCATCCTGCTGCCAGGGCCCGGATACCCCAATCATGCGCAGCTGACGCTTACTCAAATGTGACAATTCTAGGGCTGCGGAACTGTCCAGTCTGACGCAGAAATGTCGGCCAGGCGGCCAGAAGATGGCGTTATGGCAGCGATCCCTGATGGTGCAGCGGGCGCAGCCACGGCGTCCCAGAATCCGCCAGCGTCTCAGTATCCGCCTGAACGGACGCTGAGCCGCAAGCAGCGCGCGGAGAACTTCCCCGTCGCGCTGCGGCTGCTGCCCCGAACGCTGCGCGCCGACCTGATCGCGGTGTACGGCTTCGCTCGGACTGTCGACGACCTCGGTGACGAAGCTCCCGGTGACCGCACTGCTTTGCTGGAAACGTTCCGCGCGGATCTGGCGTCGGTGTGGGACACCGGCCGCCCGAACCACCCGGTGCTGCAGCAACTGGTGCCCACGGTGGTGAGCCGCGGGCTCGACCGGGAGCCGTTCGACCGCCTGGTACAGGCCAACCTGGTCGACCAGCGAGTGCACCGGTATGCCACCTACGGCCAGCTGCGGGAGTACTGCACGTTGTCGGCCGATCCCGTCGGCCGCATCGTGCTCGGGATTTTCGGAGTAGCCGATCGGGCCGACCTGACTGAGCTTTCTGACCAGGTCTGTACCGCCTTGCAGCTCATCGAGCACTGGCAAGACGTCGCCGAGGACCGTCGGGCCGGCCGAGTGTACCTGCCGCAGGAAGATCTCGCCGCCTTCGGTGTCGCTGAGGCCGAGCTCGACGCCTCGCCGGGGCAAGAGGCGGCTGCCTCCCCCGCGCTGCGGGCGCTGATGGCGTTTGAGATCACCCGGGCTGCGGAGTTGCTGGATTCCGGCGCGCCGCTGATCAGGTTGCTGCACGGATGGGCCCGATTGGCCGTCGCCGGGTACGTGGCCGGCGGCCGCGCCGCCCTCGATGCCCTGAATCGCTCCGGCGGTGACGTCCTGGGCGGTCCGCCACGCCCCCGCCGCCGCGACACCCTCCGTCACCTGTGGGTAGCCCTTCAAGACCGGCCAACCCGGCGCGCCGGGGTCTCCAAGCAACGCCGTCCCAGATCGGGCAGACGTGGGGGTGAGGTGATATGACCAGCGCTACTCTCAGCGTCGATGAGGCCTTCGATCGGTGTGAGTCGATCACGCGGACGGAGGCGCGGAATTTCTACTACGGCATCCGCCTGCTGCGCCCACGCAAGCGCGCGGCGCTGTGCGCGGTGTACGCGCTGGCTCGCCGCATCGACGACATCGGGGATGGTGCGCTGCCCACGGCGAGCAAACTCGCCGCGCTGGCGGAGGTACGTGCCGAGATAGCAAGGCTTCGTCATTGCGCGGGACATACCGGTGGCCATGAGGGGGCCGATCCGGTGCTCACCGCCGTCGCGGACCTGGCCCGGCGTTCAGCACTGCCGCTGGGCGCCTTCGAGGAGCTGGTCGACGGCGTCGAGATGGACGTGCGGGGGCGGCGCTACACCGACTTCGACGAACTGGTCGGGTACTGCCGGTGCGTGGCCGGGGCGATCGGGCGGCTGTGCCTGTCGGTGTTCGGCAGCCGACCCGACCCGCGGGCCGCCGAGTACGCCGATGCGCTCGGCATCGCCTTGCAGCAGATCAACATCCTGCGGGACATCCGGGAGGACCTCGGCAACGGCCGTATCTACCTGCCCCAGCACGACCTGGATCGGTTCGGTGTGCAGCTGATCTTAGATGAGCAGGGTTGCCTGGTAGACACCAACGAGGGGCTCAGCAAGCTGATCCGGCACAGCGCCGGGCGGGCATACCAGTGGTATGCGCACGGGCTGCGCCTGATCCCGCTGCTCGATCGGCGCAGTGCGGCGTGCTGCACCGCGATGTCGGGCATCTACCTGCGGCTGCTCGACCGCATCGTCGCGCAACCCAGCCTGGTCTTCGACCGGCGGCTGTCCTTGTCCGGTTGGCAGAAAGCGGAGGTCGCCGTGTGGGCCCTAGTGGGATCGTCACCGGTGGGGTCGTCGCCATCGGGGGTACCGGCATGACCGGGCGGGTGGCGGTGATCGGTGGTGGCCTGGCGGGCATCACCGCGGCGCTGCGCTGCGCCGACGCGGGGTGCCAGGTCACCCTGTTCGAGTCCCGGCCGCAGCTGGGCGGCCTGACCCACTCGTTCAACCGCGGCGAGCTGCGGGTCGACAACGGTCAGCACGTGTTCCTGCGCTGCTGCACGTCTTATCTGGCGTTGCTGGACCGGCTCGGGGTCGCCGACCGGGTCGCGTTGCAGCCCCGGCTGGCCATCCCGATCCTGACCCCAGGTGCCGACCAGCCGGTGTGGCTGCGCCGCACTGCCCTGCCCGCGCCGTTGCACCTGGCCGGCTCGCTGCTGCAGTACCGGCCGCTGAGCATGCTGGAGCGGGCCCGTTTCGCGCTGGCCGCCGTCGCGTTGCGGCGCGTCGACCCGGCCTCGCCGGCCACCGACGAACAGGACTTCGGCACCTGGCTGCGCCGGCACGGTCAAAGCGACCAGGCCATCGCCGCGTTGTGGGAACTCGTCGGCGTGGCCACCTTGAACTCCCGCGCGGACGGCGCCTCGCTCAGCTTGGCCGCCACCGTGTTCCAGGAAGGTCTGCTCACCGACTCCACGGCCGCCGACATCGGCTGGTCCCGGGTGCCGTTGCGGGAATTGCACGGCGACCCGGCGCTGGAGTGCCTCACCGCCGCGGGGGCGCAGGTGCGCACCGGTGCCGCGGTGCGAGGCATCGAGCCCGGCGAAGGCTGGGAGGTGATCACCGACGATGCGCGGGTCACTGCGGATCAAGTGATTGTGGCTGTTCCGCCGCCCGCGGCGGAACAGCTGCTGCCGCCGGGTGGCGTGGACCTACCGGCTGGCTGGGCGCAGCGCCTGGGCAGCTCACCCATCGTCAACGTGCACGTGGTGCTGGACCGCCCGGTGCTCGGCGAGCCGTTCGTCGCCGGCGTGGACACCCCTGTGCAATGGGTCTTCGACCGCACGTCGCACAGTGGCCTGGGGAGCGGGAGCCTGGCCGGCGGTCAGTACCTCGCGGTGTCGCTGTCGGCTGCCGACGACTACATCGACATGCCGACCGGGGCGCTACGCGAGAAGTTCCTGCCGGAGCTGGCGGCGCTGCTACCAGAGATTCGTGCTGCGCAGGTGCGGGACTTCTTCGTCACCCGGGAACGGCACGCCACGTTCCGCCCCGCTCCCGGTACCGCCGCACTGCGCCCGGCTGCGACGACCGCACTGCCCGGACTGTTCCTGGCCGGCGCCTGGACCGCCACCGGCTGGCCGGCCACCATGGAGGGCGCCGTGCGCAGCGGCGAAGCCGCCGCCACCGCCCTGCTCGACCCATCCTCTTCCCCGACATGGAGACATAACGGGGTCAGGAGACCGTCGACAGCCACGACATGGAGACATATCGGGGTGGTGGGGGATACCGGGAGGGCGTCATGACTGCGTCGGCGGCACGGACCAGGACCCAGACGGCGGCGCCCAGTGCGTTGCGCCGAGCTCGGGATGTGGTGACGCCCGCAACCCGGGCAGTTCTGGCGCGGCTGGACGACACCAGCGCCGCGATCGCCGCCTATCACCTGGGCTGGACTGATGCGGCCGGCGTTCCGACCCACGGTGATGGGGGCAAAGCCGTCCGGCCAGCCCTGGCCACGCTGTCCGCACAGGCCGCCGGCGCGCCGGCGCGGGTGGGCATCCCGGGGGCGGTCGCCGTCGAGCTGGTGCACAACTTCTCCCTGGTGCACGACGACGTGATGGACGGTGACACCGAACGCCGCCACCGGCCCACCGTGTGGGCGGTGTGGGGCACCACCAGCGCGATCTTGACCGGGGACGCGCTGCTGGCGCTGGCCCAGGAGGTGCTGGTGGACAGCCCCTCGCCACACCGGGCCGCTGCCGCCCGGCTGCTCGCCGAAGCCACCCGGCATCTGATCCGCGGCCAGGTCCAGGACGTGGCCTTTGAGCGGCGAAATGACGTCACCCTCAACGAGTGCTTGGAGATGGTGTCGGGCAAGACCGGTGCTCTGCTGTCAGCCAGCTCGGCGATCGGCGCGGTGCTGGCCGGCGCGCCGGCCGAAGTCGTCAATGCGCTGTCCACCTTCGGTGCCGAGCTGGGGACCGCCTTCCAGCTCGTCGATGACCTGTTGGGAATCTGGGGTGACCCGGAGACCACCGGCAAGCCGGTGTTCTCCGATCTACGCTCGCGCAAGAAGAGCCTGCCAGTCACCTACGCGCTGAGCCAAGGCGGCCCGGCCGGTCGTGAGCTCGCCGGCTGGCTCGGCGGGTCGGCTTCCGACGGCGAAGCCCGAGCCGCTGACCTCATCGAGGCCGCGGGCGGTCGGCAATGGGCTGCGGATGAGGCCCGCCGCCGCATCGAGGTGGCCACGCAGGCATTGAGCAGCGTCCCGATGCCGGCCGGCCCGCGGGCGGAGCTGATCGCGATCGCCCACTTCATCGTCGACAGGGAGGCCTGATGACCCGCACCCACCCAGCCAGTGCAGACGGCGACACGGCGCGCAAACAGCCACGCTCGGTGGCGCAGACGCTGGCCGCCGCGGTGGCGCACCTGCGCGAACGTCAGGACGCGCAGGGCTGGTGGAAAGGCGAGCTGGCCACCAACGTCACCATGGACGCCGAAGACCTGCTGCTACGCGAGTTCCTCGGCATCCGCGACGCGGAGCTGACCGAGGAGGCCGCCCGGTGGATCCGCTCCCAGCAGCGCGACGACGGCAGCTGGGCGACCTACTACGGCGGCCCCGGCGAGCTGTCCACCACGATCGAGGCCTGGGTGGCGCTGCGCCTGGCGGGGGACTCCCCCGACGCGCCGCACATGGTGCAGGCGAGGCAATTCGTCAGGTCCCACGGCGGCCTGGAACGCAGCCGGGTGTTCACCCGGATGTGGCTGGCCATGTTCGGGTTGTGGTCCTGGGACGACCTGCCCAACCTACCTCCGGAACTGATCTTCCTGCCGCGCTGGTTCCCGTTGAACGTCTACGACTGGGGGTGCTGGGCCCGGCAGACGATCGTGCCGCTGACCATCGTCTGCACGCTGCGCCCGGTGCGCCCGCTGCCTTTCGGGGTCGACGAGCTACGTACCGGTCCTGCCTCGCTGCGACGTGAAGCGGCCCCGCGCCCGCTGTGGACCTGGGGCGGTTTCTTCCAGCGCACCGACCGGGTGCTGCACGCCTACGCCCGGTGGCAGCAACTGCGGCCGATGCGGCCGATGCGGCTGCTGCGGCGGGCGGCGATGCGCCGCTCCGCGGAGTGGATCCTGGCCCGGCAGGAGGCCGATGGCTGCTGGGGCGGCATCCAGCCGCCGTGGGTGTACTCGATACTCGCCCTGCACCTGCTGGGCTATTCGCTGGATCACCCGGCGGTGCGGGTCGGCATCACCGGTCTGGAGACCTTCGTCATCCGTGAGCAGACCCCGGATGGCTGGGTGCGCCGGCTGGAGGCCTGCCAGTCCCCGGTGTGGGACACCTGCCTGGCGGTCACCGCCCTGCTCGATGCAGGCGTACCGGCTGACGACCCCGCGGTGGCCCGGGCCAGCGACTGGTTGCTGGGTGAAGAGGTCCGGGTGCGCGGTGACTGGGCGATCCGGCGGCCTGATCTCAAGCCGGGCGGCTGGGCGTTCGAGTTCCACAACAACACCTACCCCGACACCGACGACACCGCCGAAGTGATCCTCGCCCTGCGCCGGGTCGGCCTGACCGACCGCAGCGCGCTCGACCGCGGGGTGGAGTGGTTGCTCGGCATGCAGTCCAAGGACGGCGGCTGGGGCGCCTTCGACGCCGACAACACCCGCGAGCTGTGCAACAAGTTGCCATTCTGCGATTTCGGTGAGGTCATCGACCCGCCGTCAGCTGACGTGACCGCGCACGTCGTGGAGGCGCTGGCCGCCGAGGGCCTGGCCGACGGGGTGGCCTGCCGCCGCGGCGTGAAGTGGCTGCTCGACGCGCAGGAAACCGACGGGTCGTGGTTCGGCCGGTGGGGCGCCAACTACGTCTACGGCACCGGCGGTGTGGTGCCCGCGCTGATCGCCGCCGGGGTGTCCCCCGACTCGCTGTCCATCCGCCGCGCGGTGCGGTGGTTGGAGCACCACCAGAACGACGACGGCGGCTGGGGCGAGGACATGCGGTCCTACGAGGACCGCTCCTGGGCCGGCCGCGGCGAGTCGACGGCCTCGCAGACCGCCTGGGCGCTGTTGGCCCTGCTCGCGGCCGGAGAACGCTCCGACGCGGTCGAACGTGGCGTCGAGTGGCTATGCCGCACCGTGCGCGAGGACGGGTCGTGGGATGAGCCGCACTTCACCGGCACCGGGTTCCCCGGCGACTTCTACCTGAACTACCACCTCTACCGCCAGGTGTTCCCGGTCACCGCCCTGGGCCGGTACCTGTCATGAGCCGACCGGTGCTGTTCACTCCGCTGCGCGTCGAACACGCCGCGCTGCGGGGAGCTGCCCGCAGCATGCGCGTGGTGCGCACCGGTATGGGCCCCCGCCGCATTCAGCAGGCTCAGCGGGGTCGACGACCACTGAACAACCCCGCTGAGCCCGCTGAATGCGCGCCGGTGATCGTCGCCGGACTGGCGGGGGGGCAGGTCCGCGGGATCCGGCCGGGGGATGTGGTGGTGGCCAGCGAAGTCCGGGGCGGCCAGGCCGGCACCGTCGAGATCCCGTCCGCTCCGTTGTTGGCGGCGGCGTTGCGGCGGATCGGGTTGACGGTGCACGTCGGACCCGTCCGGTCGGTGCCGGGCATCGCCTGGAAGATCGCCGAGGCCGCCGACGTGCTCGCGGTGGACATGGAGTCCGCGCAGCTCGCGCCGGCCCGCGCACCGTTCGCCGTGGTGCGCGCCATCGTGGATACCCCCGACCACCCGCTGTGGCACCCCGGCACGCTGCGCCGGGGCATCACCGGTTTGCGTGCCTTGAAGGCATGCCAACCGGCGCTGGAGGCGTGGGCGGCGGCGACCGGCCCACGAGACGTGCTGCTCGCCGCGCCGCGCTCGTTCTGCGCGGGCGTCGCCCGGGCGATCGACACCGTGGAAGCCGCGCTGCGCCGCTACGGCCCGCCGGTGTACGTGCGCCACCAGATCGTGCACAACGCGCATGTGGTGCGCGACCTGCAGAACCGCGGGGCGGTGTTCGTCGACGACGTCGAGGCGGTGCCGGAAGGCAGCGTCCTGGTGTTCTCGGCGCACGGCGTGGCTCCAACCGTGCGCGCCGGCGCCGCCGCGCGCACCCCTACCGTCATCGACGCCACCTGCCCGCTGGTCACCAAGGTGCACACCGAGATCCGCCGTTACGCGCGGCGCGGGAACACGGTGTTCTTGATCGGCCATCCCGACCATGAAGAGGTGCAGGGCAGCCGCGGTGAGGCGCCCGAGGACGTCATTGTGGTGCCGGATATCGAGACCGCCCTGCAGGTCCGGCCAAAAGACCCGGAGCAGGTGGCCTACACCATGCAGACCACCCTGGCCGTGGACGAGGCCGAACAGATCGCCGCCGTCCTGCGCGAGCGGTTCCCCACGCTGAGCGCGCCGCGCACCGACGACATCTGCTACGCGACCACCAACCGCCAGCGCGCGGTCCGGGCGATCGCCCGGGAGGTCGATCTGGTGCTGGTGGTCGGCTCGCCCAACTCGTCGAACTCGGTGCGCTTGGTGGAGGTCGCTCAGCGGGAGGGCGTGCCCGCGTACCTGATCGACGATTGCAGCGAGATCGACCTGCACTGGCTGGCGGGCCGGCAGCGGTTGGGCATCACCGCCGGCGCCTCGGCGCCCCCGCACCTGGTCGACGAGATCCTGCACTGCCTGGGCGGACTCGGCCCGGTCACCGCGAAGGAATCGCAGCTGATCGACGAGGACGTCACTTTCGCACTGCCAAAAGAGGTGATTTGAGACATGGCCATGCCGTTTCGGCAATCTCTGAAGCTGGGCGCGTTCCTGCTCAAGCAGAAGCTGCTGCGCCGGGACAAGTTCGCCCTGCTCGTCGAGCTGGAGCCACTGTTCGCGTGCAACCTCAAATGCGGCGGCTGCGGCAAGATCGCCCAGCCGGCGGCATTGCTCAAGCAGCGGATGCCGGTCGAGCAGGCCATCGCCGCCGTTGAGGAGTGCGGCGCGCCGATGGTGTCCATCGCCGGTGGCGAACCGCTGATGCACCCGCAGATCGATGAGATCACCCGGCAACTGCTGGACCGCGGCAAGATCGTCTTCTTGTGCACCAACGCGTTGCTGCTGCCCAAGCACCTGCACAAGTTCACCCCCCATCGCGACTTCGCCTGGATGGTGCACATCGACGGGCTGCGCGAGCGCCACGACGCCTCGGTGCGCAAGGTGGGCGGCTTCGACGCCGCGGTCGACGCGATCCGCCAGGCCAAGGCCGCCGGGTTCCGGGTGATGACCAACACCACGTTCTTCACCACCGACACCCCGCAAGATGTCATCGACGTGCTCGACTACCTCAACGATGAGCTCGGCGTGGACAACATGCAGATCTCCCCGGGCTACGCCTACGACAAGGCGCCCGACCAGGACCACTGGCTGGGCGTGCAGCAGACCCGGGAGCTGTTCTCCAAGGCGTTCGGCGACGGCCGGCGCAAGCGCTGGCGGCTCAACCACTCGCCGATCTTCCTGGACTTCCTGGAAGGCAAGCGCGACCTGGCCTGCACCGCCTGGGGCATCCCGTCGTACTCGCTGCTGGGCTGGCAACGACCCTGCTACCTGCTAGACGACAGCTACGCCGAGACATACCAGGAGCTGCTCGAGGACACCGACTGGTCCGCCTTCGGCCGCGGGAAGGACCCCCGGTGCGCCAACTGCATGGCCCACTGCGGCTACGAACCCACCGCGGTCGTCGCCACCACGTCCTCCCTCCGCGAGTCCCTGCGCGCCGCGGTCGGCGGGTGAGGGCGTGTACCAAACCGCAGTCTGGATGCAGACTGCTGTTTTCGAGCCCGCAATAACCGCAGTCTGCATCCAGACTGCGGTCGGGGCGGCGCGATGTTAGAGGGGCTGACGGGGCCGGAGGATGTGCGGGCATTGCCGGCTGGTGACCTGCCGGCGTTGGCGGAGGAGATCCGGCAGCTGCTGATCGAGTCGGTGCCGCGCACCGGGGGGCACTTCGGTCCCAACCTGGGAGTCGTGGAGCTGACCATCGCGCTGCACCGGGTCTTCGAATCCCCGCGCGACGCGATCGTGTGGGACACCGGCCATCAGGCCTACGTGCACAAGCTGCTCACCGGACGCCGCGACGGCTTCCCAACGCTGAGAAGCGCCGGGGGCCTGTCCGGCTACCCCAGCCGCGCCGAAAGCACCCACGACCTGGTGGAGAACTCGCACGCCTCGACGGCTCTGTCCTACGCCGACGGTTTGACCAGGGCATTCGCCTTGCGAGGCGAACCCGACCGCGCGGTGGTCGCAGTCGTCGGGGATGGTGCCCTGACCGGCGGGATGTGCTGGGAGGCGCTGAACAACATCGGCGGCGCACCGCAGCGGCCGCTGGTCGTGGTGCTCAACGACAATGGCCGGTCATACTCGCCGACGGTGGGCTCGCTGGCCGGCCACCTCACCGACCTGCGGCGACGGGGCGCGCCGGAGTCCGTGTTCGAACAGCTCGGCCTGGCTTATCTCGGCCCCGTCGACGGTCACGACATCGCCGCGGTCCAGGCCGCGCTCCAGCAGGCCCGATCGCTGGGACACGCGGTCGTGGTGCACTGTGTCACGATCAAGGGCAAGGGCTGCCCAGCCGCCGAGAACGACGAGGTGGACTGCCTGCATGCGGTATCGCCGCCGGCTCCGACCAGCGGCCGGTCCTGGACCGCGGTGCTGGGTGATGAGCTGGCCGCAGTCGCCCGCGAGCGCACCGACGTGGTAGCGCTGACCGCGGCGATGCTGCACCCGACCGGACTGCATCGCTTCGCTGCCGAGTTCCCGGACCGGGTCTTCGACGTCGGGATCGCCGAGCAGCACGCGGTCACCACCGCGGCGGGACTGGCGATGGGCGGCCTGCACCCCGTGGTGTGCGTTTATGCGACGTTCCTCAACCGGGCCTTCGACCAGGTGCTGATGGACGTAGCGCTACACGACCTGCCGGTCACCTTCGTGCTGGACCGGGCCGGCGTCACGGGCAGCGACGGGCCATCGCACAACGGGATGTGGGACCTGTCGCTGCTCGGTGTGGTACCCGGCATGCGGGTGGCCGCGCCGCGGGACGCGCCGCGGCTGCGCGCGCAGCTGCGGGAGGCCATCGCCCACCCCGGGCCGGCCGCGGTGCGGTTTCCCAAGGGCCCGGTGGGCCCGGACCTGCCGGCGATCGGCCGGATCGGCGCGGCGGACGTGCTGGCTCGGAACGGTTGTGGCGGCGCGCTCATCGTGGCCGCCGGCGCCTGTGCCCGATCCGCGGTGGCGGCCGCCGCCGAACTGGCGCTGTGCGGCCAGGATGTCACCGTGGTCGACCCGGGATGGCTGCTGCCGGTGGATCCGGCGCTGGTCCGCGCTGCGGACGGCTACCAGCTCGTGCTCAGCGTCGAGGAGAACGCCGGCTCGGGTGGTTTCGGTGACGCCGTGGGCCGGGCGCTGCACGCCAGCGGGTCGCGGGTCGCGGTGCGCTCGATCAGCCTCGGGTCGCAGTTCCTGCCGCACGCCGGCCGCGATGACCTGCTCTGCGCCCATGACCTGGACGTCGCCGGAATCGCCCGTGCTGCCCGGCGTGCTGCGTGGCGCGGGCTCGTCAGCGCATAAGAGTGCTTTAACAGCGGGTAAGGAAGATTATGCGAGTTCTGCTGGTGCATCCGAGTGCGTTGATGTATTCGGAGTTGTTCTTGCGGCTGGAGCCGTTGGGGTTGGAGCGGGTGGCCGGCGCTGCCCGCGACGCGGGGCACCAGGTCGCCATCATCGACCTGCAGACCCACACCTGGGCCGAGCTCGATCGTGAGTTGGCCCGCTTCCGGCCGGATGCGGTCGGCTTCGGCCTGAACTATCTGGCCAACGTCCCGGAGGTGATCGAGCTCGCGCACCGGCTCAAGCGGTTGCGGCCCGCCCCGTATGTCTTCGCCGGTGGTCACTCGGTGTCGTTCATCGCCAAGCACGTCCTGGACCAGGCCGGCGGGGCGATCGACGCGGTACTGCGCGGGGAGGGCGAAGTCGCCGCCCCGCTGCTGCTCGCCGCGATACCCGACAATGCCGGGCACGAGGTTCCCGGAGCCGTCACGCTGACCGGCACCGGACCGGGTGCGCCCGGCATGTTGAGCAGCATCGACGCGCCGCTACCAGCCCGGGACCTGCTACGCCGCCGCAACAAGTACTTCATCGGGGTGCTGGACCCGGCCGCGTCGGTGGAGTTCACCCGGGGCTGCCCATGGGACTGCTCGTTCTGCTCGGCGTGGACCTTCTACGGCCGAAGCTACCGGCGCGCCTCGCCGGAGGCAGCCGCCGACGACCTGGCCACGGTGCGCGAGCCGGGCGTGTTCATCGTCGATGACGTCGCGTTCATCCGGCCCGAGCACGGCGACGCGATCGCCGCCGAGCTGGAGCGCCGCAAGATCCGCAAGGACTACTACCTGGAGACCCGGGCCGACGTGCTGTTGCGCAACCAGGAGGTCTTCCAGCGCTGGCGCCGGCTGGGGCTGAAGTACATGTTCCTGGGTATGGAAGCCCTCGACGCCGAGGGGCTGGAGCTGTTTCGCAAGCGGGTCAGCCCGGATGACAACTTCCGGGCCCTGGAGGTGGCCCGCCGCCTCGGCGTGGCCGTCGCGATCAACCTCATCGTGGATCCGCAATGGGACACCGAACGTTTCCGGCTGGTCCGGGAATGGGCGCTGCAGGTCCCTGAGATCGTGCACCTGTCGGTGATGACGCCATATCCCGGAACCGAGATCTGGCACACCGAGGCCCGCAAGCTCACCAGTCTGGATTACCGGCTGTTCGACATCCAGCACGCGGTGCTGCCGACAAAACTGCCACTCGACCAGTTTTACCGCGAGCTGGTGAAAACGCAGTCGGTGATCAACCGTAAACATCTCGGGGTGGCGGCGCTGGCCAAGACGGCGCGGATCGTGGGCCGGCATCTGCGCCACGGCCAGACTAATTTCGCGCGGATGTTATGGAAGTTCCACCGCATTTACAACGCGCAGCGCCAGCTGGCGGACCATTCTCGACCCGTTCGCTACGAGCTGCCCCAGCCCCGGCACGCCGAGCTGGCTCCGCGAGACCGCAGGCAACTCTATATTCATGCAGCTGCCTCGCGCGGGCCTGTTTCGGGCTCTGGCGACGTGGGTAGGCCGTGACCACAGATAGCGGACAGGGAGTCAACTATGCGGGTGCTGGTCTTGGGTGGGGATGGATACCTCGGTTGGCCCACTGCGGTGTATTTGTCCGATCGCGGGCATACCGTGGGTATCGCGGATAACTTCGCGCGCCGCAACTACGATCACGAGTTGGGTGTCGAGAGTCTGGTTCCGGTGCAGCCGCTGCATGTCCGGGTGGCGGCATGGACGGAGGTGTCCGGTCGCCAGATAGACACCTTCTGCGGTGATATCTCCGACGCCACATTCACCCGTGAGTTGCTGCAAAGCTTCCGCCCGCACGCCGTGGTGCATTTCGCCGAGCAGCGCTCCGCGCCGTACTCCATGATCGACCAAGCGCATGCGGTTTATACCCAGCGCAACAATGTCATCGGTACGTTGAACCTCTTATTCGCCATTGCCGAGACCGACCGCGATATCCACCTGGTCAAGCTCGGCACGATGGGCGAGTACGGCACCCCGAATATCGATATCGAGGAAGGCTGGCTCACCGTCGAGCACAATGGGCGCCACGACCGCGTGCTCTACCCGAAGCGGCCGGGATCGTTCTATCACCTGTCCAAGGTCCACGACAGCCACAACATTGAATTCGCCTGCCGGGCGTGGGGTTTGCGGGCTACCGACCTCAACCAGGGCGTCGTCTACGGGCAGGAAATCGCGGCCAGCGGGGCCGACCCGAGGCTGGCCACCCGGTTCGACTACGACGCGATCTTCGGCACGGTGCTCAACCGGTTCATCGTGCAGGCCGTCCTTGGTCACCCGCTGACCGTCTACGGTTCAGGCCAGCAGACCCGCGGCCTCATCGATATCCGCGACACGGTGGAATGCATCCGGCTGGCATGTGAAAACCCGGCGGCGGCGGGCGAGTTCCGGGTCTTCAACCAGATGACCGAGTCGATGTCCATCGAGCAGATCGCCAAGACGGTCACGGCCTGCTATCCGGGCCCGAGCGAGATCGAATACTTGGACAATCCCCGGGTGGAACAGGAAAGCCACTACTACAACGTGGTACACACCGGGCTGGTCGAGCTGGGGCTGCAACCCCATCGGCTGGGCGACACCCCTGATCGAGTCGCTGTTCACCATCGTCGAACGGCACCGCCACCGGGCCAACCCGGACGCCATGCGACCCACGATCAACTGGCGCCGATCCGGTAGCTGAGAACTGCTACCCCAGGGAGGTTCCCCGATAACCCCAAGCGAGCCTCCCCGGGGCGAGACTTTCCTACAGTTCCTGTATGACCCAGTCGATCATGACGGCCACAAGGCACGACATGGCACCCAACAGCAGGCCGATCCGAGCGGGCTTACCCATAAACACCTCCCCAACACTCAGAGGTCGTCACACGTACAACGCCGTCTACCCACAACTCCGGATCGGCAAACCGCCCGTGTGCTATGCCCGCAGACTGCGAAAAAACCGGCGCAGAACGATCAGGAGACCGGTTTACCCGCCGGGAGTGGGGGTACGCCGGTCGCGGTTAGTTGCGGTGGCGCACGGGTTCTCGGGCGCCAGCCGCGCCGGCAAGTGCCGCGGGAGGTGTCGTGAGCAGCGCATTTGCGTCATCGGATCGCAACCCGCCAGTGCCGGACTACGCGGCCGAGTTGGGCCGGGCGCTGCGGCGCACGATCGCGGGCGAGGTCCGCTTCGATGCGCAGGCGCGGGCGCTCTACGCGTTCGACGCGTCGATCTTCCGGCAGGTCCCGATCGGTGCCGTGCTGCCCCGCGACGGTGATGACGCCGAGGCCGCGCTGGCCGTGTGCCGTCGCTTCGGGGCTCCGGTGTTCGGCCGCGGCTGCGGCACCGGCCTGGTAGGGCAGACGGTCAACGCGGCGGTGGTGTTCGACTTCTCCAAATACATGAATCAGGTCCGCACGCTGGATCCCCAGCGACGGCAGGCCCGGGTACAACCGGGCACCATTTGCGACACCCTGCGCGACGCCGCCGAGCGCCACGGGCTCACCTTCGGCCCCGACCCGGCCACCCACGACCACGCCACGCTCGGCGGGATGATCGGCAACAACTCCTGCGGCACCCACTCGGTGATGGCCGGCAAGACCGCCGACAACATCGACGAGCTGGAGATCCTCACCTACGACGGGCTGCGCACCACCGTCGGCGCCACCACCGACAACCAGCTCGAACAGATCATCGCCGCGGGTGGGCGGCGGGGTGAGATCTACGCCGGGCTCAAGCGCCTCCGCGACACCTACGCCGGCGCAATCCGCACCGGGATGCCGGACATCCCGCGCCGGGTGTCCGGGTACAACCTCGACGCGCTGCTACCGGAGAACGGCTTCCACGTCGCCCGAGCCCTGGTCGGCACGGAGAGCACCTGCGCGCTGGTGCTGGAAGCCACCACCGCCCTGGTGCACTCACCGCCCAAGCGCACCCTGGTGGTACTGGGCTACCCGGACATCGGCTCCAGCGGCGACGACGTGCCCTGGCTGATGGACTTCGACCTCATCGCCTGCGAGTTCACCAGCCACCACGTGGTGGACAGCCTGCACCACAAGGGCTTCCACTTCGGCGGGCAGGACCTGCTGCCCGAAGGCACAGCCTGGGTGCTCGTCGAGTTCGGTGGCCGGACTCAGGAGGAGGCCGACGGCAAGGCGCACGAGTTGATCGCCGCTTTAAACAAGCGTGATGATGCGCCCAGTCACAAGCTCTACGACGACCCGGAGGAGGAGAGCCGGGTCTGGGAGATCCGCCGGCACTCGGCCGGCTCAGCCCGCCAGCCGATCGCAGGCGGTGGCCACGGCGGCTGGCCGAACTGGGAAGACGCCGCCGTCGCGCCCGACCGCATGGGCGACTACCTGCGCGATTTCGTCGCGCTGCTGGACCGCTTCAGTTACGACGGGGTGTTCTACGGGCACTGGGGGCAGGGCTGCGTGCACTGCCGGATCGACTGGCAGCTGCGCACCGCCGAGGGCGTGGCCACCTACCGCCGGTTCATGGAGGAGGCCGCCGACCTGGTGGTGGCCCACGGCGGGTCGTTGTCGGGGGAGCACGGCGACGGGCACGGCCGGGCCGAGCTGTGGCCCAAGATGTTCTCCCCGGAGCTGATGCGGGCGTTCACCGAGTTCAAGCACATCTGGGACCCGGACAACCGGATGAACCCGCACAAGCTGATCGACCCCTACCCCCTGGACAGCCACATCCACCAGGGCACCACCCACCGGCCGCTGGCGCTGACCACCCGGTTCGGTTACCCGGAGGACGGCGGCAACTTCGCCGACGCGGTCGGCCGCTGCTACGGCGTCGGCAAGTGCCGCCACCTCGACGGCGGCGTGATGTGCCCGAGCTTCATGGTCACCCGGGAGGAGAAGCACTCCACCCGCGGCCGGGCCCGGCTGTTGCAGGAGATGGCCGAGTCGTCCGGGCCGATCAAGGGCCGCTGGCGCAGCGCCGAGGTCAAGGACGCGCTGGATCTGTGCCTGGCCTGCAAGGGCTGCAAGGGCGACTGCCCGATCAAGGTGGACATGGCCACCTACAAGGCCGAGTTCCTGTCGCACTACTACGCCGGGCGGCTGCGGCCGCGGCAGGCTTACGCGCTGGGCCTGATCCCGGTGTGGGCCCGGTTGGCCGCGCACGCCCCCCGGCTGGCCAACACGCTGACCCAGGCACCAGGCATCAGCCGGCTGGCCAAGCTCGCCGCCGGCGTCGCGCCGCAACGCCGCCCGCCGCCGTTCGCCAGCCAGACGTTCAGGCGCTGGTTCGCCGGCCACACCCCCCGCTACCCGGACGCACCGCCGGTGCTGCTGTGGCCGGACACCTTCGTCAACTACTTCGAGCCACATGTCGGCATCGCCGCGGTGGAGGTGCTGGAAGCCGCCGGGTTCCGCGTCACGCTGCCCGATCGCTGGGTGTGCTGCGGGCGCCCGCTGTACGACTACGGGCTGCTCGGGATCGCCCGCCGCTACCTGACCCGCACGCTGGAGCTGCTGCGCCCGCAGATCGAAGCCGGTGTCCCGGTGATCGGCCTGGAACCCAGCTGCCTGGCGGTGTTCCGCGACGAGCTGGTCAACATGCTGCCGCATGACTCCGACGCCAAGCGGCTGCGCGCGCAGAGCTACCTGCTCTCCGAGTTCCTCACCCGGAAGGCATCGGACTACCAGCCAGCCCAGCTACGGCGCAAGGCGCTGGTCCAGCCGCATTGCCACCACCACGCCGTGATGGGCTTCGACGCGGAAAAGGACCTGCTCACCGCGATGGGCCTGCAGGTCGAGATCCCCGACGCCGGGTGCTGCGGGATGGCCGGCAGCTTCGGCTACGAAGCCGGTGAGCGCTACCAGGTGTCCACAAAGGCCGGTGAGCGGGTGTTGCTGCCCGCGGTGCGCGCCGCGACCCGGGACACCCTTATCGTCGCCGACGGCTTCAGCTGCCGCGGCCAGATCGCCTCCGGCACGCAGCGCCGCGCCCTGCACCTGGCGCAGATGCTGCAGATGGCCATCCGGGACGGGCAGCGCGGCCCGTCCGGATCCCCACCGGAAACCCACTACGCCCACGACGGCCATGCCGCCCTCCCTGTGGGAGTCCTCCTCGGCGCGGCGACTGTCGCGACAGTCGCGGCCGGGGTGGGGATCGGCATCGCCACCAGCCGTCGATCATAAGAAGGAGCATCCATGTCCGACGAGCGCACCGCCTCAGACGTCCTGGTCGACCGGCTCATCGAGTGGGGCGTCGACACGATCTTCGGGTTGCCCGGCGACGGCATCAACGGCTTCATGGACGCGCTGCGCAAGCGCCACGGCGACATCCAGTACATCCATGTGCGCCATGAGGAAGTCGGCGCGATGGCCGCCGTGGGCTACGCCAAGTTCACCGGCAAGCTCGGGGTCTGTTTCTCCACCGCGGCGCCCGGCGCGGCGCACCTGCTCAACGGCCTGCTCGACGCCAAGGTGGAGCAGGCGCCCATCCTGGCGATCACCGGGATGACCTACCACGACCTGATCGGTACGTCCTACCTGCAGGACATCAACACCGACTACTTCTTCAACGACGTGGCGGTCTACAACCAGCGGATCATGGGCCCGCAGCACGTCATCAACGTGGTGGACTACGCGGTGCGCACCTCGCTGACCCAGCGCGGCCCGAGCCATCTGGCGTTCCCGATCGACTACCAGGCCGCGCCCGCCGACTCCGGTGACCGGTTCAAGCGCAACGTGCCCGGCCACACCTCCACCGCCTACCGCCCACCGATCCGGGTGCCGCAACGCCAGGACCTGGAGGCGGCGGCCACCGTCCTGCACGGCAAAACCAAGATCGCGATCCTGGCCGGGGCCGGCGCCCGCGGCGCCGGGGACGAGCTGGAGTCCGTGGCCGACAAGCTGGGTGCGCCGGTGATCAAGGCACAGCTGGGTAAGGACTGCATCCCCGACGACTCGCCGTACACCACCGGCGGGATCGCGCTGGTCGGCACCCGGCCGTCGGAGGAGGCGCTGGAGCAGTGTGACGCGCTGCTCATCGTCGGCTCCACCATGCCCTACATCGAGTTCTACCCCTCGCCGGGCCAGGCGGTGTGCGTGCAGATCGACGACAAGCCAGACCGGATGGGCCTGCGCTACCCCGTCGACGTACCCCTGGTCGGCGACGCCCGTGCCACCCTGGCCGAACTGCTGCCGCTGCTGTCCCGCAACGAAGACCGCTCGTTCCTCACCCAAGCGCAGGAGGGCATGACGGCCTGGTGGAAGCTGATGGACCAGCGCGGCACCAGCACCGACACGCCGATGAAGCCGCAGGTGCCGGCCTGGGCGCTCAACGACGTGCTGGCTCCTGATGCGATCGTCTGCGGGGATTCCGGCACTGTGACCACCTGGGCGGCCCGCCAGATCAAGATCCGCAAGGGTCAGCAGTTCAGCTTCTCCGGCACGAACTTCTCGATGGCCGCCGGGCTGCCGTACGCGATCGGCGCGGCCGCGGCCTACCCCGGCCGGCAGGTCGTGGTGTTCACCGGCGACGGATCGATGACCATGCAGCTGGGCGACTTCCTCACCGCCGTACAGCACCGGCTACCCATCAAGATCATCGTGGTGAAGAACAACACGCTGGGCCTGATCAAGTGGGAGCAGATGGTCTTTTTGGGCAATCCCGAATATGGGGTCAACTTCGCACCGCTGGACTTCGTCAAGTTCGCCGAAGCCGCCGGAGCCCGCGGCATGCACATCGAAGACCCGACCACGTGTGCCGAGCAGATGCGCGAAGCGTTTTCCTGGGACGGCCCGGTCATTATCGAGTGCCTGGTCGATCAGCACGAGCCGCCGATCCCCGCTAAGGTGAAAAGCAATCAGGTCACCGCCATGCTGCAAGCGCTACGCCAAGGCTCCCCCAACCGCAACCGGATCGCGCTACAGATGGTCAAAGACATGCTCGACGAGTCCAGCTTCGAGGCCAGCCCCGGACACCACGTTCCGAGCACCATCGGCCGGGTGGCGGCGAAAGTCGCCGCAACATTGCGCGACCGCGCCGACGCCGACCATCCGGAGTAAACAGTGTGTCGCCGAGTTCGATACGAACTCGGCGACACGCAGGGACAAACGGGTTGGTGACAAGCGGCCGTCACGAAGAGCTGCGGCTGACCGTTATCGCCATCAAGATGATGAGCGCCCCCACCACAATGCCTCCCGAGGTGAGGCCGAGAACGATCCAGATCCACGGTTGCATATGCGCCTCCACTTATAGGGTGTACAACCGATCGCTGGCTTTCCACTGGCATGCCGCACTAAACCTGGTGCGTTAGCTGACATCACTGTGTGATAGGTCACGAACCGGCGGATGAAAGGGGCGAATCAGCTTGATGGCCGCACCGGGTCCCGGGGCATGAGGCTGGCCACCGCATCAGCCGCGTCGCCGACGAACAATGCCTGTCCACGCCGGATGCGCTGACCGCGCAGCGACGAGTCCTCGGTGAGCCGGACCACCACGTCCCGCAGCCCCGACTCGTCGTCGACCAGGTCGGTCAACCCCAGCGCAGCGAGCGCGCCGGCATCGTGCCGACCGTGCCCGGTGATCGGCCGGAAGGTCACCACCGGCAGCCCCACCCGCAGCGCCTCCTTGGAAGTGAGCCCGCCGGCGTTTTCGACCAGCACGTCGGCCGCGGCCATCAATCCGGCCATATCGGACACCCAGCCGAGCGCCACGGTGCCCGGGATGGTCGCGAGCTCGTCGCGCAGCGCTTCATTGCGGCCGCACACCACCACCGGGACCCAGCCGGGCCAGCGCGCGATCGCGGACACGGCCTGCCGGACAGTCCCAAGGCCCAGTGACCCACCGACGACCAACGCCGCTCGCCGGTTGTCGGGAATCCCGAGCTCCCGGCGCACGGTGGCGCGCCGGGCCGCGGCGTGGTCATTTAACCCGGCCCGGACCACCGGGCCGCATACATGCACCGGGGCGTCGACGCCACGGCGGCGTAGCTGTTGCGCGGCGTCGTCGGAGATGCACAGGTAGGCGTCGGTGCTGGGATGCAGCCACAGTTCGTGGACCGAGAACGTGGTGATGAACGTCACCGCCGGGCAGGCGAGCTCGTCGTGGGCACGCAATCGGGCCAACGCGAGCGCGGCGAGATGGTAGGTCGACACGGCCACGTCGGGCCGGAACTGGGCAACGTGGCGGCGCAGCCCGGAAAGCGCCAGCCGAACCGGAATCCCCACCCGCCCGCCGGCAGCCTGCTGGGCCAGGAAGAAATGCCGGTATACCAGGTCGTAAAGCTTGGGCGCCCGGTTGACCAGCCACGGGTACACCGCGCGCAGCCAGCGCCCGGCGGGTGCGGGCATGAACTCGGTCAGGTCCACGATCTCGACGTGGTACCCGCGGGCGTCCAGCCGTCGCGCGACTTCGCGGCTCACCTCCAGGTGCCCGCCTCCCATCGCCGCGGTGACGATCAATATCCGTGCCGCACCGTTACCCGTCTCCACGCCGCAACCCCCACATCCCCAGCCGTGCCGTGCTCGGGATGCCCTGGATTCCGGCACCGAAACGCCGACATGGCAGCAAGGCTGCCGGGTGCGATGTAGACCGAGACCGGCGTGGGAAGGTTAGGGACAGCGACGGACCAGGGTCTTGACGGATGGGGAGGTGGGCAAGCTGTTGGTTTACCCGCTGACCCTGGTCGCAGCCCTGTTCGTGGCGATCGGTGAGGTGATCCAGCAGCGCTCGGCAGCACATGCGCCGCCGGAGCACAACCTGTCGCCACGGCTGCTGGTGTGGCTGGTGCGCCGCCCGCAGTGGCTGGTCGGGGTGGCCGCCTCGACGGCGGGCAACGTGCTGTTCGCCGTCGCGCTGAGCCACAGCAGCCTGGCACTGGTGGAGGCCGTGTTCGTGGTGCGGCTGCTGTTCGCGTTGGTGCTGGCCGCAGCGTGGGGGCAGCATCGAGTGCCGGCGCGGGACCTGCTGGGATCGGTGGCGATCACCGCGGGGCTGGTTGGTTTCATCTACGCGGCCCAACCGAACAAGGGTTCAGGTGTGGCGCCGGATCTGCACTGGGTACTGGGGGGTGGTGGTGTCGTCGCGGTTGTGGTGGTGCTGACCGCCATCGCGAGGAGGGCTGACCCGGCTCGCAAGGCAGTGCTGTTGGGTACCGCTTCCGGCATTCTGTTCGCGTTGCAGGCGTCGCTGACCCAACGCTCGATGCACGTGCTGTCCGACCGCGGTCCCGTCGAGCTGCTGCTGACGTGGGAAGGCTACGCATGCGCCATCACCGCGTTGGTCGGCATGCTGCTGCTGCAGAGTGCGTTCGAGGCCGCGCCGCTGCCTGCCTCCTACCCCGCGGTGGTGACTACCGAGCTGATCATCGGAGTCGCCCTGGGGGTGTTCCTCCTCGGCGGCACCCTGGCGCTGGGCACAGTGGTCATCACCGCTACCACGGTGAGCCTGCTTGTGATGATCGGCGGTATCTGCCTGCTGACGACGTCGCCGCTGGTCACCGGCCAGCTTGATCGGCTGGTCCGGCAACAGGACGTCGGGTTGGCCTGGCAGGTCGAGCAGCAGCTGGCTCGGGAACTGCGCCGGGCTGATCGGGCGGCACAGCGGTCTGCTCGGGGCAGTCGTCGATCCGGCGGCAGCGTACGGCTGCGCCGGGAGTTGCGCCGGATCGACGATGGCATCGAGCGGCTGTGCGAGCTGCAAGACGATATCCGCCGGCATCGCACTGCCGAGGAGCGGCGACTGCGGGCGTTGCCCGCTGAGCAGCGCCGCGAGGGCGCCGCGTCCGCGCGGGCATTGCGGGACCGGGAACGGGCCATCGACGAGCGTGCGCAGCGGTTGCGGGCCCGGGCGAGTGCGCTGGCCAGTGCCGGTGGGCTGGCGTGGAGTTCGGGGACTGAGGGGTAACCGCGGTGTCCTCGCTGGGAAATACGTTGATCTCCGCCGGTGCCGCGCTGGTGGCCGGTATGTGCCTGGCGGTGACCGGCCTGCTGCAGCAGGGGGCCGCCAGCAAGGAGTCCTCGGACAAGCAGTTCTCCCTGCGGCTCATCGCCGACCTGATCCGCAACCGGATGTGGCTGGCCGGGATGGGTGCCGCGGTGGCGTCTTACGTGTTCCAGGCGGTGGCGCTGGCAACCGGCCCGTTGTCGCTGGTGCAGCCGCTGGTGGTCTCCGAACTCCTGTTCGCGATCCCGATTTCGGCGCGCCGGCATCAAGCCAAGCTGGGGTGGCGGGAGTGGGGCGGACTGTTCACCGTGACCGCCGGGCTCGTCGTCGGCATCGTCGCCGCGGATCCCCACCGCGGGCACCCCATTCAGCCGTTCTCATCCTGGCTCTGGGCGCTTGTCACGGTGGCCGCGATCGCGGTGGGCGGGGTGATCATCGGCAAGTCGATCTCCGGACCGGCCCGGGCCAGCCTGTTCGCGCTGAGTGGAGCGACGGTGATGGCTCTGCAGTCGGCGCTGTACGCCACCACGATCGCTGAGTTGCGACAGAGCATCGGGCATACGTTTCTGACCTGGCAGCCCTACGCGCTGATCGTCGCCAGCTTCACCGGGCTGTTCCTGGTACAGAACGCCTACCAGGCAGGCCCGCTGGCGGCGAGCATGCCGGTGATGGACGCGGTGTTGCCGATGGTGTCGATCGGGCTGGGAGTCGGGCTATTCGGCGAGCACATCCGGACCACTGTGGTTGGGCTGATCGGTGCCGCCGTGGGCATCGTGGCGCTGCTGGTCGGCATCGTGATGCTGGACACTTCCCCGGTCGTGCGCCGCCAGCAACGCCGAGAACGCCAGGATCGCCAGGCCGCCGAGAAAGCCCCCCTGTGATCACCCTTCCCGCGCGCTCGGTACCCGTGCCTGCTCTTTCGCAGTCTGGATGCAGACTGCTGTTTCAGCGGGCTCGGAAACAGCAGTCTGCATCCAGACTGCGAGTTTCGGTGCGGTCGGTTACCGGCGGGTGAGCCAGCGGGTGACCAGGGCGGCGGTGAGGCCGGCAGCGGCGGCTGCCGGAATGCCGATGCGGGCCGCCTTGCGGGCCGTGCCGGCTGGTGGGCGTTGGCCGTCGACGGCCTGCTCGGGTGGGTCGCTGAGGTCACCCCTGACGTTACTGGCGTGCTCGCGGGCGAGTTTCATCACTTGAGCGACATGCAGTGCGCGCCGGCCGGTGCCCGCCTGCTCGATCTGTGTCTTGCAGGAGAACCCGTTGGCCACGACGAGCGTCGCCGGGTCGGCGGAGCGCACCGCGGGCAGCAGCGCCTGCTCCCCGCAGTCCAGCGAGATGTCGTATTTGCCCTTCTCGAACCCCCACGATCCGGCCAGCCCGCAGCAGCCACCGGTCAGCGGGTTGACCGAGACGCCCATCTGCTCCAGCAGCTTGCGCTCCGGGTCGATCCCGCCGGTGGCGCGGTGGTGGCAGTGCCCCCACAGCAGCGCTTCCCCAGCCAACGACGGCGGTGTGATGTCGAAGGTGGTGAAGAACTCCGCGAAGTGGTAGGCGTTGCGGGCCAGCCGCTGGGCGTCGTCGTCGTGCGGTAACAGCTTGCCCAGCTCGTCTTTGAACACGGCCAGGCAGCTGGGCTCCATCCCGACTATCGGCGTCCCAGCCCGAATCTCCGAGCGCAGCACGGACAGTACATGGTGCAGGTAGCGTTCGGCGGTGTCCAGGAACCCGTAGTCGTATAGCGGCCGCCCGCAGCAGACGTGCCCGGACGGCATCACGACCTGCCAGCCGGCCGCCTCGATGGCCTCCACGCAGGCCACCCCGACGTCGGTGTGCAGGTGGTTGTTGAACGTGTCCGGGAACAGCACCACCCGGCGCCCGTCCGGGTTCACCGTGCCGCCCCGCGCGGCGAACCACTGCTGCAACGTCAACGGCGCGAAGGACGGTAAAGCTCGGCGCCGGTCGATTCCGGCGACCAGCTTGGCCACCCGGGACAGGCCCGGCGTCTGGGTCACCGCGTTGACCAGCTCAGGCATCGCTGAGGCCAGCCGCGAGGCCTGGTCGATGAACCCGAACGCGTAGGCATACCGGGGCCGCCAGCGCCGCCAGGACCGGTAGTGGTGGTGCAGGAACTCCGACTTGTAGGTCGGCATGTCCACGTCCACCGGGCAGTCGCTGGTGCAGCCCTTGCAGGCCAGGCACAGATCCAGCGCGTCGGCGACCTCCCGGGACTGCCACCCGTCGGTGATCACCTCACCGCGCAGCATCTCGAACAGCAGGCGGGCCCGCCCGCGGGTGGAGTGCTTCTCCTCCCGGGTCACCTGGAAGCTCGGGCACATGGTCTGCTGGGCATCGGGCACCCGGCACTTGCCCACCCCGACGCAGCGCAGTGTGGCGTGCGCGAAGTCGCCACCGTCTTGCGGGTAGGCGAACTTCACCGCCGGCCGGGACGGGTTGTAGTCAACCCCGAGCTTGAGGTTCTCGTCGAAGCGGTAGGCGTCGATGACCTTGCCCGGGTTCATCTTCCAGTCCGGGTCCCAGATCAGCTTGAACTCGCGCATCGCGGCTATCAGCCGCGGACCGTACTGCTTGACCAGCAGCTCGGCGCGTTGCTGGCCGTCGCCGTGCTCACCGGACATCGTGCCGCCGTAGGAGGCGACCAGGTCGCCGGCTTGCTCCAGAAACGCACGGTAGGTGCGCAACCCGGCGGCGGTGCGCAGGTCGAAACTGATCCGGGAGTGGATGCAGCCCTCGCCGAGATGGCCGTACATCGCCCCGCGCAGCCCGTGCTTGGCATACAGCTTTTGCAGGTCCCGCAGGTAGTCGCCGACGCGGTCCGGCGGTACCGCGGAGTCCTCCCAGCCCGGCCAGTGGTCACCGCCATCGGGCGGGAACGCGGTGGACCCCAGCCCGCTTTCCCGGATCGCCCACAGGTCCTCGCTGTTGCCGCCTTCCTGCAGGCTCTTCGACATCACCATCCGGTCGGCGTCGTAGCCCTTCTCCTTCTGCAGCCACTCCATGAAGTCCTCGGCGCGCTGCACCGACTCGTCCTTGGAGTCGGCGCCGAACTGCACCATCAACCACGCCTGCGTGTCGTCACGGCGGGGCAGTTCGTGCAGGCCTTTCACGTTGAGCGACTTGAGCTGCTGGTCGTGCACCAGCAGGTGGTCGATCGCCTCCAGCCCGATCGGCTTCCATGTCATGATCTCGGTGACGTGGCCGGCCGCCTCGGGCATGTCGGGGTAGGACACCAGCACAGTGGTCCGCTCGAACAGCGCCGGGGTGAGCAGCAGGGTTGCCTGCAACGCCACCGCGCAGGTGCCCTCGGTGCCGACGAGGGCGCGGGCCACGTTGAAGCCCTTCTCCGGCAGCAGCTCGTCGAGGTTGTAGCCGGACACCCGCCGGGGCAACACGTCCACCGACGGGAAGCCGTCCCGGATGTCGTCGATGTACCGATCACGAAGGTCCCGCAGCTGGGCGTAGATCTGACCCTTGCGGCCACCGGCGGCGATGATCTCGTCGAGCTGGTCCTCCTCGTTGATCCCCACCCAGAACCGTTCCCCGTCGTAGGTGACGATCTCCAAGGCGTGGGTGTTGTCCGAGGTGCGGGGGCCCGGGCCATAGTGCTTGGCCTGCACCGAGTGGATGCCGCAGGAGTTGTTGCCGATGTTGCCGCCGATCGTGCACCGCGAGTGCGAGGACGGGTCGGGCCCGAAGACCAGCCCGTGCTTGCCGGTGGCCCGGTTGAGCTGCTCGTTGATCACTCCGGTCTGCGCGGTGACCCGGCGGGCGGTGACCTCGATGTCGCCGATCTCGGTGAGGTACTTGGAGAAGTCGATGACGACGGCGTTGTTGACGGTCTCGCCGGACAGGCTGGTGCCCCCGCCGCGCGACAGCACCGGGGACCGGTAGCGGGAGCACGCCCGCACGGTCTCGACCACGTCGTCGAGCGTGCGGGGCACCACCACCCCGATCGGGACCTGCCGGAAGTTGGACGCGTCGTTGGCGTACATCGCCAGCGACCCGGCGTCGAAGCGCACCTCACCTCGCAGATGACGGCGCAGGTGGCGCTCCAACCCCTTGGCGTTGACCTTGTCGATGTCGCGCAGGTCCGTGCCGGCCATCAGTCGTTGCTCCCAGGCAGCTTCTCCTTGATCGATTCGGTGAACTCGTGCATCTTCTGCTTCACGCCCTTGGTGATGACGCCGATCTCCTCCGGGTCACCCTTGAGCATCGAGATGGCGGCCTTCTTGCCCAGCTCCCACTTGATGTGCGGCGGGATCGGCGGGATCTCCGGGTCGGTGACGACTTCCAGCACGCACGGCCGGTCCGCGGCCAGCGCCTCGTCCCACGCGTCGCCCAGCTGCTTGGGGTCGTCGACCTTGATGCCCTTGAGGCCGAGCAGCTTGGCGAACTCGGCGTAGGGCACGTCAGGGAGCCACTGCGTGCCCATGTACTTCGGGTCGCCGGCTTCGGCGCGCTGCTCCCAGGTGACCTGGTTGAGGTCCTGGTTGTTGAACACGCAGAACACCAGCGTGCGGTTCTGCCACCGTTCCCAGTACCGCTTGACGGTGATCAGCTCGGCCATCCCGTTCATCTGGAACGCGCCGTCACCGACGAAGGCGATCACCGGGCGGTGCGGGTAGGAGAACTTCGCACTGATCGCGTACGGGGTGCCGGGACCCATCGTGGCCAGCGTGCCGGACAGCGACGCCTGCATGCCGCGGCGCAGCTTCAGGTGCCGGGCCCACCAGTTGGTGCCCGATCCGGAGTCGGCGGTGAGGATGACGTTGTCGGGCAGCCGCGGCGACAGCTCGTGCGCGACCAGCTCCGGGTTGACCGGGTCGGCCGACTCGTGGGCCCGGTCGTCCAGCACCTGCCACCACTCGCGGACCTCGCCTTCGATCTTCTCCCGCCAGGACCGGTCCTCCTTGCGCTTGAGCATCGGGATCAGCGCTTGGAGGGTCTCCTTCGAGTCGCCGATCAGGCTGGCCTGGATGGGGTAGCGCACCCCGATCATCCCGCCGTCGATGTCGATCTCGACGGCCTTGCACTGGCCCTCCTCGGGCAGCCACTCGGTGTAGGGAAAGCTGGTGCCGACCATGAACAGGGTGTCGGCGCCCATCATCAGCTCATAGCTGGCCGTCGAGCCCAGCAGGCCGATCGGCCCGGTCACGTAGGGCAGGTCGTCGGGCAGCACCTCGCGGCCCAGCAGGGTCTTGGCCACGCCCGCACCCAGCAGTTCGGCGGCCTTGATCACCTCGTCGGTGGCTTCCGCGGCGCCCTGCCCGATGAGCATGGCGACTTTCTGGCCCTCGTTGAGGATGTCGGCGGCCTTGCGGATCTCGGCTTCCTGGGGGATCACCCGCGGCTTGAGGTACCCGACGCTGGTGTACACCGCGCCGTGCATCCGGGGTGGCGATGGTTGCGCATCCTCTTCCTGCACGTCCTCCGGGAAGATGATGGTGGCCACCCCCCGCCGGAACAGCGCGATCTTGCAGGCACGGTCGATGAGCTGGCGGGCCTGGGCCGGGTGCATGCAGGTCTGCACGAACTCCGACACGTCGGTGAACAGCACGACGGGGTCGATCTCCTGCTGGTAGGCGGCGCCCAGCGAGATCCGCTTCTGCTGCCCGACGATGGCCAGCACCGGCTGGTGATCCAGCTTGGCGTCATACAGGCCGTTGAGCAGGTGGATCGCGCCACCGCCGGAGGTGGCCATGCAGCAGCCGATCTGCCCGGTGAACTTGGCGTGGGCGGTCGCCATGAACGCGCCCATCTCCTCGTGCCGCGGCTGGATGATCTCCGGATCACCCTTGGCGCGATCCAGCGCGCCGAGGAAACCATTGATGCCATCCCCGGGGTAGCCGAAGATGCGATGGATACCCCACTCGGTGAGGCGTTGCAGGACGTAGTCGGCGACCTTGGGCATGCCCGTGCTCCCGTTTCTCGTGAAACATTCCTTATCCACCGACCGCTTACCCCGGTGCTCGCCCCGGCACACCTGCACGGCCGTGTTACTAAGGGTTGATCGGGGCGTGCGGGCGAGCGCCGCCGGGTCAGCTCACCGCAGCGGGATAGCTACCCGCCAGGGGTACGCGCGGTGCGTGCCGCACTGCGGTCCTCCGACAGCCGGCTCAGCTGCGGCTGACAGGACAGCGGCAGGGGCGGTGAGCGCCCTGCTGGCGGCCAGTGGTGCGGCGGGTCTGGTGCTGTCCGCCTTCGGCTGGCTCGACGGCCCTACCCGGTCATGAATGCCTGCGACCCTGGCCGGTCAGGCAGTACGAGCCGCGGCGCGGCCCACCGGCGTAACGGGCCGGGCTTCGAGCCTGCGGCAGGCGGCCACGGTGCTGTGGAGCAGCTCGCACAGCCGCGCGTCGCGCTGCGGCTGGGCCAGTTCGCGCAGCTGCTCGAACAGGAGCTGGAATGCTGAACTGACCGTCACGTTCGGTGGGTTCAGCAGTTCCCAGCAGCGCAGCCGGAGCCGGGTCAACCGGTCGCCGCGTTCGAGGCGGTGTATCCGCGCGCACGTTTTTGCCAACCTTCGCCGGGCGGCGCGGGGCGTTGCCGGCCGTAGCGCTTGGGCGGCCGCCAAGCAGCTGGCGATGACGCAGTGCGTCGTGGCCGGGTGCGCCCTGACCTCGATCAGGTCCGGGGCGAGCAGGGCCAGCTTGCTGCGCACGTCGTCGTCGACGATCCGGTCATTGACCAGCCGGGCCAGCGCCGCTAGCGCCGGCGGCGTACACCGGGGATGGTCGGTGAACCGAGTTCCCGCGAGCACCGAGACGTACTCCATGACGCACGCGCCGTCCTCTGGACCGCGGTGCCAGCCACGGGTGAGCACCGGGAGCTGATCCGGTACTGATGGGCCGGGCTTCATTTTCAGCCCGGGAGCCTTCACGAGCCGCTTCATTGCCCGACCCTCGCGCCTGGCAGGCCCGCTGGGTAGCTGACCGGCTCCATCGCCCGGCGACCCGGGATGTTCGCTGCGGGGTTGTACTTGCCCAGCGGCAGGATGGTTCGACCACCGGTGGCGCCGGCCAGCATCATCGCCCCGGCGGTGTAGAACGCTGCCGCCGGCGAACCCCACCACCCGGCCAGCAACGAGGCGACCATGAACGTCGCCCCGGCGAAGCCGAACAGGCCCAGGATCGACGGTGCCGCGATCGGCGTGAGCACGATGCGACTGCGGTCGGTCC
>Ga0134126_10000878_pt1 | contig 37913 bp, 32 predicted proteins | sample KB31752_FD_96881 | JGI IMG/M metagenome (GOLD analysis project Ga0134126, IMG submission 96881) | Terrestrial soil microbial communities with excess Nitrogen fertilizer from Kellogg Biological Station, Michigan, USA - KB3-175-2 | ecosystem: Environmental > Terrestrial > Soil > Unclassified ...
CCTCTCGTGCATTTCGGCGCCATGGGCTCGGAGGATGCCGGCTGGGGCGCGACCGCCTTCATGATGATGACCTTCCTGACCATGGTGGCTTCGGTGACTTTCGATCCACGCCTGATGTGGGACGTCGCCGGGCGATGAGCCAGCGATCCGACGACAGGCCCGAAGATGGCGGCCGCGGCGCGCCGGGTAGCCCCGAGCGGGTTCAGGCGGGCGTGCGCCACGGCTGGTGGCCGGGTTGGATCTGGGCGATTCCGATCGCGGCGCTCCTCGTCGTCATCTGGCTGGGCGCCCGCGCACTGCTTGCCGGCGGCACCAGCATCACCATCCGCTTCAACGACGCCCACGAGCTCAAGAAGGAAAATACCGACGTAGTCCTGCGCGGTGCGCAGGTCGGTCACGTCACGGACTTAGCGCTCAACAGCGACGGCACGGGGGTCGTCGTGTCGGCATCGATCGACAAGGATGCGGCGAAATTCCTGACGACGGGGACGCGGTTCTGGCTGCAAGGGGCCACCCCCTCGCTGAGCGATCCGGCATCGCTCGCATCGATCCTCTCGGGGCCGACCATCGTCATGGAACCGGGGCCGGGCCGCCGGACGAAAAGCTTCATCGGGCTCGAGCGCCAGCCCATCGCACCCTCGAGCGCCGAGCGGGCGCTGCTTTACGGCGTCTCCCTCGGGAGCGAGGCGGGCTCGCTCGCGGGCGGCGATCCGGTGACGCTGCGGGGCTTCACCGTGGGCGAGGTGCGTGACGTTGGCTTCGCCTATGATCCGGCCACGGGCGATCTATCGACTCCGGCGACGCTCGCGATCTATCCTTCGTTGTTTCACGTAAAGGGCGAGAATACGTCTCCGACCGCCATCGAAGTGTCCGCCGAGATCGCTCACCTCATCAGCAAGGGGATGCGCGCGCGGCTCGCCCGCAGTCCGCCGCTCGTCGGCAGCTATCAGGTGAGCCTCGCGATGGTCCCCGGCGCGCAGCAGCCTTCCGGGCCGCAGACTGTCGACGGCATGCCGCAGATTCCGGCCGCCGAGGGCGGCGGCATCGCGAGCATCGTCACCCGCATCAACAAGGTGCCCATCGAGCAGATCTCCCATAACCTGCTCAGCATCACCTCGCACGTCAACGATCTGACCTCCTCGCCCAAGCTGAAGGATGCCGTCGTGCAGCTCGATGCGGCGCTGCGGCAGATTCACAGCATGACGGCCAAGGCCGGACCACAGGTGCCGGTGGTGATCGCGCGGCTGCGCCGGGCGGCGGCCGACCTCGACGACACCGCGAAATCGGCGAACAAGCTCATGAGCGGCACCGCCACTCAGAACGGACTCACCAATACCATCGAAGAGATCAACCAGACCGCGCGCGCGGTACGCTCGCTTGCCGACTACCTCGATCGGCACCCGGAGGCGCTGATCCGGGGAAGAGCAGGAGACAAACCATGACATCCCGGCTGATCCCCGCGCTGCTGCTCCTGACGCTCACGGCCTGCGCCTCGAGCCCGGCGACACGCTTCTTCGCCCTCGATCCGGTCGCGCCCGGCGCGGCCGCGGACCGCAGCGGCGAGACGGTCGCGCCGGTGAAGGTCGATGCGGTCCACATTCCCCCGACGCTCGATCGCGAGTCGATGGTGCGCGGCGAGAGCGGCAATCAGCTCGAGATCTCCTCCCAGGACCGCTGGGCCGGGGACCTGGGCGAGATGATTCGCCGGGTGTTGACTCAGAACCTCGCCAGCCGCCTGCCCCCCGGCAAGGTGATCGCGCCGGAGTCGCCCGCGCCGCCGAGCGCCCGCGGGCTGGTGGTCGACATCCTGACTTTCCAGCCGCAAGGGGGCGAAGTGGTGCTCGATGCCGACTGGACGCTGCTCAAAGGCACGCAATCCAACGTCGTACTGAACCGCTCGGTGCACCTCACCGCCCCGGGCGCGTCCTCTGCGCAGGGCCAGGCCGCCGCCATGAGCACTCTCCTGGGACAGCTGGCGGACGGTATCGCGTCGCAGATCGGCGGCGGATCGCAGGGCGCGCAGAAATAGCTGGCGGTGCCGTGTGCGGCGGCGGCCGCGGATGCGCAGCGCTCACGCGCGCTCTCCCCGATCGCTCCGCACGCCGGATCCAGGTCACTTCCGCGCCAGGCGCGCAATCCAGCGGTACTGCAGCCACACGACGATGGCGAAGGCCGCTCCCCCGAGCCACATCGCAGGGCTGGCGAAACTGTCACCCACGAGCCCGATGGGTGTCTGCTTGCCCGAGATGCCGACCGTGAAGGCGAAGAGCACCCCGAGAAGGCCCTCGCCGACGATGAGCCCCGAGGCGAGCAGCACGCCCAGCTGCTTGGTGGCCTCGGCCCTGGGCGTCCGCGCCGCACTCCGGTCGAATATCCAGCCGACTATCGAGCCGACCACGATCATCAGCGTGCTCGCCGTGGGCAGATACATGCCGAGCCCTATGGCGAGCGGCGGCAGTCGTGCGCCCTTGACCGTGCGCCGCAGCAACTCGTCGAAGATGATGCAGGCCACGCCGATGCCGACGCCAATCCAGAGCTCGCTCCAATCGATGTTGTTCTGGATGACTCCCTGTGCCAGCGCCGAAATGAGCCCGGCCTGTGGGGCCGGTAGCGCATGCGCGGGATTGACGCCCGGCGCGCCGAGAAAGCCGTAGGCGTGATTGACGACATCGAGCACCGGCGGAATGATGAGAGCGCCCACGATGACGCCGATGACCAGCGCCCACTGCTGCATTGCGGGTGTCGCGTCGACGAGCTGACCGGTCTTCAGGTCCTGCAGATTGTTGTTGGCGATCGAGGCGACGGAGAACACCACCGCGGTGACGAAGAGCGCGTATGCCACCAGCGCTTTGCCCGCCGACATCGGCAGTGAGGCCTTCACGGCCACGACGAGCAGCAGCGCGCAGATGACCACGGCCAGGATGCCGATCCCGGAGAGCGGGCTGTTCGAAGAGCCGATGAGCCCGGCCATGTAGCCGCATACCGCCGACACCAGAAATCCCATGATGGCGACGAAGACGACGCCGCCTATCGCGAGTAGCCACAGGTGCGAGCCCAGGCCGCTGATCACCGCGAAATGCGCGAAGAGCCATGCCACCGGCAGGAGGCACAGCAGCGATACCAGAGCAACGATTCCGATGGGGATGTCGTGCTCCGTCCGGGGAAGGGTATGAGCCTGACCGGCCTTGCGCACGCGCGAGGCTGCCATGGCGCCTGCAAGCCCGGTCAACACGGGCCTGACCAGAGTAATCAGCGTCCAGATCGCGGAGATGCCGATGGTTCCTGCGCCGACATAGCGGACGTAATGACTCCATGTCGCCTGTGCGACGTCCGCCGCGGCACCCGCCGCGGGATGCAGCATCGTGTAGTGGGGAATGCCCCATCCCCAAGAGATGAGGGCGCCGACCAGCATGGCGATGCCCACTGCAAGTCCCACCAGGTGGCCGATGCCGAAGAGCGCGAACGACATCTGGAAGTCGAAGCCGGTCGCAGCCCCGTGCGAGCCCACTCGAAAGTAGCGCACCACGTCGCTCGCGAAGATGCGCGTCTGCACGATGATATAGAAGAGGGCGGAGACCACCGTTCCGGCGACGACGGCCTTGAGCCCCGTGACGCCCGCATCGGTCTTCTCTTCCTCCCCGCATTCCTCGATCTGCTCGGCGCAGCCGACCTTCAGCACCTCAGCGCAGGCCACGCCTTCCGGGTACGGCAGGTCGGATTGCGTCACCAGCGCGCGGCGCAGCGGAATCGTGTACATCACGCCGAGGATGCCGCCCGTGGCGCACACCGCGAAGGACATCCAGAACGGAAAGCCCGTCCACCAGCCGATGATCACGAGTCCCGGCAGCACGAAGATGATGCTGGAGAGCGTGCCCGCGGCCGAGGCCACGGTCTGCACGATGTTGTTCTCCTGCATGGTGGCGCCGCGGCAGTAGCGCAGGATCGCCATGGAGATGACGGCCGCGGGAATCGAAGTTGAGAAGGTGATGCCGGCCTTGAGGCCGAAGTAGACATTCGCGGCCGTGAACAGGACGGTGATGATCACACCGATGATGAGGCCGCGCAGAGTCAATTCGCCGCGCGTCGAGACGCCGGCGGGTGCTGCCGTTTTCAAGATGTAATTTGTCCAGGGTGACCCCCAATGCGGCGCACCATAACCGATTGCGCGGAAGCGGGGAACAGGCGCCCCGGAATGAGCCCAAACGGCCCCGAATATCGCTGGCGACCTGGACAGCGCTGACGGCGTCGGGCTGACGGTTCGGGTCCGTCAGGATCGGGCCGAGGCTTCCGGGAGGATCTCCCCTCCTGCGGTGAGGCCGGGATCTGCCGCCTCCTGCCTGCCGTAGGTACGGAATTTCTCCAGGACGCGGCGCATCTCCGCCTCATCGAGCAGGCCTACATCGCCCAGCGCCAGTGCCGTGCAATACTGCGCGGCCAGGCTCTCGACCTCGCCCGCGAGCTTCAGCGCCGCATCGAGGTCGCGCCCCACGGCAATGATGCCGTGATGGCCGAGCAGACAGGCCTTGCGGCCATCGAGGGCCGTCAGTGCGGCGTCCGACAGCTCCTGCGTGCCAAAGGGATGATAGGGCGCGCAGCGGATATCGGCGCCGCCGGCGACGGCCACCATGTAATGAAAGGCGGGGATACCCCGGCCCGTGCAGGCGAGCGCCGTCGCATGCCGCGAGTGCGCGTGCACGATGGCGCCTACTTCTGCGCGAGCGCCCATGATGTCACGATGAAATCGCCATTCGCTCGAGGGACGGCGGCGGCCGAACCAGCGGCCATCTAGCGTCACGAGCGGAACGTCGTCGGGCACCAGCGCCTCATACGGCATTCCGGTTGGACTGACGAAGAGAGACCCGGCATCCCGGCGTACGCTGACATTGCCGGATGTGCCGTAGGTCAGCCCGAGGCTCGTCAGCGCCCGGCAGCCACGGATCACCTCCGCCCGCAGATCGAGGTCCGATAGGGCATCAGCGCCTGTCACGCTATCCGCCGCTGTTCGGGATAAAGACTCAACAGGCCCTCACGGTTTGCGGGACAGACGCCGCGCTCCGTGATGATGCCGGTGACCAGGCGTGCGGGAGTCACGTCGAAAGCCAGGTTGAGCACCGCGCTGCCTTCGGGTACTACCCTGACACCGGCGAGCTCACCGGCGGTCGTGCGGCCGATGACTTGCGTGACCTCCGCCGCCGGCCGCTCCTCGATCTCGATGTCGCTGCCGTGCTCGAGATCCCAGTCGATGGTGCTGACGGGCAGCGCCGCATAGAACGGCACTTCATTGTCTTTCGCCGCCAACGCCTTGAGGTACGTTCCCACCTTGTTGCAGACGTCACCGCATGCTGTGGTGCGGTCGCTGCCGACGATGACACAGTCGACCTCGCCGCGCTGCATGAGGAGGCCGCCGAGGTTGTCTACGATGACGGTGTGAGAAACACCGTGCGCGCCCAGCTCATAAGCGGTAAGTGACGCGCCCTGATTTCGCGGCCGCGTCTCATCCACCCAGATATGTATGGGGACGCCCGCATCGTGGGCCATGTAGATCGGCGCGAGCGCCGTACCCCAGTCCACGCACGCCAGCCACCCGGCGTTGCAGTGCGTCAGGATGTTGACGGGGTGCGTGGACGACTTCGCAAGCTGTCGAATGACCTCCAACCCGTGAATTCCGATGGAGCGGCACTGCTCCACGTCCGCTTCACAGATGTTCCCGGCTTCACGGAAGGCCGCTTCGAAGCGCTGCCCCGGGACGACCGGCGCAATGACGTTGCGCACTCGCGCCAACGCCCACGCGAGATTGACCGCGGTCGGGCGCGTCGCGCGCAGGATTTTAGCGGCCTCGTCGATGCGCCGATCGGAAGCATCCGTGCGCAGCGCCAACGCCAGCCCGTACGCGGCGGTGGCACCGATGAGCGGCGCGCCACGCACTACCATCGTCTTGATGGCGTGAGCCGCGTCCTCGAGCGTCGTGAGATCGAGCGTCACGAATTCGAACGGCAGCCGCGACTGATCGATCACCCGCACGGCGCCGGAGTCGAGCGGCCAGATGGTGCGGTAGGGGACACCCGAGATCTTCATAAGTCCCACGATGGTACTGACCGGCCCCACCCGAGTCACGCGCGGGCAGCTTGGCAGCGCGACGCGGGGTGGACACTGCGCCGGGTGGGCGCTCCGCCGGGTGGTACTGTGCCGGGTGACAGATGTCATCCGGCACTGGTGACGAGCGGCACTGGGACGGATCGAGCCGGAGCGCGATCCTGCCATCGCCGTGCCCGGCGGCTGCAAGCTGTTGCTGCCTGCCGCCGCCTGGATTACCTTTTTGCGCCGGGAGATTGGGGCCTTATGACCGAGTCCGCCTGTTATTCCGAGAGCCGGGAGCCCGCTCCCGGTCACGGCGCGCCGCAAGTCGCCGGCAAGCAGCCGGCGTCGCCAGGTACGTCGCGTGCCGGGCTGCTCCTTCCTACGAAAAGCGGCGGCGGCTGGCGGGCGAGCAATCTCCTCTGGCTGGTCTACTCCGGATTTTTCATCACCGACCTGCTGCCGCACGGCACGCGGCGCGACTGGCTCATCTTCGCGGCGGTGTACGCCTGTTTCGTTGCGATCTACGTGCTGCTGCTGTCCCTGCGCTCGCTCCGCGCGCGGATGCCGCTGCTGCTCGCAATGGCCGTCCTCGCCATCGCCTATTACCCCATGAACCCGGGCGCGGGCGGCGGCATGCTCATCTACGTTGCCGCCCTCGTGCCCTACCTGACTACGTCTCTCGCCACCGCAGTGGCGACGATCGTCGCGGCAGCCGCAGTTTCAGCGGCTGAAGGCGCGCTGCTGCACGTCAGTCCCTGGGGTTGGGTGACCATGTCGTGCCTCGCCGCTTCGGTCGGTACCGGCGATCTCATTGCCGCACTGCGAGCGGGGGCCAACCAGCGTCTGCTTCTGGCGCAGGAACAGATCGAGCATCTCGCCAAGGTCGCCGAGCGCGAGCGCATCGCGCGCGACATGCACGATGTCCTCGGGCACACCCTCTCGGTCGTGGTGCTCAAATCGGAGCTCGCGGGCAAGCTCCTGGGCGCCGACATGGAGCGGGCCCGGCAGGAGATCGGCGAGGTGGAGCAGATCGCGCGTCAGGCGCTCAGTGAGGTCCGCGAGGCCATCCGGGGCTATCGCGCCGACGGTATCGCCGCGGAGATCGCACGCGCCCGCCGGGCGCTGGATGCTGCGGGTGTCAGGCTGGAATGGGAGGGCGAGAGCGTGGCGCTCGCGCCGGCCCACGAGTCAGTACTCTCGCTCGTGCTGCGCGAAGGCGTGACCAACATCCTGCGGCATGCCGGCGCGACACGCTGCCGGCTGGAGCTGGCGGCCGACAGCGGCAGGACACACATGTCGCTCCACGATGACGGGCGCGGCGGTATCGCGAGCGAAGGCAACGGACTCCGCGGCATGCGCGAGCGTATCGCAGCATTGGGCGGCCGAATCGAGATCGACTCCCGCCATGGAACACGCCTTACCGTCGATCTGCCCGCAGCGCTGGAATACCTGACATGAGCAAGATCCAGGTCGCCATCGCGGAAGATCAGGCCATGGTGCTGGGCGCGCTCGCCGCGCTCCTGGAGACGGAGCCCGACATCGCCGTCTGCGCGCGCGCAACCAACGGCCGCGCCGCTCTTGCAGCGCTCGCCGCGCACAAGCCCCACGTTCTCGTCACCGATATCGAGATGCCTGAGATGACGGGCCTGACGCTGGCCGCGGAAGTGCGCGACCGTTGCCCGGACGTACGCGTCATCATCCTGACGACTTTCGCCCGCCCGGGCTATCTGCGCCGCGCGTTGGATGCGGGCGCGAGGGGCTATCTGCTCAAGGATCGCCCCTCAGCGGAGCTCGCCGATGCGGTGCGGCGCGTATACCGCGGCCAGCGGGTCATCGACCCCGAGCTGGCCGCCGAGGCCTGGAACACCGAAACCGATCCGCTGACCGAGCGCGAGCGGCAGATCCTCTGGCGCGCCGGCGAAGGCCGCACCAGCGCGGAAATCGCGGCCGAGCTGCATCTTTCCGAGGGCACTGTGCGCAATTACCTGTCCGAGGCGATCAGCAAGCTCGGCGCCGCCAACCGCGTCGAAGCTGCACGCCTGGCGCGCGCGCGCGGATGGTTGTAGGCGGGTCAGCCGGGCGCCGACTGCTCGAAATCCGCAGCGATCCGCGCACGAATTCTCTCGCGCAGCTCCCCCGTGACGTCGGTCTGCTCGAGCAGCTCGAGGAGGCGTTTCTGCGAGGTGATCCCGCGCCGCGCGAGCTCGCGGGTGAACACGAGGTCCTTGTCACGGAAGGCTGCGTACTTGGCTATTGCGAGATCGTGGGGATCCAGGCACAGGCCGCGGACGCCGTCGGTATCTCCTGGCGGCAGGTTCACCAGTCGGCCCTTCCACCCCTTGGGCAAAGTAGCCGTGCCGACGTCAACGGCATCGGCATAGTAGCCAAACGTCTCGTGAAACTGCGAGTCGACACCTATTACATTGAGCCATTCAGTACGCTCGACGTGTTTGGACGCGATCAGATCCACTTCGAATGATGTGAGAATCTGGTCCGCAACGTCAGGGTGCTTTCCATGGAGCGACTGACTTCCGATGATGATGAACTGCCTCTCGCCGGTGATGCTGCCGGCGGCACGCAGTACATGATCAACCTGCTGCTTCTTCATTGAGCCGTCTCACCTCGTCCTTCGGAATCAACCCAACGAAAGGCGCTGATTGGCGCAACCGGATAGCCTCCTGGTCGCGTCCCAGCATGGCTGCGAAAAGCTGTCCATCATCACTGCCCGAAGCGAGGAATTGCCACTCCTCGTAAGCGCCGCCCCAGACGCCTCGAGCTTTCCAGCGGTGGAGATTCGCGAGGATCTGAGCGCGGATCTCCCGGGCTGAATGGCGCTGCACGACCGCCAGCGCGATCGAGCGCCGCAGGTCGTCCAGCCTCTGATGCGAGAGCCCGCCGCGCGCGGGCGGCCGAATTCCGCGCTCGGTGAGCTGGAGCTCATCGCCCTCGCCCACCCCCCAGGCCTCGAGGATCGCTTTTGGCAGCAGCAGACCAAGCGAATTGCCCACACGCCGTATACGCACTTTCATGCGTAAGTTATAACTCGTTATTACAACAGGGTCAATACCCTGGGGCAAACCGAGGCATTAACTGGATTTAATCATTCGTCCACCGGGGCTCAATGGGCTCTCCATCATCATCCGCCGATGCTTTCGACCCCGGCAGAGGTGCGGCTGATTCGCGAGGCGTGGCGCTGGTGCGTCTTGGCAGCCATTGCGCTTGCGCTGGGCGGCTGCAGCCTCGGACCGAGGTATCGCCGCCCGAGCATTCCGGCCCCGGCGGCCTTGGGGCCCCCTGCCGCCGCGGCGATCCCCCAAGGCTGGCCTTCGGCGGACTGGTGGCACGGATTTCACTCCGCTGAGCTCTCGCGCCTGATCGCTAGCGGGCGGGCCGCAAACGACGATCTGGCCGCGGCCATCGCGCGCGTGCGCGAAGCGGAGGCGCAGGTGACCGTCAACACCGCACCGCTCCTCCCGGCCGCGGACGCGAGCGCGGACGGCTCGCGCCAGCGGGTAATCAGCCCCAATACCGGGGCGGGTACGCTGTACAACGAATTCGCCGCCGGGCTCAACGCTACCTATGAGCTCGACTTCTGGGGCGAGAATCGCGCCATCCGCTCCGCGGCACTCGCCAGCGCGGACGCAAGCCGCTACGACCGACAGACCGTCGAGCTGACCGTCATGTCGGGCATCGCGGATACGTACTTCTCGGTGCTCGCGCTTCGCGACCGGCTGCGCATCGCGCGCGCGAATCTCGCCAGCGCCCGGCAGACTCTCGAGGGCCTGAAGACCGATGAGGAGGCCGGCGTCTCCACCGCGCTCGACGTGGCGCAACAGGACACGGTCGTTGCCAGCGTCGCAGCCACCATCCCGCCATTGGAGCATCAGGAGCGGCAGCAGCTCGACGCGCTGGCAATCCTGGTCGGCCAGACCCCACAGTCTTTCAGTGTCACCGCCTCCAGCCTCGCGGCCGTCTCCGCGCCGGCGGTCACCGCAGGCGTGCCGTCGGAGTTGCTTGCAAGACGCCCCGATGTCGCGAGCGCCGAAGCGCAGCTCATCGCGGCCAATGCGGACATACGCGCGGCACGGGCGGCGTTCTTCCCGACGATCGATCTCACTGCCTCCGGCGGTTATGAGAGCCGCTCGCTCACGAAGCTGCTCGAGCCCGGCAGCCGCGTGTTCTCGCTGTCCGCCGGCCTCACGCAGCCGATCTTCCGTGGCGGCTCGGTTCTCGGAGCGTACCGCCTGAGCAAGGCCCGCTATCAGGAGCTCCTCGCCGACTACCACAAGACGGTGATCTCCGCGTTGGGCAACGTCGAGGACTCGCTCGCCGGCGTCACCGACACCGGCGATCAGCTGCAGCGCGAGCAAATCGCCGCCGCCAAGGCGCGCGGTGCTTACCGGATGTCGCAGTACCAATTCCACGCGGGCACCGTCAACATCCTGACGGTGCTCGGCACGGAGAACAGTCTCTTCACGGCCCAGGATGCGCTGGCGCAGGCGCAACTGGCGCATCTCGAGGCGCTGGTCGGCCTGTTCGATGCGCTCGGCGGCGGTTGGACTGCGCAGGAGCATTGAGATCCACGGTCTTTCGAGGCATTCAGCGTGAGCATTCCGATCCGGCTGAGCCGTACGCGGCTCGTAATGGGGGCGGCGGCGATTGCCGCGGTGGCGTTCTTCGCGTGGCTGCTGGCACCGGCGCATGCAAGTCAACAGCACCGGGCGGGGCCTGCCGCCGTGGCAGTGAGCACCGCGCGGGTCATGCGCCAGGACGTACCTGTCTATCTGCAGGGCCTCGGCACGGTGCAGGCGTTCTACACGGTGAAGGTCACCGCGCAGGTCAACGGACAGCTCACGAATGTTGCCTTCCGGGAGGGCCAGCAGGTCAAGCGTGGACAGCTGCTCGCGCAGATCGATCCGCGTCCGTATCAGGCCGCGCTCGATGAGGCCCGCGCCGCGCTCGCGAAGGACGAAGCGCAGCTCGGCGATGCACGCAAGGACCTCGCCCGCTACACCTTCCTCGAGCCGAAGAAGCTCGCCAGCCAACAGCAGGTGGACAACCAGAAAGCGGTCGTCGGAGAGCTCGGGGCCCAGATCGAAGCCGATCGGGCGGCGATCGAGAACGCAGCGACCCAGTTGAGCTACACGCACATCACTTCACCGATCGATGGCCGCACCGGCATGCGCCAGGTCGATCCCGGCAACATCGTGCATGCCACCGATACCAACGGTATCGTCGTGCTCACACAGCTGCAGCCGATCACGGCGGTGTTCACCCTGCCGGAGGACACGCTCGGGGCGGTCGCCGGCGCCATGTCGCAGGGGCCGGTGCAGGTCGTGGCGCTCTCCCGGGGGAATGAGCTCGACCGCGGCACCGTGCAGCTGATCGACAACCAGATCGATCAGACGACGGGAACCATCAGGCTGAAGGCCGCCTTTCCCAATCCGAAGCTCAAACTCTGGCCCGGACAGTTCGTCGATCTGCGTCTGCTCGTGCGGACGGAGAGGAACGCACTCACCATACCTGCCGCCGCGCTGCAGCGCGGACCCGATGGCACGTTCGTTTATCTCGTGCAGCCCGATTCCACGGTCGCGGAGCAGCCGGTCACGGTGGCCAACGACAGTGAGACGGTCGCGGTCGTCACTCAGGGGCTCGAGGCGGGGCAGGAGGTGGTCACGAGCAACGCCTTCCGTCTGCAGCCGGGCGCCCGCGTGCGGGTTCTCGCCGCGCCTGGCGCGGCGCCGCGCGCATCGGCTTCTCGCGCCTCGATACGAGCGGCCTCATGAGCATCTCCGCACCTTTTATCAGGAGGCCCATCGCCACCTCGCTCCTCATGGCGGGGATCCTCCTCGTCGGACTCGTCGCCTTCCCGATGCTGCCGGTCGCGCCGCTGCCGCAGGTCGACTTTCCGACCCTCATCGTGAGCGCGGGCCTCCCCGGCGCCAGCCCCGAGACCATGGCCTCTGCGGTCGCAACGCCGCTCGAGTACCAGTTCATGGAGATCCCCGGGGTGACCCAGCTCACCTCGCAGAGCGTGCTGGGGTCCACGTCGATCACAGTGCAATTCGATCTCAACCGCGACATCGACGCCGCCGCGCAGGATATCCAGGCCGCCATCGACGCCGCAGCCGGCCAGCTGCCGAAAAACCTGCCCAGCCCACCGCACTACCGCAAGGAGAATCCGGCCGACTCGCCCATCCTCATCTACGCGGTTCACTCGGACTCGCTGCCGCTCACGACAGTCGATGATTACGCTGAGAACATCCTGGTCCAGCAGATGTCGCGCATCCCTGGCGTGGGGCAGGTCTCTCTCGGCGGCCAGCAGAAGCCGGCCGTCCGCGTCCAGGTCGACCCCGCGAAGATGGCAAACATGGGCATCCAGCTCACGGATGTGGCGAGCGTCATCCAGACGGCGACGGTCGATGCCGCCAAAGGTGCGATCAGCGGCACGATGCACAGCTTCGCGATCTACGACAACGATCAGCTCGTCAGCGCAAAGCCGTGGAACGACGTAGTCGTCACCTACCGCAACGGGGCGCCGGTTCGGATACGCGACATAGGACATGCCGTATCGGGGCCGGAAAACACGCAGATGGTCGGCTACCAGAACGGCAGGCCGGGCGTCCTGCTGATGGTTTTCAAGCAGCCGGGCGCCAACGTGATCGAGACGGCGCGCCGGGTCGAGGCGGTATTGCCGCAGGCGATGGCATCGATGCCACCGTCGATCAGGGTCGACAAGATCAACGATCGCACGGTGACCATCAATGCGTCCGTGCATGACGTGGAATACACGTTGATGATCACCATCGCACTCGTGGTGCTCGTGATCTTTCTTTTCCTGCGCAACGTATGGGCGACCGTCATCCCCGGAATCACGGTGCCGCTTGCCCTGTTCGGCACGTGCGCCGTGATGTACGTGCTGGGTTACAGCCTCGACAATCTTTCGCTGATGGCACTGACGATCGCCGTCGGGTTCGTGGTCGACGACGCCATCGTGATGCTCGAAAACATCTATCGGCACATCGAGGCCGGGATGACGCCCGTGCAGGCGGCTTTCAAGGGGGCCGGCGAAATCGGCTTCACGATCATGTCGATCAGCCTGTCGCTCATCGCCGTGTTCATCCCGCTGCTGCTGATGGGAGGCATCGTGGGGCGCCTGTTCCGCGAGTTCGCGATCACGGTGACCCTCACGATCGTCGTCTCCGCGTTCGTCTCGCTGACCCTGTCGCCCATGATGTGCTCCCTCTTCCTGCGCGACGAGAGGCACATACGCCACGGGCGCCTCTATGAAGCGAGCGAGCGGCTCTTCCAGAAGGCGCTGGCGCTCTACGAGCGCGGGCTCGATTTCGTGCTGCGTCATCAGGCTCAGACGCTGATGGTGTTCGTGGCGACAGTGGCGCTCGCCGGCGCGCTCTATGCCGTCGAGCCCAAGGGCTTCTTCCCGCAGGAGGATACGAGCCTGATCAAGGGGCTGACCGATGGCCCGCAGGACGTGTCGTTCACGCAGATGAAGAAGTCGGTACAGCAGATCATATCGGTGGTGTCGAAGGACCCCGGCGTCGCCAGCTCGATGGTCTTCCTCGGCGGCGGCCACCCGATGAACAATGGATTCACCATGATCAGCCTCAAGCCGCGCAGCGAGCGCACGGCGAGCGCCGATCAGATCATCCGCCGGCTGCGCAAGGAGATCGCCAGAGTACCGGGCGCGACACTCTTTCTGCAGTCCGCTCAGGACGTGAACGTCGGCGGACGGACTTCGCGGACGCAGTACCAATATACGCTGCAGGATGCCGATCTCGGGGAACTGAGCGAGTGGGCGCCCCGGATGCTGACTGCCATGAAGAAGCTGCCTCAGCTGGCGGACGTGGCCTCCGATCAGCAGACCAACAGCACGCAGCTCAAGATCGATATCGATCGCGACCGGGCCGCGCGCTTCGGCATCCCGATCTCACAGATCGACCAGACGCTGTACGATGCCTACGGGCAGGCTCAGGTGACGCAGTATTTCACGCAACTCAACGCCTACCACGTCGTCCTGGAGATCCCGCCGAGGCTGCAGCAGGACCCGAACAGTCTCGGTGAGCTCTACATCAAGTCACCGCTCACCGGAGAGATGGTGCCGCTGTCGACGCTGGTGAAATTCGACACCCATCATGCCACGGTGCTGTCCATCAACCACCAGAACCAGTTCCCGTGCGTGACCCTGTCGTTCAACCTGGCGCCGGGCGCCTCGCTTGGCCAGGCTGTGGATGCCATCCAGAAGGCGTCCGACGCCCTGCGGCTGCCCGGCACGATCACGGCGAGCTTCCAGGGCACGGCGCAGGCTTTCCAGGCCTCGCTCGCCAGCGAGCCCTACCTGATCCTCGCCGCCATCGTGGTCGTGTACATTATTCTCGGCATGCTCTATGAGAGCTACATCCACCCGCTCACCATCCTGTCGACGCTGCCGTCCGCGGGAGTTGGCGCGCTGCTCATGCTGATGGCGTTCCATTTCGACCTGTCGATCATCGCCCTGGTCGGCATCATCCTGCTCATCGGCATCGTGAAGAAAAATGGCATCATGATGGTCGACTTCGCGATCCAGGCGGAGCGCGAGGAGCATCTGACGCCGGTGCAGTCGATCCGCAAGGCGTGCGTGCTGCGCTTCAGGCCGATCATGATGACGACCATGTCGGCCCTCCTGGGCGCCCTGCCGCTGATGCTCGGCACGGGCACCGGCTCGGAGCTGCGCCAGCCGCTCGGCTACACCATGGTGGGGGGGCTTCTCCTCAGCCAGTCGCTCACCCTGTTCACCACGCCGGTGATCTATCTCTATCTCGACCGGCTCAACAACCGGCTGACGGCATGGTGGCAGGGCGGGCACCACGAGGCGGCCGCCGCCGTGCCAGTGCCGGTGCATCCGGCGGCCGAGCGGTCATGAAAATCCTCGTCGTCGAGGACAACGAGCGGGTGGCGAGATTCGTCACCAAGGGACTGACGGAAGCCGGCCACACCACGGATCACGCGGAGAATGGCCGCGACGGCCTCTTCCTCGCGGTGAGCGAGCGTTACGACGTCATCATCATGGACCGCATGCTGCCGGGCAACATCGACGGCCTCACCATCATCGAGGCGCTGCGCAAGGCGGACAATCACACCCCCATCCTGATCCTGAGCGCATTGGGCGATGTGGATGAGCGCATCAAGGGCTTGCGCGCCGGAGGCGATGACTATCTCACCAAGCCCTTCGCCTTCGGCGAGCTGCTTGCGCGCATCGACGTCCTCAGCCGCCGCCGGCAGGATGCCGCGCAGACGACCCTCGAGGTGGGCGACCTGCGCATCGACCTGCTCACCCGCAAGGTGTCGCGCGGCAGCCGCACGATTCAACTGCAGCCGCGCGAGTTCAAGCTTCTCGAGTACCTCATGCGGCACGCCGGCCAGGTCGTGACCCGCACCATGCTCCTCGAGAACGTGTGGGACTACCACTTCGACCCGGAGACGAACGTGGTCGACGTGCACATCAGCAAGCTGCGGCAGAAGATCGAGGCCGGCGCCGAGCGGCAGCTGCTGCGGACGGTACGCAACGCCGGATATATGATCAGCGCCGAGCCGCCGCCGGGCGCGGCCTGAGGTCCGGCCGGCGCCGAGTCGAACGACATATGGCCCGCATCATCCGCTCTTCCGCCGCAACCGTCGCGATCGGGTACGTCCTGCTCGCCCTCATCGCGCTGGTCCTCTTCGCCGCGCCGCTGCGCTATGCATGGCAGGCGACCATCGACGACTTCCGCTTCGAGCTGCTGCAGGAGGACTCCCAACGGCTGGCGCACGTCTTCGAGCTGCGCGGCCCGGCCGGGCTCGCCAGCTTCATCGACGAGCGCGTCGCCATGCAGATCGCCGGCGAGCGGATGCTCCTCTTCACCGACGCACGAGGTCGCCGGCTCTCCGGCAACCTGCCCGCCTGGCCCGGAAGCATCCCCACCGGCGCCGGCAGCTACACCCTCCCCTTCATCCTCGATGGCAGGCCCAAAAAGGTCGCCATGGTGCTCACGGCGCTGCCGGGAGGCTATCGGCTGCTCGTCGGCCGCGACGTCGATCGCTTCGCTCCCATCGAGCGGCGCTTCTGGTACGGCCTCGCGGCCGCCGTCGCGGTGCTGAGCGTGGCCGGGCTCATTGGCGCCCTGCTCATCCGCAGCGCACTCCTCGCGCGCATTCACAGCACCCAGCAGACGGTTGCCGCCATCATGCGCGGCGACCTCAGCCATCGGCTCAAAGTCCGCTCGAGCGGCGATGAGCTCGATACCCTGGCGCAGACGATCAACCGCCTGCTCGAGCAGGTCGAGCAGCTGGTGCACGGGATCGCCAACGTCTCGAACTCGATCGCACACGATCTGCGCACGCCGCTCGCCGAGCTGCGCTCGCGCCTGGAGGAGCTCGCGCTCACCCGCCCGCCGCCGGAGCAGGCCTTTGCGGAAATCGACGCCGCGGTGGCGGATGTCGACGGCGTCATCCGGATCTTCAACGCCCTCTTGCGCCTCGCGGAGATCGACGCCGGACTGCGCCGCTCGAACTTCGTGCAGACGGATGTCGCCGACCTTGCGGCGCGCGCGGTGGAGTTCTATCTCCCGGCCGCGGAGCTCAAGGGACTCAGCCTGGCATTGCGCGACCCGGCTCCCGCATGGGCGCGCTGCGACTCCGTGCTGCTGGCGCAGGCGATCAACAATCTCATCGACAATTCGCTGAAGTTCGTCGCCCCGGGCGGTCATATCGAGATCGGGATCGAGGCAGGGTCCACTGATACCATCGCCGTGATCGTCGCGGACGATGGCCCGGGCATACCGGATGCGGACCGGCCGCGGGCCACGCAGCGGTTCTTCCGCGGGGATGCGAGCCGCGCCACGCCTGGAGTCGGACTGGGGCTGAGCCTGGTCGAAGCCATCGCCCGGCTTCACGGCGGCTCGCTCGAGCTCGCGGACAATCATCCGGGCCTGCGCGCGCGGATGATCATAGAGCGGGGCACGGCTGCCGCTGCTGTCCCCGAGCCGCCGCGTGCCGATACCGGCGAGGCGCATCGGGATGTCGAAATCACTGCCTGAGAAGGCGCCGGCGCGGCGCTGCCTACGCCGCGCGTGACCCAGGAGTCGAGCAGTGCCAACCTTCTTCATCGACCGCCCGGTGTTCGCGTGGGTGATCGCGATTCTGCTGATCCTGTTCGGCGGTATCGCGCTGCGCTCGATGGGGGTCGACTCGTATCCAGACATCGCGCCGCCGCAGGTGACGGTCACCGCCAACTACCCGGGCGCGAGCGCCGCAACCATGGAATCGACGGTCACCCAGGTCATCGAGCAGCAGCTCACCGGCATCGACAACCTGCTCTATTTCAGCTCCACCTCGGGCTCCAACGGCCAGACGGCCATCAATCTCACCTTCGCCACCGGGACCAACCCCGACATCGCGCAGGTGCAGGTGCAGAACAAGGTCAACCTGGCGCAGCCGCTGCTGCCGGCGCAGGTCACGCGCCAGGGCATCACCGTCGCCAAGGCAAGCCCCGACATCCTGCTCTTCATCGGTTTGTCTTCGAGCAATCCCGCGATCGATGGCGCGCGGCTCGATGACATCCTGGCATCCCAGATCGAGCCCGAGATCGCGCGAATCGAAGGCGTTGGCAACACGTTCCTGCTCGGCTCGGAGTACGCGGTGCGCATTTGGCTCGATCCCGCCAAGCTGCAGGCCTATGGCATGTCGACGACCGAGGTCCTCAACGCGGTGGCGGCGCAGAATGCGCAGTTCGCCACGGGCGCGATCGGCGCGGATCCGGCGATCAAGGGCCAGGGGTTCACCGCCACCGTCTCGGGGGACAAGCTGTTCACCTCGCTGCGGCAGTTCCGCAACATCATCCTGCGCGCCAACGGCAACGGCAGCGTCGTGACCCTCGGTGATGTCGCCAGCATCTCCTTCGGCGGGCGCAAGTACGGCCAGGCGGCCGTGTTCAACGGGAAGCCGGCCGGAGGGCTCGGCGTCTTCCTGTCTCCGGGCGCCAACGCCCTTTCGGTGGCCGATGCGGTGAAGGCCGAGATGGCCTCACTCGCGAGCACCCTGCCCTCCGGGGTGAATTGGAGCGTGCCATACGACACGACACCCTTCATCACGGCCTCGATCCGCGAGGTCCTGATCACCCTCGCGGAAGCGATCGGGCTGGTGTTCCTGGTGATGCTGGTATTCCTGCAGAACCTGCGCGCCACCCTGATCCCGACTCTCGTGATCCCGGTCGCGCTGCTCGGCACCTTCGTCGGGCTGTCGCTGCTGCATTTCTCGATCAACCAGCTCACGCTCTTCGGCATGGTGCTGGCCATCGGCATCGTCGTCGACGATGCGATAGTCGTGATCGAGAATGTCGAGCGCATCATGACCGAGGAGCGCCTGGATCCGCACGCGGCAACGCGCAAGGCGATGAAGCAGATCACCGGCGCCATCATCGCGATCACCGTAGTGCTGACCGCGGTATTCGTGCCATCGGCGCTGCAAGCCGGCGCCACCGGCGTCATCTATGCGCAGTTCGCGCTGACCATTGCCGTGTCGATGGCGCTTTCCGCATTCCTCGCGTTGTCGTTCACCCCGGCGCTGTGCGCAGCGCTGCTCAAGCCGGAGCGCCACGAAGGCAGGAACCTGCTGTTTCGCTGGTTCGACACAGCGTTCAACAACACAGCTCACGCGTACGAGGGGCATGTCGGGAGAGCCGTGCGGCACGCGCCGCGCTGGATGATGGTGTTCGCACTCGTGGCGGTGTTGGCTGGGTTCCTCTACCTGCGCATGCCGACCAGCTTCGTCCCCGACGAGGACCAGGGCTTTCTGCTGGCTCTGGTCAACCTGCCGCCCGACGCGACACTGCAGCGCACTGACCAGGTGATGAGCCAGATTCGCGCGAAACTGCTGCACGGTCCGCTCGGCAAGGACATCACCGGCATCTTCCAGCCCGAGGGCTTCAGCTTCGTCGGCAGCAGCGAGAACGTCGGCATGGCCTTCATCAAGCTGGCCGACTGGAGCAAGCGCTCGCAGAGCGCGATGCAATTGATCCCGCGGGTCAATCAACTGCTGTCGAGCATTCCCGGCGCCCGGATTTTCGCCGTCAACCTGCCGACGATCCGCGGCCTGAGCCGCTTCGGCGGCATCGACCTCTACCTTCTGGCGCGTACAGGACAAACGCACGCGCAGCTCGCCGACGCCGGGCAGACATTGGTTGCCGACGCGGCCAAGAACCCGATGCTCTACCAGGTCCGCGAAAATGCTCTGCCCAGCGCGTCGCAGCTCGACATCTCGGTCAACCGCAAGCTGGCCGCGTCGATGGGTCTGTCTCTGAGTGACGTCTACGCCACCGTCGATGCGGAGATCGCTCCCGTGTACATCAATCAGATGTCCTACGGCGGGCGCATCAAGCAGGTGTACATCCAGGACCAGCCGCAGTTCCGGATGAACCTCGACGCGCTGCAACACCTGTATACCCCGTCGATGAATTCGCCGCTGAATTCATCGAGCACCACTCCCTCGGGTGCCGATGCGCCGGCGAACCGGGACGACATGATTCCGCTATCGAGCGTAATCGATACGCAATGGAGCGTCGGCCCGGCGGTGTTGCAGCGATATAACGGATATCCGGCCCTGGAGATCGTCGGCAACCCGGGAGCCGCTTATACGACGGGCCAGGCGATGAGCGCCGTGCAAAGCATCGTCCGCAAGCGGTTACCGCCGGGATACGGCGCGGATTGGACCGGCCAGTCCTATCAGGAGCTGCTGTCGGGCAACTCGGCGCCGGAGCTGATGGGCCTGTCCATCCTCGTCGTGTTCCTCGGCCTGGCGGCGCTCTACGAGAGTTGGTCGATTCCAGTCGCAGTCCTCCTCGTGGTGCCGCTCGGCCTGCTCGGCATGATCGCCTTCTGCATGTTGACTCATGTCCCCAACGACATCTATTTCAAGATCGGCCTCGTCACGGTCATCGGCCTGGCCGCGAAGAACGCGATCCTGATCGTCGAGTTCGCGGTGCAGAGCCAGGCCGCCGGCACGTCGCTCTTCGATGCGGTCACGCAAGCCGCGCGACTGCGCCTGCGCCCGATCCTGATGACCTCCTTCGCGTTCATTCTCGGCGTCCTGCCGCTGGTCCTTTCGACCGGCGCCGGCGCCGTGTCGCGACACGAGATCGGCACCGGTGTGATCGGCGGCATGCTCTTCGCCACGGTGTTCGGGCTCCTGCTGATCCCGGTGTTCTACGTCACCGTGCGCCGCCTGCTCGGCGACCTGCTGCACCACCCGGCGCCCGCGGCAGGCTCCGAATCTTCTCAGTAGTGAACCGCCAACCTGTCGCTCGTTTAGGCCAATCGTGGTTAATGCGTCTCTCGAAGAGGATTCCGGCGCGCGGGATAAGTCGATAAGTCAGGGCCAAACGTACGAATTGCATCATTTTAGGTGATCGGGCTCGCTGATATAACTTCCCAATAGCTCTCTGAAGCCGAACTCCATTCTTGTGATGAGCACGACTTCATCGGGCGAGATATCGAGGTCCTTTGGAAGCCTCGGATGCATCAGTCGATCCCGTACCTTCGTTGCCTCCTTGAAATCCGACCACCACTGCTTGCTTGTATCGAGCGTTGGCGTCTTTCTTTCGTATGCCCTATCTGCCAACTTGAAACAGAACTTGACGTTCTCTTCAAGTGAGATTTTCATCGGCTTGTCAACGACATCTCCATTCTGAAGATCAAGCGTCAATTCGCTGACGACCAGCCTTTCCGTCGTATCTAGTTTCCCCGCATCAAGAAGCTTTACAGCAGACGACATTTTCACGCTAAATAAGCTCCCCTCTATGTACGCGAACACCGCGCGATAGTAATCACGCGCATCGGACTCATCGTACTCAGCGCCGTCCGGCCCGACGTCATCAAAGTTCTTGGACAGGCGCTTAAATGCCTTATCGACATCCTCGCCCAATGTCTCGATAACGTACCCCGTAGTACGTTGATCACCGTCTTCCCCTACCTCATCCTGCCAGGACCGCATGCAGCCTCCCATGAGATTCCGTGAGCTAAACACATGTCCCGTGGCCGCGGGCGTGACTAGGAAAAATTCTTATTTAATCAATGAGATGCCTTTGACCGGCCGCCTGAAAAACAGACTTGTAAATCGAGGGCCAGGACGCGTAGACTTTCGGGCGTGCACAAAAGCCGGCTCAGGTGCACACCCGCCTCGCAAGAGGTCCGCCCCGGTGGCAGGTAAGTGGATCCGGACTGACGAAACCCCGCTCCTGGCGGGGTTTCGCGTTTCTGAGAAGGACAGGCGCGCCATCATCATGGCGGTGGTCGCGGAGTGGTACCGCGGAGCGTATGCCCAAGAAGGGCATGGAAATGAATTCGGCCTTTCCCTGGCGCCGGCTTCCCGGGATCGAGCACATAAGCTGATTGCACCATAAGGTGCACCGCGTCCGGACCGACCTTCTTCAAGCGACGCAGATCGAAAAACGCGGCGTAGCACGCGCCGTCTGCCATTTCGACGGTCACGTAGTTCACCCGGCCATTCATGCCACGTGCGAACTCGCATCGACGCCGTTGGAGGGTACGGATGATATCAGGCAGTTCGAGGGATCTCTTGTATCTCCTCGGACAGAACGCCCTCACCTCGCGGTTGTCTCCGTAAAGTTCGTGATCTCTATCGGTTGGCTCGACCGCCCGCGTGAATGTATGCAAGCCGAACGAGACATACAGTCCGATCGAGCGGGCAGGATGCCGGTCAGCGGCGGGAAGTTCAATTGCCTGGACGAACGGATGCAAGTGAGCAAGTGAATACCTCAAGGCCGCGCTTGGCGTGTGGTCCTTCCAGTAAATCAGCCCCGAATTCCAGTTGGTGCTCACGAGTCTCCGCTTCCTTTGCTTCAATTTGTTTGCGAGCTGATACGGGCGGAGGCAGGGCGCGGAGCACGGCAATGAAAGTGTCGATCGGTTGTAGCGCCCGACCGACTTCGCTGAGGCACGAATGGCTTCGTGACTTGCACAGAATGCACGCGCGAGATCGAAGCGCTTAGCGCAGTCTACACTGAAATTGTAGTGACGAAGATCCAGCTCCACAGATCGGAGTCTGGTGAAGCGTCGTTATTTCTAACGTCAGTCCCCGACGCTCCGCTAGCGCCGTGATCGCGGCGTCGCTCGAGACGGCTGTTCCCCACGTAGTAGGTCAGAATCTTAGTAGTGCAGCCGGTAGCGCAGCTGCGCGTATATCTGGAAGGGATCGTTCCAGTGGACGCCGCCGAAGGTGAGGCTGTTGTCGGTGAGCAGGTGCCGGTGGGTGACGTTGAGGCCCGTCAGCGATACCTGCAGGTCCGGAGTGATGTTGCGGCCGACGGTCAGGTCGAGGATCGCGTAGCTCGACAGGTGGCTCGGCGGCGCGTCGCCATTCGCCAGTCCCGAATCGACCGACAGGTTGCTGCCGATGAAGAATCGGCCCGGCAGATCGGCGTCGTAGCCGAGATCGACCGTGTTGCGCTGATCGTGATCGAGCGCGACGTAGCTCGAGCCGCAGCCCGCATCGGGAGCCACCAGCCCGCCGGTGATCGAGCCGAAGCACTCCGCCGTCTGGTTCGAGTAGGCGAGGTGCACCCGTCCGTAGCGCCAGAAGGGCGGTGAGCGCACCGTGAGCTCGCGGCCTTCGATGAGCGCCCCCTGCTCCGTGACCGGCAGATAGATGTTGGACTCACCGATGGGGTTGTGGTCGAAGAAATTGCGCGCCTGAGTGACGAAGAAGTCGGTCCCGATGGTCCAGCCCTCGAGCGGGATGGTTACGCCGAACTGACGCTCCTTGTCGCGCTCGCCGTGCAGCGGCAGGAATGCGGCACCCTGGGCTCCCGCGTAGGCGACGAAGGGTCCCGAGAGCGTCTCGAGCGGCGGCGCCTGATAGTACTTGCCCCAGAAGGCGCTGAGCACCCAGCCCAGGCGCGGCAGAGTCACGGTCGCACCGTAGCGCGGGTCGGCCGCGTTCTCGGTGATGGCGCCCTGGAAATGCGTCTGGCGCAGGCCCAGCGAGAGGCTGAGCCAGTGCGTGGGCGAGTAGGTATCCTGCACCCAGGCGGCGACGAGCGAGCCGGTGGGATTCTCCCGCCGCATGAGCGGCGGTGAGCTGCCGTCGCGGGTCACCAGGTCGAAATCGGCCTGATCCTGCTGCGCGAAGCCGTAGACGCCGACGTCCAGATGATTGCGGCTCGCGCCCAGGCGCAGATTCTCCTCGGCACCCTCGTACTGGGAGCTGTGGTGGAAGGTGGTGATGATCGGATAGTCGCCGGCGCCGCCGTCATAGTCCGCCCGCGCGAAGTGATACATCAGGGAGCTCGAGAGCACCGCGTCGTTCATGAACGTGTGAGCCCAGGTGAGCAGCGCGAAATTGTCTGCCTCACCCTGCTCGTCGCCGAACTGTCCGACGCAGTCCGGGGCGTCATCGAGTGGTGTAGTACAGTCCGGTATCTGGTAATCGTCCTGCCGCAACTGGCCGACGAAGCTGACCGCATCCTGCGAGCCCGGCTCGTACTGCAGGTTGGTGAAAGCGCCGTACCCCCTCGTCCGGTCATGAATCGCTTGCGAAACGGGGGTCTGGAGCCCCAGATCGCTGCGATTGCCTTCGAGGCTCGCGTAGTAGGCAAAATCGTCCGTGTGACTCGCCGCGCTCACATAGTCGTCGGTCTGGGCGAAATTGCCTGCCGTGGCGGCGAGCTCCGCCTGGTTCTCGCCGCCGAAGCCTGTTTTCGGAATCACATTGAAGATGCCGTAAGTCCGGTCGCCCTCATCGGCCTGGTAGCTGCCGCGCTCGGCGGCCAGGGTCTGGATGTCCTCGGGGTTGATCTCCGGCCCGAGGCTCTCCGCGATGTTGGTATTCGGAATCTCGACCCCGTCGATCAGCCAGCTGGTCTGATGGCCGCCGCGGATGTGCAGCATGTCATGGGCTTCGTACGCCCCCGGAGCGTAGTCGGTGATCATCGCGAGACTGTTGACGTTGCCCGCCCCTGGCGTGCGCTGAATGTCCAGCTGACTGACGAGCGTGATGGGCGTCACCGAGGCGACGGGCGGCGGCTCCGCGGCGGCGCTCACGGTGACCTGGGCCAGCTCGGTGCGCCTCTGCATCTCGATCCGGGGACTCGGGAAGTACCCGGACTCGATCGTCAGCGGCTGCATGGAGCTGATGAAGCCCTCGGCGGCGACGGAGAGCTGATAGGTGCCGAGCGGCACGTTCGGAAAGGCGAAACGGCCATGCCTGTCGGTCCTCACCGTCCGGACCGCACCGGATGCCATCGACTGCAGCGTGACGTGCGCCCCTGATACCGGTCTGGATTGCGCATCCCGCACCATGCCATGGACGCCGCCGAAGGCGGCCGCCCGGCTTCGTGCCGGCGCAAAGAGCAGGAGCGCAGCGAGCAGCGCAAGACCGATGAGCACAGACCCACGGCCGTGCGCCGCGCGCACACCGCCAGACGAAATTCCAGCCACTGCATTTCTCTCCCGCGATTTCCTCCGGCCTGGCCATCGCACGCGGCGGGCTCGGAGGCGGACTCGGAGGTTTCCTCCAGGCCCATTGCCGCGCGCAGTCGGGTTCGGGGCCTCGTCGCCCCAGGGCTCCGACACGACGGATCCAACGACTCGCGATCAGACGGCGCGGGGTGGAGCGCGGGCCTGGGGAACGTGAACGAGGCGAATGCCGACGGGTGCCGGCACCGCCACGGCGATGACTGCAACGCACGCCAGCAGGAGGAGAAGGGCCGCGAGCAGAGGGGGCGGCGGCGCGGAGCTGAAACCCGTGGTGAACGCGCAATAGCCCGCATCCATGGGGCCGTGGCCGCGATGCTGATGCGTCGGCATCTGCATGCCGGCGGAAAGCGCCGCGCCGTGGGCCGTGCCATCGCCCCTGCTCTGGTCCATGTCCTGGCCCATGACCTGGCCTGTGCTCCGGCCCGGCAGGAGCCCCGCAGCAAGGCCGCCCGGGCAGATCACCAGCGAGAGCGAGCCGTCCGCGGCCGGCATGAAACCGACAGGGATCGCGGCGCGCAGCGCGAACGCCAGCAGCACGACGAAGACGAACCGGACGCGGTGCGCGCGGCTCGGCCGCATCAGGAGCCGGGGAATGCCCGTGCCGATGTCGCGCGCGTGGCCCATATCCGGCTCAGTTTACACCGAAGCCGGAGCCCCGCAGGGAGCGCGGCGCGGCTAGAAGGACCACCCCGCCGAGATCACCAGGGTGTTCGGCCAGAAGTGCACTTCGGAGGTGCGGATCACGCCGGCCGTGTCGGCCGTCAGCTTGCTGTTGACCCGGGCGATCGAGTACGAGGCGTAAACGTGCCAGCGGTCGGTGATCTCATAACTCAGCCCGGCGGTCGCTGCGGGTCCTACCGAGGCCGTCAGCCCGATCGAAGTCGGGCCTCCGCTCGCGGCATTGCCTGCCGCAGTCGATTGGCGGTTGACGAACTTGGTGTAATTCACGCCGACACCGGCAAAGGGACGCAGGCGGGCGCTCGGAGAGCCGAAAACGTACTCGAACAGCAGCGTCGGCGCCACCCAGCGGGCCGTGGAGATGACCTGCCCGTTGTAGGGAACCGAGCCGAGCGTCGCGGGTCCCCTGCCCTCGGTTTTCGTGACCGGCGGATACCCGAAAGCCAGCTCGATGTCGAAGTGCGAAGTAACCGATCGTACGTAGGCGAGATACAACGTCTCCACGTTATCGAGGTGCACGTTGAGCCCCGCCGGCACGTAAGGCCCCGAGATGTCGTCCGCCTGGGCCTCGTAGTGCACGAAGTACATTCCCAACCGGACATCGTTCGGCCCGGCCTGATCGGCAAACGCTCCGGAAGCGGTCAGCGCGAGAGCGGCCCCGACCGCCAGAGTCACGATATTTTTCTGCATGATCTCCCTCGCCGAGCTTACGGAACTTGCGCAAAGAAGCCGCGGGCCGCCACCAGGCAGAACGGTGCCTCAGCCGTGTGGAAGGACGATATCCCGGTTGCGGGGTTTGCGGCGAGGAGCTGCGCCTCCTCCTGTTGCAGTGCGACCTGCAGCGGAGCGAAGGGGCTGCCGGCCTGCGGCGCCGCATTCAGGTCGAGGATGCTCACCAGGCCCCCCTGCACGTACGGCGTCCACAAGGCAGCCATGATCGCCGCATTCTGGAAGGCGACCGTGGGGTCCTGGTCCCCGCCGCACATCAGCATCGGCTCCTGCGGGAACCAGCCGCCAGCGCGCATGTCGTTCAGCGCCAGGTCCTTACGCAGTCCGAGCATCGGGGTCGCGGCGAGCGCTATGTTGCTCGAGCTCAGCGTTCCGCCACCGATCAGGGTCATCTCCGCCTCGTCCGGATTGGCCACCGCATCGTCTACATACCCGACGCGATACGCGTCGCTTATCAGGAAGGGGCTGCCGAATCCCGAATCGAACAGGGCCGCCTCCGAGGCCGTGTACGGCGGGCTCGAAGGGAGCGCGAGCAACTGATCGGCCGCGGCGTCCAGGGCGGCCACGCCCGTCGACGACATCGGCGTCTTGATGTCGAAAAACGCCGTCTGCGGCAGCTTGCCGTTCTGGAACAACGTTGCGAGCGGGGTGGTGGTTGGCAGCAGCGTGTCGATACCGCTCGCATAAGTGGAGGAATACACGTCCGACGTCTGTGCATAGACGTTGCCGTACGCCTTCTGATAGCTCGTGGTGAACACCGGCGCGAAAATCGTCGAGCCGATATTCACCTGACCGAAGAATATGGCGTCAACAAACGCTTCCAGAGCATAGGGTCCGGATGCCGGAGCCGACGCAGTAACCGTTTCGCCGGCAGCCTGCATCGCCTTGACGGTCGCCATCGCTACGTAGCCGCCCTCCGAATACCCGGTGACATACAGCTTGCCGCTGTCGCTGGTATTGGGCGTGAACGAACTGAGCAGCGCGGTTCGGGCCGCCGTCAGCGCATCCATCATGTCGGTGGCATTCGCGGCACCATTGATGTAGGGGTGATAGCCCAGCGTCGAGATGTCATAGCCCAGATAGTTGGGCGCCACCACGATGTAGCCCTGGGCAGCGAACACGGCGGCGACGGTGGCCGCCTCGGCGTTGGCGGAGTTCGAAGTGTCGCTGATATCGGCGATGTTGTAGGCCGAATCGGTCGTCGTGCCGTGCGCGTAGAGCACGATGGGACGCGGCCCCGTGCAGGGAGCCGAGGAGCCGGTGGGCACCATCAGCGCGCCGGAGGCCTCCTGCGCGGAGGCGTCGGGCCCCACGGTCCAGTACTTGAAGTAGTAGAAATCCACCCCGCAGGCCGGTGTGCCGGCGAGCTGCAGCAGCTGCGGGCCGGAAGCGGTCGCACTGAGCTGCGCGGTGAAGTCCGAGGCATTCACCGAGGCGATGCGCAACGCCGGGTTATCAACGAGAGTACCGCGTTGAGTAGTGCTTGCCACCTTCGCGGTCGGGCTGTTGGTGCCACCGCAGGCAGCGAGACCGAGGGCAACTACGGCCACCCCGAGCACGCCAATCTTCCGCAACATGCTCTCCCCTCCCCGGGTCCTGCGGCTGCGGTTTGCCCCCGCAGTCTTGAGTCGCAGGCCCCGTGTCGTTGCGCGAAGCATACACTGTCCCACGGCGGCGTGTAGGGGGCCCCGTAAGCGGGGTATTCGTTGCGGGAACGCAACGCGGGCGGGTCGCCCGGTACCGTCTCAGCCCGCGGCAACGTCCAGCGAGGGGTCGACCTCCGCCGCCCAGGCGAGCAACCCGCCCTCCAAATGCGCGGGCGCCTCGATGCCCGCGCGCAGCGCGAGGGTACAAGCCATCAGGCTGCGACGGCCGCTGCGGCACACGAACAAGGGCGTGCTCCCCGGCGCAAGCTCGCCGAACCGGCGCTCGAGATCGCCCAAGGGAACGTTCCGTGCACCTTGCAGATGGCCGGCGCCGAACTCGCGCGGCTCACGCACATCGATGAGGTCAAAGACTGCTCGAGTCCGCTGCGCGGCCAGTAGCTCATGGAGGGCCGCGGCGGTGAGCCGTCGCACCCGGCTCGCCGCAGCCGGGTCGCAGAGCTCTCCCGCATCTCGTGGCACCGTAATCGTGGGATGCTCGCCGCAAACGGCACAGTCGGCCCGCCGCGTGACCGGCAACTCCACGAAGCGCAGCTCCAGGGCATCGTAGGTCACGAGGCGCCGACGATCGGCTCCCCGATGCCGGTCAGGATCTTGACCGCCTCGGTGGCCTGGATCGAGCCCAACACGCCGGGCAGCACGCCGAGCACACCCGCTTCGGCACAACTCGCCACGACGCCTTCCTCCGCTTCGGGGAACAGACATCGGTAGCAGGGCCCGCGGCCCGGGAGATACGTCATCGCATGTCCCTCGAAGCGATGGATCGCCGCCGACACGAGCGGCTTGCCGAGAAGCACGCACGCGTCATTGACCACGTAGCGCGTGGTCAGCCGGTCGGTGCCGTCGAGAACCAAGTCATAATCCCGCAGCACGTCGAGTACATTATCGGCACGCAAGGTCAGCGTGTGCGCAATGACGGTAATCTCGGGGTTCAAGGCGAGCAGGCGCTCGCGGGCTGCCTCGGTCTTCAGCCGCCCGACGGACGCGCTGTCGAACAACACCTGCCGCTGCAGGTTCGAGATCTCGACCCGATCGCAATCCACGAGTCCGATCGTGCCGACGCCCGCCGCTGCAAGATAGAGCGCCGCCGGCGAGCCGAGCCCACCGGCTCCGATCACCACGACGCGCGCGCCCTTCAGCCGCTCCTGGCCGGCGCGCCCCAGCTCAGGCAGTGCGATGTGCCGGTGATACCTCGACAGCTCCGGCGCCGAGAGTGTCATGGCTCATCCTCCGCTGAGCGCGCAGATCACATGCACGACATCGCCCGAACGGACGGGCTGAGAGAGCACCGTCACCTCCGTGGTGTTGACATACAGGCGGATGTGCGGACGAATCCTGCTCTGCTCGTCCACCATACGGAAGCGGATGCCGGCGAAGCGGCGCTCGAGGCTGGCCAACACCTCCTCGACCGTCGCCCCCTCGGCTGCAACCGTGGCGGCGCCGGCCGTATAGGATCGCAAAGGACTCGGGATGCGGATCGTGCAGCTCATAGGGCGGGCGCCGTTGCGCGGCTCCTATGCCGCGTGCGTGACCGAGTAGATCTCCGGCAGGTGCCGCGCGATGCAGCGCCAGCTCTCACCGCCGTTGGCGCCGGCCCAGACTTCCCCGCCGGTGGTCCCGAAATAGAGGCCGAGCCGCGGAGCGCGCCCGTCGGTGCACATGGCCTGACGGAGCACGGTGAGCCAGGCCTGAGATTGCGGCAGCCCGCGATCGAGACGCCGCCAGCTCTTGCCCCCATCGCTGGTGCGGTACGCCGCGGGCTTGCCTGCGATCGAAGTGCGCGGCCAGACCGTCTGGCCGTCCATCGGCAATACCCACGCCGTTTGCGGATCGGTGGGATGCAGGACGATGGGAAAGCCGATGTCGCCCACTTTCTTCGGCATGGCATTGCCGATACGCACCCAGCGGCGCTGCGGCCGATCCAGCCGGTAGATGCCGCAGTGGTTCTGCTGATAAAGCCGATCGGGGGCGGCCGGATGCAGAGCCACACAATGCGGGTCATGCCCGAAGGGGACGGTCGGGTCCGGCAGGAAGTCCGCGGCGCATCCTTCATTGAGGGGCGCCCAGTCGGCGCCACCGTCGGTCGATTCGAAGACGCCGCCGCCGGAGAGTGCGAGGTACAGGTGCCGCGGGTCGCGCGGATCGATGTTGATCGAGTGCGTCAGCTGCCCATCCGGCGTGCCGAAGCTCACCCATTTCGGGTGCATGCGGTTGTCGTTGAAACCGGCGACCGGCTCCCAGCGCTCGCCGCCGTCCTCCGTGCGGAAGAGACCCGCCGGCGACGTTCCCGCATACCATGTGCCGTGCTCGGACGAGTGCCCGGGCGTCAGCCAGAAGACCCGGTCGACGGCGCGTGGCTGCTCCCCCTCGGCCGCCTTGCGGTAGGCCGGCGGCTGGGCCGCTTCCCGCCACTTGCGGCCGCCGTCGGTGGAGCGGTAGACGGTTGGTCCGAGGTGCCCCGTCTTGGCGGCCATCAGGAGGACCTTCGGCTCGCGCGGGTCCTGGACGACGTGGTGGATGATGTGCCCGAGAAACTGCGGCCCCGACAGCTTCCAGCCCCGGCGACGCGTATCGGGCCGCAGCGTGAAGGCCCCCTTGCGGGTGCCGATCCAGAGCGCGGTTGTCATGAAGGCGAAGCATCACCGGGCCATGGCGGCGCTGTCAACACACGCGGCGATGCGGCGAGGCACCGCTGTATACTTCGCGCCCTTCGACTATTGGGGGGACCTCCATGCCCTGGACCTGCATGCGGCACGCCTCGATTGCTACTTCCTGCACATCTGGGCCAACGGCTATGAGGCGGGTTACTACTCATACCTCTGGACACAGATGCTGTGCGACGACACCTTCGAGTGGTTTCTCCGGCACGGGGGGCTCACACGCGCCAACGGCCAGCGCTTCCGCGACATGATCCTCTCGCGCGGGCATACCGAGGGCTATCGCGAAATGTTCCGCGCGTTCTACGGCAAGGACCCTGAGATAGGGCCGATGCTGCAGTACCGGGGATTGATGCCGGCGGGCGCCGCAGCGCAATAGCGGCGGCGCGGTACGCTCAATTGGGCCGATACAGCTTGAGCAGCTTGGCGCGCGAAATGATGACCCGGGTGTGACCGCGCCGCAGGACGGCGGCGCGGAACGCGATCGGGTTGGTCGCGAGCACCAACAGCACCATCAGGATATTCTCGCCGATCAGGCGCAGCAGGCCCGGGCGGCCGACACGGGAGTCTTTCGCGGGCTCGAAGCCGTAGCGGGAGACGATCCGCGCCAGCTGCGCGATCTGTTTGGCCGGTGCCAGACGCATGTCGGCGTATACAGCCACCACCGCGTCGAGATCGCCGCACTGCGCCACGTGACGGGCGAGCTCCCGCAGGGAAGTGTCGAGCGCGCGGCTGGCACGGCGTGCCCAGGCGATCGTAGGCCCGTCCTGGCCCATGGAGGGCATGTGCTCGTTCCAGAGGTGGACTTTGATGACCGGTTCGCCGCGACGCACGCGCACGCCGTCGGAGAGCAACAAACTCTCTTCGGCGAGGCAGCGCTCGGCGCGAAAGAGACAGTCCCGGTGCGCAGTGAACTCGTAGACGCCGTGCCAGCGGCGCAACCACCGGTCCAGGCTGAAAACCCACTGCTCCGGATGAATCGCGCGCAGGCCGCGCTTCTCGGAAAGAACGACTGACAAGAGGGATGCTCCTTGCTCGTCGGCGACACCAACCAGAACTCAGGGAGCGCACAAAAGTTCCGGCGTGGCCTTCAGCTCTCCGTCAGCTCGTGTGGACGTCCGGCTCCTCGTAGATGACGCCGAGCAACACCTTGATGCTGAGCGCCACAGGAACCGACAGCATGACGCCGACGATGCCGAACAGCAGTCCGCCGGCGAGGAAACAGAAGATGACGAGCACCGGCGGGACGTATGCCGCCCGGCCAAGCACCAGCGGCCCGAAGAACTGATCGATGGAGATCCGCAGGGCGGTCGCATAAATGCAGTAGGCGATGATGTTCCAGCCGGAGGACGCCTGCTGCACGGCGACGAGGCCCGCGAGCACTGCCGAGGCGGCCGGTCCGACGAACGGGATGAGCTCCAGCAGGCCGGTGATGAGGGCGAGGAAGACCGCGTGCTGGATCTTGAGCACGAGCCCGAGCCCGATGTAAGCCGCGGTCGAGGCATAGAGCACCACCAGCCCCACTCCGATGAAGTAGCGGCGAAGTATGGGCTCGAGGTCGCGGCCCACCCGGGTGGTAAACGGCCGGTAACGCGGTGGGATCAGCCAGGCGAGCCCACTGCCGATGCGATGGGCATCGAGGAGAAAGTAGCCGAGGAGGACCAGTGTCAGGATGCCGCCGAAGAAGCCGGCAACGCCGACCGCCGCCAGCTCGAGGACGCGGCCGTTCTCGGCCATCCAGGACTGCGCCTCGCGCGCGATCATGGCACCGATCCCCGCGGCATCCAGCTGCTGACCCATCAGGTCCAGCCTGCGGTCGCCGACCAGAACGCGCACGAAGGTGGTGACCGTCCCCTGCAGATCGCCTAGGACCCGCTGCAACTCGCGCAGGAGCGGCGGCGCGCCGAGAAGGCCGAGCAGCGCCCCGAGGCCCATGATCGTGAAAAGGACCGCCAACGCATAGACCCAGCGTGGCGCCCGCGTCCGCGCCGCCAGCCAATCGACGAGCGGCGTCGCCACGAAGGCGACGATCGCTGCCACGGCAAACGGCAGCAGGATGTCCCTGACGAAGTAAAGGAAAACGACCAGCCCGACGACGAGAGTGATAGTCGTTGGGTTCGAGAATCTCTCGACACGTCCGTGTGTCGCGCCAGGCGGAGACTCGTCGGGCGAGGGTCGCTGGGTGCGCTTCTCAGGCCTCATGAGGTGTATACGCGCCCCTTCCACTCGACGCGCCGGGTAATGCGCCAGCGGACGCTGTCGAGCGCCATGACGGCTCCCACGGTATAACCAAGCGGAAAGAGGAGCCCGTACCACCACGGGATCTTGAAGTGCACCGCGCCTCCGACATGCAGTCCGACCAACGCCGCGGAGCCGAGCGTCGCCAGAGCGAGCGCAAGCGGCGCGCCGCTCACACCGTGCAGCGCTGCTACGAGATCCTGAAGCGGAAGGCACACGGCCGTCCACGCGAGCAGCGCGACCACGGGCGCGGCCAACAGGGTTCGCAGAGGGCCGCCGAGCAACTGGATGAGGTTCTTCGCAAACCCCGGCCAGAGCGTCGACCAACCGGTGTACATGCGTGTGATCAGGAGAAGGCTGCCATCCATGAGCAGCACGCGATGACCGCGGCGTTTCATCAGGAGCGCCAGCTCAACATCTTCGCAGATGGCATCGCGCACGGGGGCATGACCACCGACGGCACGATATGCGGCGCGCCGCAGCAACATGAACTGGCCGGTGGCCACGACGGCATCGCTGTCCGGGGCTTGCACCTTCTCGAGGTCCTGGTAGAACCCGAGGAGATAGAGTCCGCAGGGAAGCATCAGCCGCTCGGCAAAACTCTTGAGCTCGTGCCGCGGCGCAAGCGTCAGGAGGTCCAGCTTGCGACTGGACGCCGCCTCCACCGCACTCGTGATCGCCTGCGGTACCGCACGCATGTCGGCATCCAGGAAGCACAGCCACTCAACGTCCTCGGACGCGGCAGCCGCCCCGACGCAGCAGGCGTGCACCTTTCCTTTCCAACCCGACGGCAACGGTGGTGTACTGCGCAGCATGATTCGGGGATCCTGCTTCGCGAGGGCGGAAACGATGGCAGCGGTCTCATCGCTCGAGTCGTCATCGACCACGATGAGACTCAAGCGATCCCCAGGATACTGCTGTGCCGACAGCGAGCGGATGCAGGGCCCGATGTTCGCCGCCTCGTTGCGGGCAGGCACGATCACGGCGACTTTCGGGGCGCTGCTGCCCGGTTCCCGGGTGCTCACGGGCACCCCCGCGAGGACGCTGCGCTGGCGCACGGCGCGCGCGATCAGCCAAGTCACCAGGGCCAGCCAGAGGGATGAGAGCAGAAGCAGCATGAGAGTCCAACAGTAACTCTCAGCGGCCCTTCGAGTTGCGCAGCTTGCGATCAGCCGCGTGCGGGAGCTAGGCCGCGACTGCCTCCGGCGTGCGTCCCGCACCCCGAGTCATGGCCCAGTCGAGCAGCCGGCTCGCGAGCCCGCTACCCAGGCTTGCCCCGGTGACACCGTCCAGACGGTACTCCTTGCCGTAGAGGATGGCCTCGGCCGCCTCGACGCCGCTGCGCACGGCAGGGCCTATGCCCTCCGCCATGTCGCGCGTCGCGAGGCCGGCGGCGTCGCCCACAATGAATGCATTGTCGCGCCGCGCCACGTCCACCCGGCCGCGCAGATAGTAGCTGTAGCCCGCGGGATCGTAACGGGCGCCCTTGGCCAGCCGGCCGCCCAGCATGCCGGTGAAGAGCGACCAATGGTCATGGATCGAGCGGCTGCTGGCCTTGATGCGGTCCGCCATACCGCCGATGCCGACGTTGAGCCAGCCGTTCTGCTTCGGCACGTACCAGGCGTATCCCGGCAAGCCGTGGTCGAAGAACCAGAGATGACAGTCGGGCTCGCGCCAGTCGTACTCGATCTCGTGCTCCAGGGTGACGGTCTGCAGCTCGCTCGCGCGCGGGTTGAGCTCACGAAAGAGAGTGCGGTAGACCGGGCAACGCGTCCCGCCTGCCCCGATGAGATAACGGCAGCGGAACGCATCATCGACGATGTAGGTGCCGTCCTGCTCGCGGATGCTGCGTACCGTGTGCTCCACGACCGGTGCGCCGGAGCGCTCGAGCAGCCAGGCATCGAACTCGACACGGCGTATCGAGTGCTGCACGCAGCGCACGGGCAGGTGCAGTCCCTTCACGTGGATGTGCAGCTTGTCGAAGGTCAGGAAGCGGTGCGGATAGGCCTTGATGTCGAGGGCAAGGTCGCGCACCACCTCCGGTGTGATCCACCCGGCGCAGAGCTTCAGGCGCGGGAAGCGCTCCTTGTCGAGCACCAGGACATCGGCGCCCGCCTGCTTCAGCTTCCAGGCGGCGCTCGAGCCTGCCGGCCCGCCGCCGACGATCAGCACGTCACAAGTGTGCACGGATGCCTCAGCGTGGGTAGAGATGCTCGCGGGTCATCGGGACATCGTTGTTGTCCCGCGGCGCGAACACCACCTGGAAGAGCTGCAGCGCCCCGGTCGTGAATCCGGCGATCGAGCCCGCCAGATACATCCGCCACATGCGCACGAACTTCTCGTCGAACATCTCGCGCACGCGGCCGCTCTGCGCCTCGTAGAGCGCGAGCCAGTCGCGCAGCGTCTGCGCGTAATGCAGCCGCAGGTTCTCGACGTCGAGCACGGAGAAGTCATAGGGCTCGAAGATCTGCATCATCTCCGCCAGGGACGGCGGATAGGCGCCCGGGAAGATCCGTTTCTCGATCCACGGCTGCAGCGGCGCGCGGCGATTGCGCCCGATGGAGTGAATGAGGCCACGCCCGTTCGCGCCGATGCTGCGGGCGATCACCTCACCGAGAGCCGCATAGTTGGCTACGCCGACGTGCTCGAGCATGCCCACCGAAACGAAGGCGTCGTAATGGCCCGAGATGTTGCGATAGTCGTCCTCGACGTACTCGACTCGAGAGCTCATTCCGAGCTTCGCGGCGCGGGCACGCGCGTAGGCCACCTGCTCGTGCGAAATATTGAAGGCGCGGACCTTGACGCCGTAGTGCTGCGCCATGTGAAGAGCCAGCGCGCCCCAGCCACAACCCGCCTCGACGACGCTCTCGCCGGAGCGCAGGCGGACCTTGCGACAGACGTGATCCATCTTGGCGGTCTGCGCCTCATCCAGCGTGGCCGTTGGGGTCGGGTAGTAGGCGCAGGTATACGCCATGGTCTGGCCGAGCCAGAGCGAGTAGAACTCGTTGCCGATGTCGTAGTGGTGGTGGATGTTCTCCCGCGAGCCCGACAGCGTGTTGACATGCGGCCGGCGCAGCCGCTCCACCAGGCGCCGCAGCGAGGAGTGTTGCGGGCTGCTGCGGCCGGCGCGATAGACCTCCTCGAGGAGGCGGACCAGGTCGCCCTCGATCTCGAGCCGGCCTTCGCTGTAGGCGTCCGGAAACCGCACCTGCACGTCGGCCAGGATGCCGAGCAGGGTCGCACGGTTGGAGACGCGCACCCGTGCGACGATCGCGGCGTCCGGAGGAGCGCACGGGGGGCCGATGCACTCGCCGGTCCAGAGGACGAACTCGAGCGGCGGGTTGCCGAGATAATCGAGCAGCCGCGCCAGGAGCCGCGCCTCCACGGACCGGGTGCCGGCCGGCCTTGCAGGCAGGTCGTCCAGGTCTTGCGACAGCTGCTCGGCGCCCTGGGGCCGCCCCGCCAGTCGCTGGCCGGGTTCTGCGCTTTTCATGCTCTCGTTCCAGGCATTCACCGAAATCTCCCCTTCTTCTGATTGCGCCTAATTTACCACGGCGGGGCTGCATGCTCCTTCGGGAGCCGGATCAGGGGGCCAGGGTCATCCGGTAGCAGTCGATGAGCCGCTGGACGTGCGTTTCGACCCCGAAGCTCCGTGCGCTCGCGACGGCGCCTCGTGCGTAGGAGAACCGCTTACCGGAGTCGCGCAGGGTCGCGACCACTGCACCGGCGAAAGCCTCGCAATCTCCAGGGGGTACCAGCCGTCCGTTCAGGCCATCGACCACCACCTCCGGCAAGCCCCCCACCGCATAGGCAATCACCGGACGAGCCGCGGCCAGAGCCTCGATGGCGGCAAGTCCAAGGCCTTCGGACTGCGATGGCATCAACACGAGATCCACGCCTGAGAGCAGGCGGGGAACGTCGCCGCGGGCGCCGAGAAACCGCACGTTGCGGGACATGCCGAGATTCAGCGCGAGCCCCTCGCAGGCCGCGCGCTCCGGGCCGTCGCCTATCACGAGCAGCAGCGCTCGCGGGCAGCTGCGCACGATGGCGGGCAGCATTGCGAGCAGCGAACGATGGCCTTTGACGGGATGCATGCGGCCAATGACGGCGAGCACCGGCCGTCCAGACTCGATACCGAGCTCGGCTCGCACCCGGCTACGGGCACCCGCTCCCGCGCTGCGCAAGGCTTCGAGCGGAATGCCATTGCGGGCAACGCGCACCCGCTCCGGGCGCACGTGATAACGGCTCACGGTCAACTCACGCACCGCCTTGGAAACGCATACAGCAGCGTCCGTAGGCTGCGCCACGAGCCGCTGCAGCGCGCTGAGCGCCGTGCCAGGGTCGTTCAAGTCATGGACGTGCAACAGAGTCCGCGCGCCCGTGAGCCGCGCCGCGATCCGCGCAGTGAGGGTTCCCTTCACCCCTGTCGCATGCAACAGACGCACGCCCTTGCGCCTGACGAGTGTTGCAATCCGCACGGCGACGGTTGGATCCCATTTGCCGGCATCGAAGAAGACCGGACGGATTCCCTGCGCCTGCAGGTCGGCGGCCGCCGCGTGCGGCGCGCGCAGGAAGCACACGGTCAGCTCGATACCTGCGGCGGCGAGCAGCGGCAGGACATGCAGGAAATAGGTGGTGACCCCGTGGCGCACGCCATCGGCGTAACCGAAGTGATCGGCAAGAATCATGATGGGTGGCAGATCGCCGACGGCCGGCCGGGCGGCCACCTCGGGCGGCTGTAGGCCCTCGGTGCCGGAATATCCCCCGGGCTCCAGAGCCAGCTTGATCCGCCCCCGTTCCGACCGGGTGATCTCACTGCGCATCGGGCGACAGGCAGCAAAGGCTATGCCCAAAACCTGCAGCAGACAGGCGCAAGAATCGAATCTTGCTGCGGCGCACCGATCGTGGAACCCTCTCCCATACCGCCCACTGCGCCGACGCCGCTGCCGGTGCGCGCCACGCGCGCGCTGCTCGCCAACACCGTGGGATGGCCCGCGGCCGGGCTGCTCACCGCGGCTATCCCGTCCGCATCGCGCGCCTGACTTCGTTCCCGTTCGAGGACCTGCCGAATCATCTTGCCGGCGCGCTGGCGATTCCGGCGCGACCCTGAGGAGCATGACTGGCTGCCTGCCATTCTCGCGCCGGTGAGTTGGAGCACGGCTCATCGCCTGCGCCTGACGGGAGCTCCCACAACTGGAAACAGCGCTCGGCATTCCCCTATGATGTCGCTTTGCATTCGGCACGTCTGAAAAACAAACGCGGACGCACCGCTCCGGCCGTCCGTGGGAGGCCAGGCTATGACAAAATCACCTGGAGTGATTTTGGACGGCGACAGCCGTCCCCGA
>Ga0134126_10000879_pt1 | contig 37912 bp, 32 predicted proteins | sample KB31752_FD_96881 | JGI IMG/M metagenome (GOLD analysis project Ga0134126, IMG submission 96881) | Terrestrial soil microbial communities with excess Nitrogen fertilizer from Kellogg Biological Station, Michigan, USA - KB3-175-2 | ecosystem: Environmental > Terrestrial > Soil > Unclassified ...
TCGTGGAACAACTCATCGAGTGTCGGTGACTTGAAGCCCGTGCCGACGCTGGCTTTGAGGCGGGTTCCGCTGCTCTGGATGATGTACACGGGCGCCACGCGCCAGGTGACCTTTCCGCCGAAGCGGTTGTTGTCGTCATACCGCACGCTGACGGTGTCGAACAGGGACGCGCCGAATTCGGACTGCAATTCGGCGTAGCCCGAATCAACGATCAGGTCGTCCGAGAGCGGCGAGCGGATCTCATCCTTCTGATGCTCGGCCCCGAGCACCAACGTCTGGCCGGCGCTCAGCTTCACATTGCCCTGCCAGTCGATCTTGAGCCGCTCACCCGAGAAATAGGTGGGCGGACCGTCCGCGGGCGGGGTGAATTGGGATGAATTCAACAAGCTGTAGCCGACGCCGAGGGTCTGTTCGAGGACTCCGTCGAATGCCAGCGCATGGGCTGTGGCTCGTGTGTAGAGCTGGCGCGTGTTGCCGGCGCTCTGTTGTGCTTCGGGCGTGGACGGAAATGCAAAGGGATCGTCAGCGGTCAGGCGCAGGTGGCTGTCGGTATAGCGCGCAACCAGGCCGAGGTCGAAATGCCCCGTTACATCAAACCCCAACTTGGTCGAGCTGCTGAGAGTGTCGTAGTAGTCATTGTTGCGTGGCTCGCCGGGTGCCAGCAGGTCGAGTGGGGTCACGGGGACCGAGCCGGTGTGCAAATGATCAACGTTGGCGTAGTAGTGGAACGGTCCGCTCGAGCCACTGACCGCGGCGCCCTGATCGAAGGTGTTGAACGAGCCGCCTTGTGCAACCGCGGTGAACTGCGCCGGGCCGGAGCCGCTTTTGGTAATGACATTGACCACACCGCCAATGGCATCGGAGCCGTAAAGGCCACTTTGAGGGCCCCGCAGCACCTCGACGGTTTGGATGTCCTGTGTCAGCAGTCGGCTGAAGTCGAACGAGCCGTCGGCGGAGCTCGGATCACTCACATCGATGCCGTCGACCAGCACTTTGGTGTGGTTGGCATTCGTACCGCGCATGAAGATGGCTGTCAGACCGCCTGGGCCGCCCGCCTGCACGACGTTGAGGCCGGGCACGTCCTTGAGGAGGTCGGGGAGTGTCTGACTTTGTTTGGCGTCGATGTCGGCGGCAGTAATGACTGTAATACTGCTGGCGACCTCGGACTCCGGGGTTGGAATACGGGTCGCGGTGACGACCACGGCGCTGGGGCCGCCCAGATCGGCCGCCGCCGCAGCGCCTGCGTCCGAATCCGCGCCAGCCGCGTTGGCCAGCGCGGGCAACCCGAGTAGTACGGCGATAGAAAGAATAGAAGGTTTTGTCACGAGAGCTCCGTAGCAACGACTTAAACGTTGTCGTCGCAACGGTTTCTCCCGCAGTCATCGGCGCACCCCGGCCGGCAACAGGACGACGGCGCGAGGCGGGTGTCCTGGCTTGCCGGGTCGTAGCTGGCGTCCTCCTTCCCAAGGCCTTGGGCCTCAGTGGATTCAGGGACGTTCGCTCGCCGGTTACAGTTGCGGGGGCAGCCGCGGTGTTTCACCGCGTTCCGATTTAAATCCCTTGCGGGAACCTGGCGCGTGGCGCGGATGATACGCCATCGAGCGTTCGGTTCAAATATCTCCGGAATTGGGCGGTAGCGGCGCTGCAACGCCAGCCTGGGAGCCGATCTTCGGCTATCAGGAGCTAAGCAAACGTCATTTCAAGTGAGGCCGCGGATAGGCTACTTTGAGGTTTGGCGCCCCGACCTGCTCTTTCACGCGAAGACCCCCCTCTTGCGCTTTCGGATGCGCAGTGTCGGGGACGCCACCAAAACTATCACCCTGTTATAACCCGGCCGCCCCGTCACGGTGTGCGTGTTGTTTCCATTTCGGCTCGGGCAATGTGGGTCGTGCGGGTGTTACCGACTTATAACCCGATCGGGTTCATGGTGGCGGGGCTGGCCTCGTGCGAGGCAAGCGGGAGCGCTGCCGATGAACTCCTCTGTACGGTTTGATGCCTTTGCGTTACTGGTGATCGTGCTGATGTCGATCGCGGTCGGCTTGGCAGCTGGGGATGCCGGTCGCGTACGGCCGGGGGCACAGGTCGTGGCTACCGCGGCCGGGGCCGGACCCGCGCTCCAGAGGCGCTGACGCGGTCGATTTGCACCCTGAGGCGTATCCGCCGATCATAGGAGGATATGTCCTACTGGCATGCGAGCTTCGAAACCTGATGGGTGGCGATGATCAGCGGTCCTACAGCTCACCGGCCTGCTCTCTACATGAGTTTGAGGGAGCCGGTGCCGCGCAGTTGCAGACGTGGGAGGAGATTCGCGACTGGCGTAAGCGCACTCGCGACGCTCTGATTGCGAGCCGCATGGCTCTTAGCGTCAAGGTGCGGCTGGAGAAAGGCGAGCAGGCCAAACAGAAAATGCTCGCCACCGTGGATTTCAAGCAGTATCCCGTTCTGGGAATCTACTGGTCGATGCGCGGCGAAATCGACGTTCGCGATATCGCGCGCCGGCATATTGAGGCGGGCGGCGTCGTCGGCCTGCCGGTGGTTGTGGAGAAAGCCGCTCCAGTCGAGTTCTGGAAATGGCAGCCCGGAATGGGCATGCGTCGCGGCGTGTGGAATATTCCCATTCCGGTAAAGCGCGAAGTGGTCGTGCCTGACGCTCTGGTTGTGCCCTTGGTGGGTTACGACAGCGGCAAATATCGACTGGGGTATGGCGGCGGTTATTATGATCGCACCATAGCCTCCCTCGGCAGGCGTCCGTTCTGTGTCGGTCTGGGATTTGCGCAAGCTGAGTTGCCCAGCATATTTCCGCAGCCGCACGACATCCCCATGAATCTCATTGTGACCGATGGCGAATGACACACTGACGTGAGCGTAGCGGATCGTAAGTTGCCTGACGGACGGATCGCCGTTTACCGGCATCCGCTGGTGGTGCGCCTTACCCATTGGATCAATGCGCTGTGTCTGTTGGTGTTGCTCCTGAGCGGGTTGCAGATTCTGAACGCACATCCGGCTCTGTACTGGGGCAACGTTGCGGATTTCGGCAGTCCCTTCATTGCGTTTGCTTCAAACAGTGGGCCGGCGATTCCCCATTGGTTGACCTTGCCCGGGTGGCAGGACCTGGCGGGCGGGCGGCGCTGGCATTTCTTCTTTGCCTGGATCTTCGTGAGCAACGGTCTGGTCTACGTTCTCGATGTAGTGTTGAGTCGTCGGGTCACTCAGGTGCTCGCCCCGACGAAGGAGCAGTTGCGTCACATAGGGAGCTCGATTCGTGAGCACTTGCGGCTGCGCTTTCCGCATGGAGAGGAGGCCCGGCACTACAACGTGCTGCAGAAGTTGAGCTACCTGATCGTTCTGTTCGGGCTGCTGCCGCTCATGGTCGCCACCGGCCTCACCATGTCGCCCGCAGTGGATGCACGATTGCATTTCCTGACCGAGGTCTTCGGCGGCCGCCAGTCGGCGCGCACGCTGCACTTTCTCACTGCCATGGCTCTGGTGTTGTTTTTCCTGATTCACATGGTCGCCATGCTGGCCGCCGGTCCGTTGACGGAGCTGCGCTCCATCATTACCGGGTGGTTCGTCATCCGATCGCGACGGAAGCTGTCTTGAGCGACACGGTCACTGGGCGGCGTCGTTGGCTGCAGCGGGCGCTCGCCGCCGCTGGAGGGCTGGCCCTGTCGGCCTGCGAGCGGCTATCGATGTCACCAGGAGTCAATGCCACTCTCGAACACGCGGAAGGTTGGACGCAAGCCGTGCAACGCGTGTTGCTGGGCCGGCATGCACTCGCTCCAGAGTATTCCGCGAGCGACATTTCGACGAGTTTCCGCGCAAACGGCACCATCAATCCGGATACCGCGGAATACAACGAGCACGTGCGCACGGGATTTGCCGACTGGCAGCTCAGTGTGAGCGGCCTGGTGGAGTATCCGCTGCGGCTTTCACTGGCCGATCTGCGTCGGTTGCCCTCGCGCACGCAAATCACGCGACACGACTGCGTCGAGGGTTGGAGTTGTATCGCCAAATGGAGTGGTGCACGACTGAGCGCCCTTTTGCAGCAGGCGCATCTCAAGCCCAACGCCCGCTACATCGCTTTCTATTGCGCTGACTCTCTGGAGCCGGGGCCCGATGACTCCGGACAGTACTATGAAACCATCGACATGATCGATGCGCTGCATCCGCAGACGATTCTCGCCTACGACATGAACGGCCGGCCGCTGACCGTCAGGCACGGGGCCCCGCTCAGACTGCGCGTCGAGCGGCAGTTGGGTTACAAGATGGCGAAATACGTGATGCGCATCGAAGCCATCGAGAGTTTCGCTAACCTCGCGCGCGGCAAGGGCGGCTACTGGGAGGATCGCGGCTACCAGTGGTACGCGGGCATCTGATACGGCGGCGTTTGCGCGCTAATTACGCTTCAGTAGTAACAATACAACGGCCGCCGCCGCAGCTATGCCCGTGATCGGCAGCATCCCCTGCAAGACGTGGGTCGCGCTCGCTCCCGCACCGAGCCATTGCCCCGCCAGCCAGGGCCCGACGGTCGAACCCAGGCGGCTGGCCGCTACCGCGGCTCCCGAGCCCGTGCCACGCATCTCCACACTGTAGTAGTCGGGTGTCAGGCCGTAAAGGATGAACTGCGCCCCCAACAGGAAGCCGCCCACCCCGGTCACTGCAACCAACACGGCACTCAGCCCTAGGCCCTGCGCGCCAATGGCGAACAGTCCCGCGGCAATGCCCCCATAACAGCAGAACAGCAACAGACCGCTGCGGCGCTGTTGCATGAGCCAGCCGAGGAGGATCGAGCCCACCGCCGCTCCGCCGTTGAAGGCAACCTGGAGCAAAAATGCGTCCGATTTGGAAAAGCCCCTGGCCACCATGAGGACGGGCAGCCAGTTGAGCAGCAGGTAGGTAATGACGGTCGTGAAGAGCAAGCCGACCCACAGAAGCAAGGTGGCAGCCAGACGCGGCCGGCCGAAAAGGGTCTCCAGCACAGCCGGTCTGCGGCCTTCGAGGGCTGCTGCAGCCTGCGCTTCGCGAAACAATGTCGACTCAGGCAGAACGGCGCTCATCACCGGCGCGAGCAGCAGGGGTGCCAGTCCACCTACATAAAAGACGATCCGCCAGTCGGCGTCCGGTCCTGCCAGTAGTGCGATCCAGCTCGCGAGCGCTCCGCCGGCCGGCATTCCGGCGACGGTAATGACTACGTTCAGAAGGCTCTTGCGTCCTCCAGCGAGCTCCGAGGTGAGGGCAATCAGATTGGGCATCGCCCCTCCGAGTCCCAATCCGCAGGCAATGCGGATGAGCAGCAGTGGCATCACACCCGGTGCCCAGGCCGTACCCAATTGAAAGGCGCCAAAGACAACGATGGTCGCGATCAGCGCTCGCTTGCGGCCCCATAGATCCGCCATGCGGCCACCCAGAAAAGCTCCAAAGAGCAGACCCACCGGACTCGCCGCGAGGACGTAGCCGAGCCATTGCCTGCTGAGAGCGAACTCCGGGCCGAGCTTCGGCGCGGCAATACCCATGGACTGGATGTCCATGCCTTCAATGAGGGCAACACAGAAACAAAGAGCCAGAGTGGTGATGGCTTGGGGTCGAGGGGGGGCCGCGGCAGTCGCAGTGACGCTCATTTTTGCTTCGGGTCCTTGTTGCGCTCGGGTCCTGGTCCGCAGGAGCGTACCGCAAATGTTCTGCGCCAATGAGCCCGGATTTCGGCGAGAATCCCCATCAGGTAAGCCATCCAACGAGCGGGGTGCGCATGCGGATTCTCGTTGTCGGAGCCGGAGCGATCGGCGGTTATTTCGGCGCCCGACTCGCTGAGGCGGGCCGGAACGTCACGTTTCTGGTTCGGCCCAAGCGCGCGGAGCAGCTCGGTCGTGGTCTGGTGGTCCGCAGCCCGCTGGGCGATGCGATCATCACGGCTCCGGAGCTCGTCACCGCCTCGACCTTGCGCGAGCCTTACGATCTGATTCTGTTGAGCTGCAAGGCTTTCGACCTCGAGGACGCCATGGAATCCCTGGCGCCCGCCGTAGGTCCGGACACTATGGTGTTACCCCTGTTGAATGGCATGGCCCACATCGACAAACTGGCGAAGCGCTTTGGCGCAGCGGCGGTCCTGGGAGGGCAGTGCCAGATCTCGAGCACGGTCGATGAGCGCGGCGAGGTGATTCATCTCAATGAGTGGCACGCGTTGGGATTCGGTGAGCTCGACGGCTCGCGCAGTGCACGGATCGAGGCCGTGAACGAGGCCTTCGCCGGTGCCAGATTCCGCCCCGAGTTGAGTTTGAATATTCTTCAGGATATGTGGGAGAAGTGGATTTTCATTGCGACGCTCGCGGGTATCACCTGCCTGATGCGCGCCTCTTTGGGGGATGTGGAGGCCGCCGGCGGACAACGCATTGTGCTATCGCTGTTCGATGAGTGTGCCGCCGTTGCTGGAAAGAACCTGCACGTTCCGCGTGTGAACGTCCTCGAGCGCTTCCGCAAGACGCTTACAGCGACGGGGTCCACGCTGACCGCCTCCATGTTACGCGATGTCGAGGAACACAAGAGGACCGAGCATGAGCATGTGCTCGCAGATCTGCTCGCCCGCGCGCAGGGTGTACATGTTACGGTGTTGGAAATCTGTCTCGCGCATTTGCGCGCCTACGAAGCGCGGCGTCTGCGAGAGACCTGAGGACGAACAGGAAGGGTCTTGATATGTCTTTGAATCCGCTGGCCGGAAAACCGGCGCCGCTGTCGATTCTCGTGAATGTGCCGCGGTTGATCACCGCTTACTACAAGGAAATTCCCGATCCTTCCGTGGCGAGCCAGCGGGTTGCCTTCGGAACCTCCGGCCATCGTGGCTCTGCGTTCGATGCCGCCTTCAATGAGTGGCACATCCTCGCGATCACGCAAGCGATCTGCGAGTTCCGTAAGCAACAAGGTACCGACGGTCCTTTGTTTATGGGGATGGATACGCATGCTCTCTCAGTCCCTGCGCTCGCGAGCGCGCTCGAGGTGCTGGCCGCGAATGGGGTCGACGTCATGCTCGCGGAGAAGGACGAGTACACGCCGACGCCGGCGATCTCCCATGCGATTCTGACTTACAACCGCAAGCGCAGCAGCGGGCTCGCCGACGGCATCGTCATTACTCCGTCGCACAATCCCCCGGAAAGCGGCGGCTTCAAATACAACCCCACCAACGGCGGCCCGGCCGATACCACCGTCACCGGCTGGATCGAAAAACGGGCCAACGAGCTCATCGAGCAGGGCTTGCGCGGCGTGCAGCGCATGCAATACGAGAAGGCTCTGCGCAGCTCCACCACGCACCGGCACGACTACCTGAATACCTACATCAACGATCTGGCGAACGTCATCGATCTGGATGCCATTCGCGGCTCGAAGGTGCGGCTGGGAGTGGATCCGCTCGGCGGCGCCGGAGTGCATTATTGGGGACCCATTGCAGAGCGCTACAAGCTCGATCTGACTGTCGTCAGTGATGAGGTCGATCCCACCTTCCGCTTCATGACGGTCGATTGGGACGGCCGCATCCGAATGGATCCTTCCTCGCCGTCCGCCATGCAACGGCTCATTGGCTTGAAGGACCGTTTCGATATTGCATTCGCGTGTGATACCGATCATGACCGCCATGGCGTCGTGGCGCGAAGCACCGGCCTGCTGCCTCCGAATCACTATCTGGCGGTCGCCGCCTGGTACTTGTTGCAGAACCGTCCGAGCTGGCCCAACGCCATCGCGGTCGGCAAAACCGTGGTGAGCAGCCAGATGATCGATCGCGTTACGGCAAAACTAGGCAGGCGGCTCTATGAAGTGCCGGTGGGCTTCAAGTGGTTCGTCGCGGGGCTCATGGACGGATCGCTTGGCTTTGTGGGTGAAGAGAGTGCTGGTGCGACCTTCCTGCGGCGCGAGGGTGGTGTTTGGGCTACGGACAAGGACGGTCTCATTCCCGCATTGCTCGCGGCGGAAATCACCGCCCGTGTCGGTAAAGATCCGGGCGAGGTCTATCGCGATCTCACTCGCGAGTTCGGCGAGTCCTTCTCCGATCGCCTCGACGCCCGTGCCACGCCGGCAGAGAAGCAGCTGCTGTCCAAACTTTCTGCGCAGCAGGTGAAATCCAAGCAACTCGCCGGTGAAACCATTCAATCCATTCTGACCCGCGCGCCCGGTAACGATGCGCCCATCGGGGGTCTGAAGGTCATTGCGGCGCAGGGTTGGTTTGCCGCCCGCCCCTCCGGTACCGAGGATATCTATAAGATTTACGCTGAGAGCTTCCGCAACGCCGATCACCTGAAGCAGTTGATCGAAGAGGCGCAGAAGATCGTGAGTGCCGCGCTGGCGCAGGGTTGAGTCACTCCGAACCGACAAAGCCCAGGCCAAGCGCTGCCACGACTGCTTCGGTGCGCGAGTGAACCGAAAGCTTATCCAGAATAGCGGCCACGTGATGCTCGACCGTTCGGCAGGAGACATGTAGCCGCCGTGCGAGCTCCACGTTGGAGTGTCCGCGCACCAGTAAACCGAGTACTTCAACCTCTCGGGTGGTAAGGCCGGCCAAATTGGAGCGCGTGGACGCGCGTGGGCCGGTTGGAATCCGGCGTACGCCGCCGGCGCGTAAACGTTGGCGAGCGATTGACGCCAGGGGGCCTGCGCCGAGGCGCTCGAGGATCGTCAGTGCCTCTTTCCGAGCTTCTTCATCTGCCTCCAGCAGCGCCAGCGCCTGTTGATAGGGCATACCCAGCTGCTCCCAAATGATCGCGGCGGTGCGCCAGCGTCTGCGTATCATGTGTTGATAGGGCTTGGCCAATCCCGAGACAGAAAAGCTCGGGTCCGCTCGTGCGCGCCAGAACGCAAGCTCGCCAGCAATCCAAGGATCGCCTCGATCAGGCGCGGCGCGTTGACCCTCGGTGGCTGACCAGGCTACTTGCTGCAGATCGCCTTTGTACCAGGCGGCTTCCGCGCGGGCGGCCGCGACACGGCCGATGCGCTGATATTCGCCCGTACGCACCGCCAGCTGCCACGCCTCATCCAACAGTGGGTCGACTCCCGGATCGCCCCGGCGCATTCGTACCCGCGCCAGAGAAACGAGCGCGGGAATGCGTTGCGAGACTGCCAGCGCATAGTGATCCAGGAGCTCCTGGGCGGTCTGGGCAGCCGCTTCCCAGTCGCCACAGTCAACGTAGAGGTGCGCGCCGAATGCGCGTATGTAGTTCAGACAATCCTGCACCTCGTGCATGTCACAGTACTCGGCCCCCTCGCTGAAATATTGTCGCGCCAGAGGCTGCATGTGCTGGCCCACGGCCGCGCTTACCAGGTTTGCGTACGCGCGGCCCACGTGCTGCTGTAAATTGTGCTCGCGCGAGATGGCAAGACTCTTCTGCAGCATTTGAACGCCGGAAGGATCGCCCGTGTTCATGAGCGCCGCGCCCATGTTGTTGAGTGCGTGGGCCTGAACATCGGGGCTCTTCAGCTGCTCGGCCAGCTCGATGGCCTTTTCGGAAAACATTAAAGTCTCTCTCACGTTACCGGCCGTCATGGCGAGGCGCGCGCGGGCGCTGTATCCCATCGCCAGATCCTCAGACGGAGGCAGGGATTCCAGAAGCGCGACGGCTTCACCAACATGCTGTTCGGCGAGTGCCCGGTCGCCGGCTTTCCAGTACTGAGTACCCAGCAACAGAAGCATCCGCGCCACGGCCGGGGTATTCCCCAACGCCCCCCAGAGCTCATGAGCGCGTCGTGCCGAGTCAATCCCTCTGGAAACGTCATTGATGAGATGGCACTCGTTCGCGTGCGACTCCCACATGGAGGCTTCCTCCTGCTTCGGGAGCAAGTCGGCGTATCGCAGTGCTGTCGTCCAATAAGAGGTGGCCTCGCGGTGAGCTCCGGCGCGGGCAGCCTCTGCGGCGGCCTCGGGTGCAAACCTAAGCACCCCATGAGCATCGTGTGCGCGTGATGCGTGATGCACCAGTCTGGACACATGGGTCTGGCGCTCGCTCAGCCGAGCAAGAATATCGCGATGGAGCGCCTGCGCCGATGAGAGAGTAAGGGTGCTCTCCACGGCCAGTCGGCCTAGCTCATGGCGGAAGGTGAGGATGTCATCGTGACGAGTTAGTAATCCTGCCGCGGTGATCGCATCCACGGCGGCATTTACTTCACCAAGAATCGCACGCGCCAGCCATAGTTCCGTGCCGCCCGGGATGAGCGACACGAGCTCCGCGAGCTTGCGAGCCTCGGGCGGGCATTGTGCGAGCCGGCTGAGCACGGCATCGCGCACCGTTTCCGGCACAGTGTTGCTCGGAGCCGCGAGGACTTCGCGCACGAAGAACGGGTTGCCGCCCGTTATGTCGTAGACATGTTGGCTGTCGTGGCCTGATCCGTGGGTGAGCTGCGTGACGGCGCATAAGGACAAGGTCGCGAGCCGGATGCGGCTTACGTGCACGGCAGTGAGCTCGCCAAGCACGGTTCGAAGCGGATGGGAGACGGAAAGCTCGTCGTCCCGGTACGTTGCGATCAACAGGCAGCGCGTATGTTGGACGCGCCGGCCGGTGTATCTCACGAAATCGAGAGTCAGCTCATCCGCCCAATGCAGGTCTTCGAGTACAACGATGCAGGGCGGATTCGGTGGCGACAGCCGTGCGAGTGTGTCGGGAAACAGGTGCTCCCGCGATGCAGCCGCCCCCACTGGGGATTCCCTCGCTAACCGCTCGGTCAAAACATCGGCGGCATTGCGGGACGCTCCCATTGCTGCGAGAAATTCGTTGACAGGCCCGAGCACACGGGAAGTCTCCAGCGCGTCGCAGTGACCCCACAGGACCCGGAGTGCTCGAGTCGACCTCTTGATGAACTGCTCGACGAGGGTGCTCTTGCCGATGCCCGCTTCACCGCGAATGAAAACAAGTCGTCCGGCACCGGCGCTCACCGCGCGCAGATGCCCATCCAACGTATCCAGCTCTACCTGCCGTTCCAGTAGTTCCATGACACCTCGAGTGATGCGGGTCGGAGGATAGCCCGAACCTCTTTAGTCAAATCGGATTGCGACCGCCGAATTTAGGTATCGCCAGCCTATATTCGGGCGAATACCTGTTCCCGCCGACCCTTCGCCAAGGGCAGTCTGGCCAGGATGCTGGCGCGGTAGGTAAGAGTGGAGCGCAGTGTTATTCCCGATCGAAGTGTGAACACAAAGCGGCCACGGCCGAATGGAATGACGTAATCGATCGCGCCGACGTTCAACAGGACGGAGTTTTCGATCCGCAGGAATCCCCGCTGTCCCAAAAGCAGCTCCAGCCGTTTCAGGGTGTCGCGACTCACGTACTCATTACGATTAACGTGAAAGGTCACATAGTTACCCTCCGCCTCGACATACTCGATGCGCGCGGGATGGAGTAAGTGCAGACGCTGCTGTCGTTCGCCGATCAATAATGGAAGGGGCTCCGCCTCGTTCACAGTCGCGCGTCTGTCATGGGTGCCTGGTTGTCCGCGCGCGGCTGCGGCTGCGAGCCACGCGCTTGCGCGTGTGATCGCCTGTGCGAACCTCTTTTCGCTGAAGGGTTTGACAAGATAGTCCACCGCGCCGGTCTCGAAAGCCCGTGCGGCGAGATCCGTGCGCGTGGCGATCACGATGCCCGCAATTGTGTCCGTGCCGAGGTTTTCCAGAAGATCGAGCCCCGTCATGTCAGGCAGGTCCGTGTCGACCAGAACCAGGTGGGGGCGCAGCATCCTGGCATGTCGCAGCGCGAACGTTGCTGTGTCAGCCGGCGGCAGCGTCTGCAGGCCGTTCGCCCGACACAGGCGCTCGAGCTCTGCGCGTGAATCGGGCTTGTGATCTACGATCAGTACGCGCGGCGCCGCGGCTGTTTCCGGGCTGCTCATCGATAGAAGAACGGGTCGAGCATCAGCACTTCGGTGATGCGAGTCACAGGGAGTTTGTTCCGGGTGGCCGCCCGGCGGATGGCTTCAGGCGATGGGGCCTCGCAGATGCAGAAGGTTTTTTTCTTGTCCTGGCTCACGTACGAGTGCAGCCAGACGACACTCTCGTTCCTGTTAACTTCCGCATACGACGGGCAGATCCTGACACCCTGGTCATCCAGGGTTATGCGAAATTCATCAGGAAAATCCCTTTCGATGACGTAGCGCGGCATTCCGGCGGTGCTCCTGGTTCGCGATGTATGGCGTGGTCGCAGACATTAGTTGCAGGCCCGTGCCGGTAGATCGGTAGATCTACCTACGTTGGAATTGGCGCTGGCTCTTGCCCGTTCCCGCTGTTGTGAATCAAGTCGTGGCACCGGCGTCGCAAGATATCCCTCCACGATGCTCTGGCGTCACATTCTCGCTGACGCTGCAGATCCCTAAGTTATGTTGCGCTCGCCATCCGAACAGTGACACTTCAGGGAGAATGACCCCGTGACGTTTCGATACTTGCCGCAAATCGCCGGATTGTTGGCCGCAACCCTGCTCACGGCGTCCGCGCTCGCGCAGACCATCCAAGGCTCAGATTCGCTCAGACCTGTCAGGGCACGTGACCCTGGGCCGCGACCCGTCGGCAATCAGGGTGCTCCGATCAAGGGAGCCATCCTCAGCCAGGGGGTCCTCGATAGCATCCAACCCAAGGACGCCGACGGCAACGGTGCCGGCCGGCAGCTTGCGAAGCTCACACCGGACCAGACCGCCTTCTGGTTTGCCTCGCTTGCGGTCTTCGGCCAGCAAGCAACTGTCGACGGCGCGCGGGATCCGAACACGGACAATCCGACCCTGCGGGGTTTGGGGCCGGGCTTCAACGCCGATAGTTGTTTCTCGTGCCACGCCTTTCCCGCCATTGGCGGAACCAGCCCCTTCGTCAATCCGCAGGTGGCCGCAGCTATCGCCAAGGGTGCGCAGAATGAGCTGCCGCCGTTCATCACCTCGAACGGCCCGGTGCGGGAAGCCCGCTTCGTTCGTGAGGCCGGCGACGGGCTACCGCGCGGCGCGGTGCGTCCGCTCTTCAGCATTCAGGGTCGCAGCGATGCGCCAGTTGGATGCACTCTGGCGCAATCCGACTTCCGGACGCAGCTGCTGCGCCGGAATGTCGCGTTCCGCATTCCCACTCCGACATTCGGGTTGGGATACGTCGAAAACACCACCGACGAGACACTGCGCGCTAACCTTCGCAGCACCGAGGCGCAAAGATCGAGGTTGGGCATTTACGGTCATTTCAACATGAGCGGCAATGATCAGACCATTGCACGGTTCGGCTGGAAGGCACAAAACAAATCGCTGCTGCTGTTCTCGGGCGAGGCCGCCAATGTCGAAATGGGAGTGACCAACGAGCTGTTCTCGAATGAGAGGGTCGCAGGCAAGGGGTGCGACGTTCACCCGTTGCCGGAGGACACTTCGAACATCGTCCCTGCCTCCATGCTGCCGGCGGTCGCCGGTGATGCGGTATCCGTGATCGACTCGGCGATCGTCAATTTCGGCGTGTTCGCGCGGTTGAACGCGGCCCCGAGTCAGTGCGCCTTCGACAGCGGCGTCGATGGTGGCGGCGCGGCGCTGTGCACGCCGCTGGCTAACAGTCCGAACGCGGCCAGCATCGCCAACGGACACAATCAGTTCAAATCAGTTGGCTGCGCGCTGTGTCATACAGAGACCCTCACCTCGGGTCCGTCGTCGTTCGAGTCGCTCAACAGTGCGACCTATCATCCGTTTTCGGACTTTGCTCTGCATGCAATGGGGCAGGATCTCGCTGACGGCGTGGATCAAGGCGGTGCCGCCGGCGACGAATTCCGTACCGCGCCGCTGTGGGGTGTGGGTCAGAGGATTTTCTTCCTGCACGATGGCCGCAGCAGCGATCTGCTGGAGGCCATTGTCGCGCACCGCAGTCCGGGCTCGGAGGCGAATGAGGTGATCCGGAATTTCAATGCTCTGTCGGATGCCCAAAAGCAGGACATGCTGAACTTCCTGCGTTCCTTGTAAGTTCCGCGGGACGCGCCGGGGGTCACCCGATCTCCGGCGCCTCTTCTTTCTTCTGATCCACCACCCTGACTTCCGAGGACAGCTGCCAGAAGATCCACGCCGATGCCGCGGTCATCAGTCCGACGCAGATGAACGTGGAGTGAAACGCGAACAACTCGCGTCCGTTGCCGCGCCCATGCGAGTCCAGGAATGTGGCTAGCAAGCCGCCCGCGGCAGCCACTCCCAGGCTCATGGACAACATCTGTATCATCGACAGCAGGCTGTTGCCGCTGCTGGCTTCGCTACCCTCGAGGTCCTTCAACGTAACGGTATTCATGGCCGTGAACTGTATCGAGTTCACAAAGCCGAAGAACGCCAGTTGTATGATCATCAGCCACAGCGGTTGGGTCGGCGAAATCAGTGCGAAGCTCGCCATCGCCACGCCGACCAGGGTGGTGTTGACGACCAGAATTCTGCGGTAGCCGACCCGGGTTATGAGCGGCGTGACGATCCGTTTGGAGGCCATGGCTGCCGCCGACACCGGTAGCATCATCATGCCGGCGTGAAACGGGGAGTACCCCAGGGTGACTTGCAACAGCAGGGGTACCAGAAAGGGCATGCTACCGCTGCCGAGCCGTGCGAAGAGGTTGCCCAACAGTCCGATACTGAAGGTATGGGTCGCAAAGATCTTCGGCGGGAAGAGCGGCTGCGGCTGCTGTGCGGCGCGCAGCCAGTACGCTACCAGACTCACCAGCCCGAAGATCAGAAGGATCAACACCGTGGCGTGCTGAAAACTGAGCTCCGACAGGCCATCCAGAGCGAAGGACGTCGCTACCATGCCCGTGGCGAGCAACAGGTAGCCCGGCAGATCGAAGGGCGGTATCTGCGGTACGCGCTCCGCGGGCATGTAGGCGGCTGTTGCCACACAGCCCGCCAGTCCGATGGGGATATTGATGAGAAAGATCCAATTCCAGGAGGCGATCTCCACCAGCCACCCACCGAGTGTCGGTCCGATCAGCGGACCTACGAGACCCGGCACCGCCACGATACTCATCGCCTGCAGAAGCCGCTCGCGTGGATAGGCTCGCAGGACCGCCAGCCGTCCGACTGGCAGTAGCATCGCGCCGCCCGCACCCTGGATGACGCGTGAGGCCGTGAGTTGCACGAGGGTGCGCGATGCCGCGCACAGCGCGGAGCCGATGATGAATAGCACGATGGCGCTCATGAACGCTCGCCGCAGCCCATAGCGATCGGCTATCCACCCCGAGGCCGGGATGAGCATCGCCATGGTTAGCGCGTAGGCGATGACCACCGATTGCATGCGCAGAGGGGGCTCCCCGAGGCTGCGAGCCATGGCCGGTAGAGCGGTATTGACGATGGTGGTGTCCAGCGTCTGCATGAAGAAGCCGGTGGCCACCAGCCAGAGCAGGAATCGGAGCGATCTTTCGGGTTGCATCGTGCGGCGAATGGTAGCGGGCAGCTCGGGTAAGCGGGGCGGTATCGGACAATTCCTGCATCAGATGCGCCGGTTGTCCGACGCCGTGCCAGCGATCGCGCCGTCAGAATGCGGCTATTCCGATCGAATCAACTCAGAAGTCTCTCTAAGGGAAGGATTGTGCCCATGAATGCGAAAAAGCTGATACCCCTGCTGGTCTGCGCCGCGGCGCTGAGCGTTGCCGCGTGCGAGCGCAAAGGGCCGATGGAGAAGGCCGGGGAGAAGGTCGATCACGCGGCCGACACCATCAAGAATGGCGGCTCCGAGCCCACGTCCGACAAACTTCAGGACGAGGCTGACAAGGCGCGCGACAAGGTCGACGACGCTACCAGGAAATAAGTGGAATGCGCCCCGCCTCATCACAGGCGGGGCGCGTGGGCGCGTAGCGTTGGTAGGCCTAGCGTTGGTAGGAGATCCGGTAGATGGTGTTGTTGCCGTCTTCGCTGATCAGCAGCGAGCCGTCGCTCGCGACCACCGCACCGACCGGCCGGGCCCAGGCATTACCGTCGTCCGCGATGAAACCGACAAGGAAGTCATCGTATTCCCCGGTGGGTACGCCGTGCTTCATACGCACTCGCACCACCTTGTGACCGGTGCGAAACGCCCGGTTCCAGGAGCCGTGCATCACCGCAAAGCCATCGCCGACATACTCCTTGGGAAAAGCTGACGTGCCGGAAGTCGCAGTGTAGAAGACCAGATTCAGTGCCGCCGAGTGAGCCTGGTACGGCACGTCCGGTACAGCGACTTTACCTGCCAGATCCGGACGTTCGCCCTTCAGGCGCGGGTCCTCATGATTCCCCATGTAGTACCAGGGCCAGCCGAAGAACTGGCCTTCCTTGACGCGCGTGGAGTAGTCGGGCACGAGGTCGTCACCCAACATGTCGCGCTCGTTGGTGGTACACCAAAGGTCGCCCGTATCCGGTTGCAGCGTCAGTCCGGCGCAGTTGCGGATGCCGGTGGCGAAGATCTTGCCAGGTTTGTTGCTGCCGACTTCAAACACGAGCACGTCGGCCCGCTTCTCCTCTGTGTCCCACGCCGCGCCGCGCCCATTGTGCGCTTCCCACTCCTTGATCTCTTCCGGGGTCTTTTTGTTCATTGCCTCGGCGATGTTCGAGGCGGACCCTACCGAAACAAACATGCGCCTGCCGTCCAGGGAGAAGGCGATGTCGCGCGTGAAGTGGCCGCCGGTACCCACGGGTGAGAGCTCCGGCACCACGATCTGCGGCAGGCCGCCGGCTTTCTGTTGCCCCGACTCATAGGCGTAGCGCACCACGCGGTTGGTCTCGGCGACGTACAGCCACTTGGGTGCCTTGGCGGGATAAAACGCCATGCCGAACGGCAGGTCGAGGCCTTGCGCGAAAGTGGTCACGCTCGCTGCCTTCGAGCCATCGGCCGACGGTCGCAACACCTTGACCAAGCCACCGCTGGTCTCGGTGAGAAAGATATCGCCGTTGGGAGCAAGCCGCATTGCACGCGCTCCCTCTACGTCTGGCGCGAAAACGTCCACTTTAAATCCGGGTGGTACCTGCAGCTTGGCGTTTGCCGGACGCGCCACGAGTTTCGGGAAGTTGGTTGCCGATGCGCTGTCGAATGGCGGCGGCAACGCGGCGAGGTCGATGCGATGTGCCCGGCCCGGCGCGTCGTGCTTCCAATCCGCTTCGCCTTTCGGCGGTGCTGCGTTCTTCGTTCCCGGCGGCAGCATGAACTGGCGTTGCGGCGCTGCCTTGAAAGTCCCTTCTTTCACACCCTGGAAATAGGCGATGACGTTCGCCCGGTCCGTGTCCTTCGGGATTGCAACAACCATCGCCGATCCCGGCACGACCGTGCCCGGTGCAGCCAGGAATCGATCGAGCGTTGCGGCATCCCAGGTCAGATGCGAGGCCTGCATCGCCTTGGTGTAGCCGAAGTGCCCATCGCTCGCCGCCTGGCGGCCGAACACCCCGTTGAGGTCGGGACCTTGCGCGCCACCGGCGTCACCGGTTTCGGCGCTGTGGCACAGAGCGCATTGCTGGTGAAAGTACTTCTTGCCCGCGTTGGCGTCGGCGCCCAGCGCGGGTGTCGCGCACACTAGCGCCACCAGCACGATCGCTGAATGTCGGATCATGGTCTTGGGGTTCCTTAGGTAGGGATCGCCAGTAAACAAATGAACATGTGAATGAGTTCGCACTATGCCTGAGTCGATCAACATCGACTACGGTCGCTACGTATTGCGTAGGGTGCGACCGCCCCTCGCTTGATCGCAAGTTGATCTAGGTTAAGATTGGTCAAGACATACTGCCGGGGCATTCTGCTACCCTACCGCCCCTTTACTTTCGGCCACTACAAGACCTAGAGGAGGGCTGCAGCATGCCGAACGCCGGTCAGACGCTCCGTAAGATCCTCAGCCAAAATCAGCAAGAGCTGCTCGCCGAATGGGTTCAGGCGCAGTTGAGCGCCGCAACATTGCGCTCCGATCTCATGAAAGAAAACGAGCTGCGCGAGCAATCGCGCGAGCTGCTGTCGCTCATGCAGTCGGCCGTGGAGTCCGGCAATCTTGCGCAGGTCGATGGGCAGCATTGGGCGCCGGCGCTCGATTTTCTGTCCCGCGTATCCCGATCGCGTGCCATGCAGGGCTTTTCTCCCTTGGAGACGGCGACTTTCGTGCTCTCGATCAAGCAGCCGCTGTTCACCCGGCTGCGCAGCGAGTTCAAGTCCGACGCCCAGGGGCTTGCGGATGAGGTGTGGTTGACCACGGATCTGGTGGATAAGCTGGGATTGTTCACGACCGAGGCGTTCGTCAAGAGCCGCGAGGAGATCATCCAGCGGCAGCAGCGCGAAATGATGGAGCTGTCCACCCCGGTGGTGAAGCTCTGGGACAACATTCTGGCTCTGCCGCTCATCGGTACACTCGACAGCGAGCGTACGCAGGTGGTGATGGAGAGTTTGCTCCAGAAGATCGTCGAAACCGGCGCGGCCATTGCCATCATCGACATCACCGGTGTTCCGACCGTGGACACTCTGGTGGCACAACATCTCCTGAAAACCGTCGCGGCTGCCCGTTTGATGGGCGCCGACTGCATCATCAGCGGAATCCGCCCACAGATCGCCCAGACCATCGTTCACCTGGGCGTGAATCTGTCCGAGGTCACGACCAAAGCCTCGCTGGCGGACGCTTTCTCGATCGCCCTGAAGCGCACCCAGGCCAGATTGCCGCAGCAGTTGGGTAGCGCGACCTGACGGGCTCGTGATGGAAAAGATTCCGATTCTCAAAATGGGGCGTTTCCTCCTGGTCACCGTTCAGGTCGACATGCATGACCAGCTTGCGATGCAGCTGCAGGATGATCTCACCGACAAGATCGTCGCCACGCGCGCGCGCGGCGTGCTCATCGACATCTCCTCGCTGGAGGTTGTGGACTCCTTCATCGGCCGCATGATCAGTAACATCGCGGCCATGGCGAAAGTGCTGGATGCCGAGACGGTCGTGGTCGGCATTCAGCCGGCGGTCGCCATCACGCTGGTGGAGTTAGGCCTGTCGCTCGAAGGGGTGCGCACGGCATTGAACGTCGATCGTGGTATGGCTTTGCTGCAAGAACGGCTGGCGCAAGAGTAGCGTGCCCCGCTACTCGCGTCCCCGGCATCCAGAATGACAGTCGTCAGTAGCGCCGTCCTGCCGATCCGCACGCAGGAAGATATTGTGCGAGTTCGTCAGGCAGCGCGCGAGGCAGGCGTCGCCCAAGGCTTTTCGCTGGTCGATCAGACCAAGCTGGTCACCGCTGCCAGCGAGCTGGCACGCAATACGCTCGACTATGGCGGGGGCGGGGAGGTTGAGATCGTCCGCCTCAATGAGCCGCCGCGCCGGGGAGTGAGACTTACTTTCTCCGACCAGGGTCCCGGGATTGCTGATATAGAGCAGGCACTGAAAGACGGATACACCAGTGGCGGGGGGCTAGGATTGGGGTTGAGCGGCGCGAAGCGCCTCTCGAATGATTTTTCGATCAAATCCAAGGTTGGGGAGGGGACGCAGGTGATGATTGCCCGTTGGCGCTGACTCACCGTGTTCTCATCGGGTGAGCGATTGTGACATCTCAGGTGCTGATCCAGATCGATGATCGCTCGCAGGTAGGGGAAGCCCGCCGGGTGGCCACGCAGATGGCCGCGACGCTGGGCTTCGAGGAGACACAGCGGGGCAAGGTGGCACTCGCGGTCACCGAAGCCGCTACCAACATTGTAAAGCATGCCCGCCATGGGAAAATCATCCTGGCGCCGCTCATGCGTGCCCCGGCCGCGGGGCTCGAGATTCTCGCCCTGGATCGCGGTCCGGGAATCGTGAACCTCGGTGCGAGTCTGCGCGATGGCTACTCGACTGCCGGCAGCATGGGAGCGGGGTTGGGCGCGCTGTCCCGAATCTCCCCCTCGTTCGATCTGTATTCGCAACCCGGACAGGGTACGGCGCTGCGCCTGGAGATGTGGGGAAACTCCACAGAGCCAGCGGCGGATGACGTCGAGGTCGGGGCCGTTTGTCTTCCCATGCGCGGCGAAGAAGTCGCCGGCGACGGTTGGTTGCTGCAGCCCTCGGGCGATTATCGTACGGTTCTGATGATCGACGGGCTCGGGCACGGTCCCAACGCTGCGATCGCTGCCCGTGCCGCGACCGAGGCCTTTGCTGCGCATCCTTCTGCACCGCCAGCGGCACTGATGCAGATCTGTCACAGCGCTCTGGCTGCGACCCGCGGAGCCGCCGGTGCCGCTGCACGAGTGGCGCCCACAAAACTGCGCGGTTCCTTTGCCGGCGTTGGTAATATAGCTTGCCGGGTAGAATCAGGCGATGAGCGGCGCCAGCTGGTTTCGCATAGCGGGACCCTTGGGCACGTCATGCGCCGGGTACAGGAATTCGAATTCGATTTTCCGGCAGGGGCATTGCTGATCCTGCATAGTGACGGTCTGACGAGCCATTGGGCGAGCGCGGACTACCCTGGCCTGATGGCCAGACACGCCGGTTTGATCGCTGGCGTTCTATATCGCGACCATGAGCGCGGCAGAGACGACGTTACCGTGGTTGTCTTGAAGAACAAGGCAAACGCCTGACATGGCGAAAGCTCTTCTCACCATAGCCATCCGCCACGAGCAAGACGTGGTTATCGCGCGGCAGCGCGCGCGAGAGATTGCCAGGCTCGTCGGCTTTGACGGACAGGATCAGACCCGGATCGCCACCGCCGTATCGGAAATCGTGCGCAACGCTTTCCGTTACGCCAAGAGCGGTAAGGTCGAGTTCGCCATCGAGGGCAGCAGCAGCCCGCAGCTACTGCTGGTGCGGGTGCGCGACCAGGGTCCGGGAATCGCGGACCTGGCACACGTCATGAGCGGCCAGTACCGCTCGACCACCGGTATGGGGGTCGGAATCATCGGCGCCCATCGCCTCATGGACAAGGTCGAAATCGACAGCAAGCCCGGAGTGGGCACCGATGTTCTGATGAAGAAAATCCTGCCGCACCGGGCGCCACTCATTACGCAAGAGCAATTCGCGCGCATCACCTCGCAGTTGAGTTTGAGCATGCCGGGCGACGCTCTGGAGGAGCTGCAGCAGCAGAACCGCGAGTTGGTACGCGCGCTCGGGGAGCTGCGTGAGCGGCAGGAAGAGCTGTTGAATCTCAATCGTGAGCTGGAAGACACCAACCGTGGCGTGGTGGCGTTATACGCCGAGCTCGATGAGAAAGCCGATCACCTGCGGCGCGCCGATGAGATGAAATCGCGCTTTCTCTCCAACATGAGCCATGAGTTCCGCACGCCACTCAACTCCATCCGGGCGCTCAGCCGGCTGCTGCTCGACCGGGTCGACGGCGAGCTCACCACGGAACAGGAAAAGCAGGTCGGCTTCGTTTCCAAGGCTTCGGAGGACCTGACCGAGCTGGTGGACGATCTGTTGGATCTGGCCAAGATCGAAGCCGGCAAGATCGAGGTGCGGCCAATCGAGTTCTCAGTCTCGAACCTGTTCAGCGCGCTGCGCGGCATGCTACGACCGCTCCTGGTCGGTGATGCGGTGAAGCTGGTGTTCGAGGAGCCGCAGGCCACTCTCACCGTGTTCAACGACGAGGGCAAGGTCTCGCAGATTCTGCGCAACTTTATTTCCAACGCCATCAAGTTCACCGAGCGAGGTGAGGTGCGCGTGACGGCGCAGTTGAGCGAGGACCGTCGCGCGATATGCTTCAGCGTCGCCGATACCGGCATCGGTATCGCGCCGGATGATCAGGGACGCATCTTCGATGAGTTCACTCAGCTACCGAGCCCGCTGCAGGGAAGGGTCAAAGGAACGGGCTTGGGCCTGCCCCTGTGCCGGCGGCTGGCGCATCTGCTTGGTGGTGACGTCAGTGTAAAGAGCGAGCGGGGTGTCGGTTCAGTGTTTACCGCAACCGTTGCTGCGCACTTCGAGGGCGCCGGCCTTGCCACAGCGGAGCTGCCTGAAACCAGCATCGAGCTCGGGCGCGTGCCTGTGTTAGTTTTGGATGATGACCCCGAAACACGCCATATCTACGAGAAGCACCTGCGCGACACGCGCTACCAGCCTGTGAGCGCGCGAAATCTGCGTGAGGCACGCGAGCAGCTCAAGCGAACGCGCCCGCAGGCGATGCTGCTCGATATCGTGTTGCGGGGCGAGGACAGTTGGCGCTGGCTGAGCGAGCTGAAGAACGAGCCTGCCACGGCCTCGATACCGATCATTGTGATCACCAGTATCGAGGACGAGCGTAAGGGGCTCGCATTGGGTGCTGATGCCTACTGTATGAAGCCGTTGGAACGGGCGGCTCTGTTGGAGAAGCTCGATACTCTCACCAGCAGGCGGGTGCTAGTCATAGACGACGATCCGGCTGCACGCTATCTCATGCAGAAACTGCTCGCCGACACGCATACCTGCGTGCTCGAGGCTGCTGATGGCAGAAGCGGACTCATCGCGGCGCGCCGCGCGCGCCCCTCGATGATCTTTCTCGACCTCGGATTACCTGACTTCAGCGGTGAGGAGGTCCTGGATGCGCTGAAGAGCGACGCTGACCTGCATGACGTGCCGGTCGCGATCGTAACGGCGAGCAAGTTGACGAGCGACGAGCGGACCCGGCTCGGACGGCGCGCGCAAGCCGTTCTGCAGAAGAGCGACCTCAACTCGGAACGGACGCGAGCCCTTCTGGCGTCCAGCGGCGTGTAGTCGTGTCACTCCGTCCTCGGTTGATCGTGAATTGCGACGATACTGTCGAGACGCGCTATGCGAAAACGCGCGTGTTGCGGCAGGCGGGATACGAAGTCGTCGAGTGCGGCACGGGTCAGGAAGCGCTCCAGAAGACCCGGGAGTTGCTGCCGGACCTGATCCTGTGCGACGTGCAGCTTCCCGATATAAGTGGCCTCGATGTCTGCCGTCGCATCAAGGAGGATGCGGTCACAGGCACGATCCCGGTCATTCAGATTTCCGCGACCTTCATCACCAATGAGCATGCCCGCGATGCCCTCAAATACGGTGCGGATATCTACCTGACCGAGCCGCTCGAGCCGAAAGAGCTGGAGACCGTGGTCAGAGTGCTGTTGCGACTCGCCCAGACCGAGGCTGGCTTGCGCGAAGCGCTGGCGCGCGAGCGCGCCGCTCGTGCACAAGCGGAGGAAGCGACCCAGCTCAAGGACGAGTTTCTCGCCAACCTCTCCCACGAATTGCGTACGCCGATGAATATCATCATCGGCTGGGCCCATCTGTTGCGCACCGGGCCGCTGGATGAGCCACAAAAGCAGCGGGCCACGGAGGCTATCGAGCGGGCGGCGCGCTCGCAGGCGCAGCTCATTGAGGATCTGCTCGACGTTTCCCGCATCGTGACTGGCAAATTCCGACTGGTGATGCGGGAGGTCGATGCGGGAGCGGTGCTGCAACTGGCCATCGACAGTCTGCGTCTGGTGGCGCAGTCGAAACAATTGACCCTCTCTTTGGTTCGAGAGGGCGCGGACGCTCGTATCAACGGGGACCCCGACCGGCTGCAACAGGTTTTCTGGAACCTGCTGTCCAATGCGGTGAAGTTCACTCCCGCGGCCGGGCGTGTCGAAGTGGGGCTGCACGTCGATGGCGAGAGTGTCTCGATCAGAGTGAGTGACACGGGCGTCGGCATCGATCCCGAATTCCTGCCCTTTGTCTTCGAGCGCTTCAGGCAGGCGGACAGCACCAGCACCCGGCAACACTCCGGGATGGGGCTCGGGCTGGCGATTGTGCGCCACGTGGTCGAGTTGCACGGAGGTACCGTGAGGGCGGAGAGCGCGGGTGAGGGGAAGGGCTCAACCTTCACCGTGACACTGCCCCTGTTCACGACCTCACAGGGAGCGGCAAATCAGGACGAGGCAGTGGCCGTGGCCAGTGGAGCCGGATCGCGGCACCCGCGGATCAAAGTGTTGCTCGTTGAGGATGATCCCGATGCTCGCGAGGTCACCGCGGCCGGGCTCACCAAGGTCGGGTTCGAGGTTCACGCCGTGAGCGGCGCCGTGAAGGCGCTCGAGATGTTGGACGTATGGCTACCTGATGTCGTGGTGTCGGATATCGGGATGCCCGGTATGGACGGCTATGAGTTTGTCCGGTTGCTGCGTGCCCGGCGCCCCGACCGGGGTGGGAACGTAGCGGCAATTGCCCTTACCGCATTCGCCGGTGTCAGCGATGCGGCCCGCGCCCATGCGAGTGGCTACCAGGAGCACTTGTCGAAGCCGATCAGTCCCGATGCCCTGGCCCAGGCAATTATTGCGGCGAGCCGGCCGAAGGGATGAGGCCGTGCTGACGGCCTTGCCTTACTGTTGAGCTTCCGGTTCCCGCTGCACGGTCCGGCTTGACACTCCTTTCCCCGCAGATGATTATGATGTTAAGTATCGGTGAGCAACAACCGTAGAGGGGCGCAATGGCGCACATAGTGATCGAGTATTCCGCGAATCTGCGCGGCCAGTTCGACCTGGACGGCTTTTTGAAGGCGGTCCATGAGGCGGCGCTGGCGACCGGCGTTTTTCCGGTCGGCGGCATTCGCACCCGGGCTTATGAAGCGCAGCATTACGTCATTGCCGATGCCAGCCCCGACAATGCCTTCGTCCATATCAATCTGAAAGTCGGCCACGGGCGCGATGTGGAGACGCGCAAGCGTGCCGGCGAGGCGATCTTCGCCGTGGCCTGCAAGCAGCTGGCCGCGGTTTTTGAGCGCCTGCCGCTGGGGATCGCCCTGGAGATGCAGGAGATCGACCCGGTGCTGACTTTCAAGAAGAACAACCTGCACGATTATGTGAAGCAGCGTGCAGCCAAAAAGGCCCTCGGCACCTGATACATGGCGGGGAACGATGTCGACTGACGAGGGGGAGGAAGAAACGGTGGCACGCGCGGCGCTCCCGATGCGCGCCTTCTCAGAATCGCTGCCGATGGCGTTGCTGCGAACTCGTGAGGCCGTCATGTGTCTCTTCCGCCCCGGCCTGCGCTCGCGCGGCGTGACCGAACAGCAGTGGCGCATCCTGCGCGCACTCGCCCACGCGGGGCCGATGGAGGTGACCGCGTTGGCCATCGAGACATTTCTTCTGGGCCCAAGCTTGTCGCGCATTCTGCCCGAGATGGAAAAGCGGCAGCTGGTGAGCCGCAAGCAGGTCGATTCCGACCACCGCCGCAGTGTCGTGAGCCTCGAGCCCAAGGGGTTGCGGCTGATATCCATGCATGCGCCGGATTCGGAGCGTATCTACTCCGAGATCGCCAGGCGCTTCGGTGACGAGCGCGTCACCAATCTGTTCGCCCTGTTGCATGAGCTGCAGGGCGCCCTCGAGGAGATGCTGCAGGAGAGCGAGCAATCACCGCAAAGATCGAATCGCAAGATAGCCAACCGCTTGCGCAAGCGCCGCGACCGGTGAGAGCGGCGGAGTTGATGCCATGAGTCTCTATAACGTTCAGAAGTTGATGTATCAGTTGAATCGCGATCCGGCCGCCCGCCAGCGGTTCGATACGGACTTCGAGTCTTTGTTGGCCGATTACGATCTCACCGAGGAGGAGCAGCACGCGCTGCGTGATCCGGACATCGGGCTGCTCTACGTGATGGGCGTCAACGGCCAGATCCTGATGCATTACGCGGCATTGCGCGGCTTCGAATGGAGCGCCTACATCCAGGCCATGCGCGAGGGCGAGCTCAAGCACGGTCCGGTCAGGGCGGGTTTGTACACGCGCGCGGAAGGTAGATGACATGAGTTTGGTTTTCGCGGGGGTCTGCAGTCATGCGCCGGGAATCACCGGCCGCAAGGAGCGCGCCGATCCGGTGGTTCGCGATGCTTTCTATGCGGCCTACGATCGTATGCGCCAGGCGCTCGAGGCCGCCCGGCCCGATGCGCTGATCGTCATCGGTGCGGAGCACTTCGCCAATTTCTTCATGAACAACATGCCGGCCATCTGTGTCGGTATGGGCGAGCACTACGATGGTCCCATCGAGGATCCGCAGTGGCTCGGAATCGGGCCGGTGCGCTTTCCAGGGGCCGCCAGGCTGTCCATGGAGCTCATCCAGGATCTGATGAGCGATGTCGATCTGGCGTACGCGCAGGAGTGGAAGTTCGATCACGGCATCATGGTGCCGCTGCACTTCCTGACCCCGCGCGCCGATCTGCCCATCATTCCGGTCAATATCAACTGCCAGGGGCCGCCGCTCATCCCGCTGCGGCGCTGTTATGAGTTTGGGCGTGCGCTGCGGCGTGTCTGCGCAGCGCGGCCGGAGCGGATCGCCATCATCGGTACCGGCGGCATTTCCCATTGGCCGGCGACGCCTGACTCCGGCAGGATCAACGAGGCCTGGGATCGAGCCTTTCTGAAGAAGTTCCTCGCCAACCGTCGCGAGGAGTTGATCGCGTACAAGGACGAGGACATCTGGCGCGAGGCCGGCCAGGGCGGGTTGGAGATCCGTACCTTCGTCGCGCTTGCCGGTGCCGCGGAGGGCCACACCGGAGAGTTGTGGTTTTACGCGCCCATTCCCATTTTCGCGGTGGGGTGCACGGTAGCGGTCATGAAGCTTCAGGCAGACGAGCGGGGCTAGGGCGAATACCGAACACGACGCCGTTCGCGCCCGGCTCGAGTCGGGCGCTTCCGTGGCTCCCGAGGCGCGCTCGCAAGTCCGTTGTCTGCTTACCACACGTGCGGGCAACCCAGCCGCCGATCACGCGCACAGCTCGTGCGCAGATTCATTGTCAGGTTGTTGTAGAAGCAATGCAGGTGCCGTTGGGGCGCGTATGACTGCGGGCGATACCCGTGCGAGCACGGCTGTACCTTCCTTCACGTGACACGATTGCAGAGTGCATCACATTGGTGTTGCCCTGCCTGATGCACGATACTACCGCGATTCCGCTCTGGCTGACGGCGTTTTCCCTACAAATATAATCCAGGCGGCGGGTGGGGTATTTATCGTGGCATCGTCCAGCTGTCTGAAGCAACAGAAGTGCGCGATGATCAGTCGCTATGCCAGGTCCGATGACATCAAAGGATCGATGCAAGTCATCACGACCTTGGTCCCTTTCGTATTTCTCTGGTGGGCCGCTATTCGCAGCGCTGGGGTGTCGGTGTGGCTCACCGCAGCGCTGCTGCTGCTGATCAGCCTCTTTACGTTGCGCGCCTTTGGCCTGATGCACGAATGCGGCCATGGCAGCCTGTTTCGCAGCCGCCGGCTCAATCGCGCGGTTGGATTCCTCCTGGGTGTCGTCTCGGGCATGCCCCAGTACGTCTGGTCACAGCACCATAACTATCACCATGCGCACAACGGCAATTGGGACAAATACCGCGGGCCCTATACGACGCTGTCGGTAGATGAATATGCGACGCTCAGCGCCACACAACAACGCATGTATCGCTTTAAGTGCGGTGTTGCGGCCGCGCCGCTCGCAGGCTTCATTTATCTGGTTTTCAACCCACGATTTACCTGGTTGCGCGGCACCATCGGGCTGGTGCTCCATGCGCTGCGGCGGAAAATGGCGCAGCCCGGCGGCTCGCTGCAGGAGCACGCGGCCAGTTACCGGACGCGCTATTGGAAGTCGGCCCGAGAGTATCGGCATATGCTGGTGAACAACCTGGCGCTGCTCAGCGTCTGGGTGGTGATGTGCCACGTATGTGGGGCAGCGCTGTTTTTCCTGATCTACCTGCTCACGGTGTCAATTGCCGGCGGCGCCGGCATCGTGTTGTTCACTGTCCAGCATAACTTCGAGCACTCATATGCGAGTGACAACGAGCGGTGGGATCATGACACCGGAGCGATTGCAGGCACGAGCTTTCTGATACTGCCGCGGTGGTTGAACTGGTTCACCGTGAACATTGCCTACCATCACATTCATCATCTATCCGCCAACATTCCGGGTTATCGCCTGGTCAAGTGTCACGACGAATATCAACACTTGTTTTCGGGCGTCACTCGCGTGAAGTTGTCCGAGGTCCTTGGAGCATTGGACTGCATCCTGTGGGACACGCGCGCGCAGCGGATTGTTTCAATCGCGGAGTACCAGCGGCAGGCTGGAGTGAGCGGTTGAGGTTTGCGGCTAGTCCGCTACTCCCAGGCCCCAGCCTCCATCGATAATGATTTCCTGTCCGGTGATGTAACCCGAGCCGGGGCCGGCCAGGAACAGGGTCAGTGCGTCGAGGTCTTCCGGGAAGCCGACGCGGTGCATGGGAATATCCTTGCTGACCGCCTGTTGTTTCTCGACCTTGAGCGCGTGGCCGCCGCCTATGTTGGTGACGATGAATCCCGGCGCGATGGAATTGACGGTGATGTGGTATGCCGCCAGCTCCAGCGCGGCGCTGCGCATGAACTGCGACGCCCCGGCCTTGGCCGCGCCGTAGGCCGAGCCGATGGCCGGTTCGACTTGTGTTGCCGCCAGCGAGGTCGTGATGATGATGCGGCCTGACTTGCGCGGTTTCATGTGGCGCGCCGCGGCGCGCGCGGTCGCGAATATGCCGTTCAGGTTGATATCGATAACGCGATTCCAGCGCTCGTCGGTGTAGTTCTCGAGGGCTCCTTCCGGAACCCGCGCGCGTTGTGTGCCGGCCCAGGCGCCGACGAATCCTACTCCCGGGTCGATTCCCGCGTTCGCGCACATCACATCGAGGCGGCCGTATTCCCGGACCGCGTCGTCAACCGCTGCATCGAGCCCCTTGTGGTCGGTCACGTCGACCGCCTGGCCGCGCACATCCAAACCTGCCGCGCGCAGGCGCTGCGTCTCGCGGTCAACGGCTTTCGCGTCCACGTCCAGTAACGTCACCCGCGCGCCGTTATTCGCCAGCGCCTCGGCCATCCCCAGTCCGATTCCGCTCGCGCCGCCGGTTACCACGGCGCCATAGCCAGTCACATTGAACAGATCGTTGATCTTCTTCACGCACATAACCTCCAGAGCGGATCTTGACCGGGAGATTACTGGAAAGGTGGGAGTTAGACCACGAGAGGTGTGTGGACGGTTATCGACCTAACTGACACTCTCAGCGCTGTAGCGGGCGAGCAGGCCGGTGCTGACGGTATAGCGGAAGACGCGGGCGAAGAACCAGGAGGCGAGCAACACCTGGGCGATGGCGAGGGCGGCGCCGATGAACAAACTGGAGGCCGCGAACGGTTCGCCCTTGATCAGAGCACGCATGCCCTCGAAGACATAAGACGGTGGCAGCAGGTGGCCTGCAGCACGCATCCAGGCGGGCAGCGTGGCGAGGGGGTAGTACACGCCCACGAACGGTGAGAGCAGGGCGGGCATGGGCCAGACCAGCCATTCGGAAGCCGGTCCGAGGCGCAGCACCAGGGCGCTCGCCACGATCCCGAGTGCGATTCCGAACAGGAATAACACCAACACGAACGGCAGCAGCATCAACCCCAACGAGGCGAATGACAGGCCGAATACCAGCACGGCGAGAATGAGCATGACGACGAGGGATGCGATGCTGGTGATGACGCTCGTCAGCACCAGCCCGGTCACGTATTCCGCGATCGACAGCGGGGTCGCGAACAGGTTCAGAAAGTTTCTCGACCAGACGTCTTCGAAAAACGCGGTGGTCACGCCTTGCATGATGCGCGTGAAGAAATCCCAGAACAGCACTGCGCCCAACAGGCTGGGCACGAAGTTGATCTGGCTGCCGGATACCGTATTCAGGTAGCGTGTCAGAAAACCCCACACCACGATGTCGATCGCCACCCAGGCGAACATCGGCAGCAGTCGCACCGGACTGCCCCGGTAGAGATAGAACTGGCGCAGGAGAATGCCGGCGACCGGACGCAGCCTCACTCGACTCGGTCCTCGGCGGCGTGCAACGGCTCGCGGGCGAGGTGGATGAACAATTCCTCCAGGGTGCGCACGCCATGCGCGCCCGGCAGCGCACGGGGATCACCCTCGAGGAGGATTCTGCCGTGCGATAGAAACAGCACCCGGTCGCAAACCTCCTCGACTTCGTACATGTTGTGCGAGGTCCAGAGGATGCCGCAGTTTTCCTCGCGCGCGAGCTGGCGGATCTGTTCGCGGACGGTCCGTGCCGCGGCGGGGTCGAGGGAGGCGGTGGGCTCGTCCAGGAGTAACAACTGCGGTTGATTGAGCAACGCCTTCGCGAGCGCGACCCGGGTCTGCTCACCTGATGAGAGTACCCCGCAGCGGGTATGACGCAGGTGCTGCAAATCGAACTTCCCGAGCAAGGTTTCGATCCGCTTGCCAAGATCGGCGATACCGTAGATGAGGCCGAAGAAGCGCAGGTTCTGCTCGACCGTGAGATTTCCCGGTAGCGCCGCGTAGACCGCGGCGAAGTTCGTGCACGCCAGCGCCTGCGAGCGTCGCCTGGCGACATCGATTCCCGCAATTCGTATGTTCCCTGAGGTCGGCGCCAGCACACCGAGAATCATGTTGATGGTCGTCGTCTTGCCGGCGCCGTTGGGGCCGAGGAGGCCGACGATCTCATTACGCCCGACGGCGAAGGAGACGTGCGCGACCGCCTCAACATTCGCGTAACTCTTGCAAAGGTCGACGACACCGAGCACCGCGTCGGTTTTTGACTGGTCCTTGAGCTGATGGGCGGCGTCGATTCCCTCGGGCCGCGCGTTGAGAGCTACAGACATCCATTCACCATAACAGCATGGCCGTGAGGCTCGCCAGGCGATGATTGCATCCGGATGTTGATCGGATCACCGTGCGACGAAATTACACAGAAAAGCGCTCCGTCGTGAGCCGCAATGCGCACTGAGTCTGTTAAAGTCTCGCGCCTTGGGCCAACTGTTATCGATTGTGCTTCCTGAATGCACTCAGGCACCCGGACGCCATAGCGGTCGCGCCCCCGATTAACGGGCTTTATCAAGCATGTCATCCAACGATCCGAGCCGCGCCCCCGGGGCGCGCAACGCATTGTTTTGTGTAGTGATTTCGACTGCGCTGGGCGCGTGTGCGGTCGGCCCGAACTTCCATGAGCCGGCACCTCCGGCCACCGATCATTACACCCAGGGCGCGCAACCCCAGGCCACTGTAGAGGCTCCGGGTGCGGCTGGCGCGAGCCAGACGTTTATCGCCGACCGGGATATTCCGGGGGACTGGTGGACGTTGTTCCAATCCGAGTCCCTCGACAGTCTGGTTCGCGCGGCATTGCGCGACAGTCCGACGGTGGAGTCGGCAAAGGCGGCCTTGCGGTCCGCGCAAGAGAATTATGCGGCCGAGAGGGGCGCTCTGTTGCTGCCCGCCTTTGATGGAACTTTTTCCGGCACCCGCGAAAAGCAGCCCTCCGTGGCCTTCGGCGTGCCGCCGTCGCAGTCCTCCGGTAACGGCGCTGGCGCATCTCCGTTCAGCGCCAACACCTTTACGCTCGTCACCGCAGCGGTGAACGTTCAGTATCGGCTGGATGTGTTCGGCGCTTCGCGCCGGCAGTTGGAGGCTCTGCGGGCGCAGACCGATTACCAGCGCTGGCAGCTCGAGGCGGCCAACTTGTCACTGACCAGTAATGTTGTGACGACGGCGATCGATGTCGCCTCGCTACGGGCCCAGATCGCGGCGGCGAACGAGATCATCGCGACCGAGCGGGACCAGCTCAATGTCGTGCAGCGACAATTCGACCTCGGTGGGGCAGCGCGCGCTGACGTACTTACACAAAGCACCCAGCTGGCACAGACAGAGGCTACTTTGCCGGCGCTGGAGAAGGCTCTTGCGCAGGCGCAGCACCGCCTGGCAGTCCTGGCGGGTAAAACCCCCGATAGCGACACGCCGGTGTTCGACCTGGGCAAGCTCGGATTGCCGACCGAGCTGCCGGTCAGCGTGCCCGCGAAGCTCATTCGCCAGCGCCCCGATGTGCAAGCGGCGGAAGCGCAGCTCCATCAGGCTACGGCGAATGTCGGGGTGGCCACCGCCAATCTCTTTCCGCAAATCAATCTGACCGGATCCATCGGCTCGGATGCGCTCAGCGCGAGCACCTTGTTTACCGGGGGGAGCGGTGCCTGGACCGCCGGCGCGCAGTTGACCCAGCCGCTGTTTCATGGCGGCGAATTGATTCACAAGCGCCGTGCGGCGCTGGCCGATCTGGACAACGCCGCCGCGCAGTATCGCCAGACTGTGTTGGCCGCAATGCAGGATGTCGCGGATACGTTGCGCGCGTTGGAGGCGGATGCCCGCGATCTGCGCGCTCAGGCCGCGGCGGAAGATCTGGCCGCGAAGTCGCTCGATATTACAAAGAAGCAGTTTGCGGCCGGCGGTATCAGCCACGTGCAACTGTTGATTGCCGAGCGTGCGTACTCGCAGGCGCGGCAGAACCGGGTGCTGGCCGAGGCTGCACGGTACGCGGATTCCGCGGCGTTGTATCAGGCATTGGGTGGCGGTTGGTGGAATCGCAAATAGGCTGAATTGAGATGCGGCCTTCTGACCGGCGCGCAGCGCCGCTATGTGTAGCGGGTCGCTTCGACCGGCAGAAAAGATGGGCGCAGCCCTGAATAAGAGGACAAGCAGTGAGCGTGATGACGAAACGAATGACCATTGTGTTGGTCTCAGCAGGGCTCCTGCTGGCTGCGCTGGTCGGCTTCAACATTTTCAAGGCGAATATGATCGCCAAGTTCCGCTCGCAGAACGCGCAGCCGCCGCAGGTCGTGAGTACGATCATTGCGGCGTACTCCGACTGGCAGCCGGAAGTGACCTCGGTTGGCAGCATGCGCGCTTTCCGTGGCGTGGATGTCACCACCGAAGTGGCCGGACTGGTGCGCTCGATCAATTTCAAATCAGGCGATGACGCCAAGAACGGCGTGGTCCTGGTCGAGCTGAATGCGGATACCGACATCGCGCAGCTGCATGCGTTGCAGGCGGCTGCCGACCTTTCGCAGACCACCTATGCCCGCGACAAGATGCAGTTCGAGGCCCAGGCCATCAGCCAGGCGACTCTCGATTCCGACGCCGCGGATCTCAAGAACCGTCGCGCACAGGCGGAAGCCCAGGCCGCGCTCGTCGCCAAGAAGACCTTGCGCGCGCCATTCGCCGGCCGCCTGGGCATCACCACGTTGAATCCCGGGCAGTACCTCAATCCGGGCGACAAAGTCGTGACCCTGCAGGCGATCGACCCGATTCTGGTGGATTTCCGAGTGCCCCAACAGGATGTGGCGCGCATCGCCATCGGTCAGACAGTGCACGTGACCACCGATGCGTTTCCGGGACGGACGTTCAACGGTAAGGTCACGGCGATGGACCCGCGCGTCGACCCCGCCAGCCGCAACTTCCAGGTAGAGGCGTCGGTCGAGAACTCGGACCGCAAACTGCTGCCCGGCATGTTCGCGCATGTGGCCGTGCAGTCGGGCGCTGTGGCCCACTACTTGACCCTGCCGCAGGCGGCGATCACGTACAACCCCTACGGCGCGACGGTGTTTGTCGGGCAGAAGTCGAAGGACGGCAAGTCGTTGGTTGCCCAGCAAGTGTTCGTCAATGTCGGGGGCACCCGTGGCGACCAGGCGGCAGTCACGAGCGGCATCAAGCAAGGTGACGAGGTTGTGACCAGCGGGCAGCTGAAGCTGAAGAATGGCACGCCCCTGCAAGTGAACAACACCGTGGAGCCGAGGAACGATGCCAATCCCACACCCCAGGAAGGGGAAGGGGCGGAGCCATGAAATTTACTGATCTGTTCGTCGAGCGGCCGGTTCTGGCAGCAGTCGTCAGCCTGCTGATCCTGGTGCTGGGCCTGCGCGCTATTTTCGGCTTGCCGGTGACGCAGTATCCGCAGACGGAAAATGCCACAGTCACCATAAGCACGACTTACTACGGTGCGGATGCCGCGACCATCGCAGGTTTCATCACCCAACCGCTGGAGCAGGCGATCGCCCAGGCGCAGGGTATCGACTATCTGTCTTCTTCGAGCAGCACCGGCCAGTCGGTGATCACGGCGACGTTGCGTCTGAACTACGATGCCAACCGCGCCCTGACGGAGATCAACACCAAGGTCAACTCCGTGCGCAATCAATTACCGCCCCAGGCACAGCAGCCGGTGCTCACCGTGCAGACCGGTGAAACCACCGACACGATGTACATCGGCTACTTCAGCACGACCTTGCCCACGAACGGGTTGACCGACTACATCACCCGCGTGATCAAGCCGAAGCTGGACTCTGTCGAGGGTGTGCAGACTGCCGAAGTCATTGGAGCGCGGCAGTATGCTCTGCGCGCCTGGTTGGATCCTGATCGCATGGCCGCGCAGGGGATCACCGCCTCGGATGTGTATACGGCACTGGCGGCCAACAACTATCTGGCCGCGGTGGGTACCTCCAAAGGCCAGTCGGTCAGCGTCGATCTCACTGCGGCCACCGATCTGCACTCGCTGGATGAATTCAAGCGCCTCGTCATCAAGGAGCAGAACGGCGCCATTGTGCGGCTTCAGGATGTGGCCACAGTGGTGCTGGGGGCGGAAAACTACGATTTCAGCGTCTCCTTCTCCGGCCGGCACGGCGTCTTCATCGGCATCAAGACAGCGCCACGGGCGAACGTGCTCACGGTGGTGAAGCAGGTGAAGGCTGCATTGCCCGCCATCCAGGAGCAGTTGCCCACGGGCATGACTCAAGATGTGGTGTTCGATACCACCAAATTCATCAATGCCGCCATCGATGAGGTGGTCAAGACTCTCATCGAGGCATTGGTCATTGTCACGGTGGTGATCTTCCTGTTTCTCGGCAGCCCGCGCGCCGTCCTCATACCGGTCGTCGCGATGCCGTTATCGCTCGTGGGCGCGTTCTTTCTGATGCTGGCGCTCGGCTATTCCATCAATCTGCTGACGCTGCTCGCGCTGGTGTTGGCGATCGGACTGGTGGTGGACGACGCGATCATTGTCGTTGAGAACGTCGATCGCCACTTGAAGGAGGGCATGGCGCCCTTCTCGGCCGCTATCCAGGCAGCGCGCGAGCTCGGTGGACCGATCATTGCCATGACCGTCGTGCTGGTCGCCGCCTATGTTCCGATCGGGTTCCAGGGAGGGCTGACCGGCGCGCTGTTTACGCAGTTTGCCTTCACCCTTGCGGGCGCGGTCACGATTTCCGGCGTCATCGCGCTGACTCTGTCGCCGATGATGTGCTCGAAGATCTTCCGTGTGGATGCCGAAGAGAACCGCTTTACACACTATCTGGACACGCGGTTCACGCGGCTGCGCGACGGGTACAAGCGCCGCCTGGGCCGTTGGCTCGAGACCTGGCAGGTGTTTGTGGCGTTGGGCGTGCTGATGTTGTTCGGCACCGTCTACCTGTTCATGACCTCCACTTCGGAGCTGGCGCCTCAGGAGGATCAAGGCGTGGTGTTCGCGCAGACCATCGGTCCGCCGAATGCCACCATCGACCAGATGGACGTCTATCAGAAGCAGCTCTACGATGCCTTTGTGTCGATGCCGGAATCCGAGTCGACGTTCCAGCTGGTCGGCCAGCCCTCGGTCAATCAGGCCTTCGGCGGAGTGCTGCTGAAGCCGTGGAATGAGCGCAAGCGCAATGCAACCGAAGTCCAACAGGATCTGCAGAAAAAGCTGGATCAAATCGCCGGGGCGCGTTTCGCTGCGTTCCAGTTTCCCTCATTACCCGGGTCGCAGGGCCTGCCGTTGCAGTTCGTCATCACCACGACCGAGCCCATCGAGAACCTCTACGAGGTGGCTAACCAGGTGTTGGACAAAGCCAAGGCGAGCGGCATGTTCTGGTTTGTCGACTCCGATCTGAAGCTCGACAAGCCGCAGGCGACACTCGATGTCGACCGCGACATGATTGCCGACATGGGACTTACCCAACAGGATGTCGGCTCATCGCTCGGCGCCGCTTTGGGTGGTGGCTACGTCAATTACTTCTCCATCGCGGGCCGCTCCTATAAAGTCATCCCGCAGGTGCTGCAGAAGTACCGGCTCAACCCGCACCAGGTGCTCGACTACTACGTGCGTGCCGGCGATGGAACGCTCGTTCCTGCCAACACCATGGCGAGAATCAAGACCACCACGGTGCCCGAGAGCATCAACCATTTCCAACAGCTCAACTCCGCCACCATTGCCGGCGCCCCCGGCGTGTCGCAGGATGAGGCGCTGCGTTTCCTGCGCAAGGCGCTGCATGAGGTGGCGCCTACCGGCTACACCGTTGATTATTCCGGGCAGTCGCGGCAGTTCCAATTGGGCAGCGGCAGTTTCGCCGTGACCTTGTTCTTCGCGCTGATCATCGTCTATCTCGCGCTGGCGGCGCAGTTCGAGAGCTTCCGCGATCCGGTGGTGATTCTGGTGTCGGTGCCGATGGCGCTGTTCGGTGCGCTGCTCTTCATCAATCTCGGACTCGCCACACTCAACATCTACACGCAGGTCGGGCTGGTGACGCTGCTCGGTCTCATCAGCAAACACGGCATTCTGATCGTGCAGTTCGCCAACGAGCTGCAGCGTTCGGGACTGCGGAAGATCGAGGCCATCCAGGAGGCTGCGGCGGTCCGCTTGCGTCCCATCCTCATGACCACCGCGGCGATGGTGTTGGGCGTTTTACCGCTCGTCATCGCCACGGGTGCCGGTGCTGCCGGACGCCGGGCGATGGGTATCGTGCTCTTCACGGGCTTGTCGATCGGGACCCTGTTCACTTTGTTCGTCGTACCTGCTGTGTACATTCTGTTGGGTGCGGACCACGCACACGACAAGCAGGAGGCGACCTTCACGACCACCGGCCCCGGAGCTCCGGTAGTGAGCCCCGGCGCTTAAAAGGAATGCGGAGTGCCGGGGTCGAGTGAGGCAGTCCGGGACGCAGGCAGTGCGCGTTTCATGCTGGGTGGTTCCAGATGGAACGCGTGCTGCATCGAGCACGTACGCAGGAATCCGCCGAGGTCATAGCCCGCACTGCGTAAAACGGCACGATGTGTCAGGTATACGACGCTGGCGGTGCTAAAGAAGAACACACGATGCAGCAGGCGTACGGCCGCCTGCGCCGGAGGCGATCTGCGGCCGCGCAGAGTCAGCAAGAGTTGGGATTGAAGTCCGATGTGCGCCAGCTCGTCCGCGACCAGGGTGCGGCACAGCACTTTCAGGCGCTGACAGCCAGTGGCCACCTCCAGAGCGCGGTAGTACGTCGTCGCAATCAGTTCCGCCGTGATGAACACGTGCAGGCGCAATTCGAGTCTGCCCACCCGGCGCAGACAGCAGAACACGAAGTCGGTCCAGTCGGTCTGCTTCAGCGGCAGGTCGTGGTCGGCCATGAATTCCCGCAACAGGGTGGCGTGGCGCTGTTCCTCACGAATGAACAGCTCGAAGATGCGCGCCAGTGATTTGACGTCGTGCTTCTCCCCGAAGCGTACGGCGCTGCGCAGTAGAGCGCTGCCGTCGGACTGTTCGCCCAATTGGAAGGTGGAGATCGAGCGTGCAATCAGGCGGCGCTCTTCGGGCTTCAGTATGTCGGAGAGTCCTGCCGGCACACGGCGGGGATGCTCGGCGTGGTATTCGAAATGGTTGAGCCAAATTTCCAGGTTGCGAAACATGCGGGCATCCTCCTCGTCACCTGAGGCTCAGAGTGACGAGGGATTGGGATGCCAGGCTGATGCAATTCGGGCAAATTAAGGCGACTAGGGACGCGCCTCTAACACAATATTAAACGGCGTTTCCGTAGCCCGCCGGAACCGGCTGAAGCCGCCTTCGTCCACCATTACCTGTCGCAAGCGCTTCTCTCCCGCTTGCGCGCCGAGCGCCGGCCCGCGACGAGCGAGCGACACCGGTACACATACGAGCGCGGACGCAGCGTAGTAGACGCGGCCTACGGGGTTGAGATTCTGGTCGACGCTATCGCCGGCAAACGGCTCGACCAGCATGCAGTTCCCATCGGGCTTGAGGGCGTCTCGCGCATGCCGTGCTGCGCCAGCGGGGTCCGCCATGTCGTGCAGGCAATCAAAGAACGCGATGAAGTCCAGGTCCTTCGCGCCATAGGACGTCGCGTCGGCGGTTTCGAATTTCACATTGCGGACGCCAGCTTCCGCGGCACGTTCACGTGCCGTCCGGATGGAGGCATCGTGATAGTCGATGCCGATGAACTGCGAACGCGGGAAGGCTTTGGCAAGCAAAATTGTGCTCGCGCCGTGGCCGCA
>Ga0134126_10000880_pt1 | contig 37902 bp, 32 predicted proteins | sample KB31752_FD_96881 | JGI IMG/M metagenome (GOLD analysis project Ga0134126, IMG submission 96881) | Terrestrial soil microbial communities with excess Nitrogen fertilizer from Kellogg Biological Station, Michigan, USA - KB3-175-2 | ecosystem: Environmental > Terrestrial > Soil > Unclassified ...
ACTTACGACTGGACTAAACAGCAAGGCCAGCAATGGTTCCTGAACGCGGCCAAACAGCGGGGTGTAAAATATTTGCTCGGATTTGCTGTTTCCCCGCCGGTACAAATGACTATTAATGGAAAAGCCTATGGCATGGGAACTGCCCAGTTTAGTTTAATACCTTCAAAGTTTAATAGTTATGCGGATTTCCTGGTGCAGGTTTGCAAGCATTTTCAATCAACCAATACACCGCTTGATTACCTAAGCCCGGTAAACGAACCTCAATGGAATTGGGGATCCTCACCCTCACAGGAAGGCACAGCGGCATCAAATACCGATATCGCCAACCTCGTAAAAATATTGGGGCCTGACCTTCAAAGTAATGGCGTGAATACAAAAATAGAAGTGGGGGAAGCCGGCCAGGTGACGTTCTTAAATACAGCGACGACAGATAATCGCGGCGATCAAATCAATCAATGGTTTAACACCAGTTCATCAAACTATATAGGAAATGTATCGAACCTCGAAAACACCATTTCCTACCATAGCTATTTTACTACCTGTCCTGATAACACTCTTATACAAACCCGCCAGGCCGCTGACGCAGCCCGAATAGCTACAAATCCATCGCTACAATTGTGGATGACTGAATTTGGAGTCCTCGGCGATATTTGTGGTAACCTGAATGGTTCGCCCAGGAGTACCGACATTGATTATGGATTGTATGTGGCTAAAGTAATTCATCATGATTTGACCATCGCGAATGCCTCGTCATGGCAATGGTGGCTTGCTATAAATCCTTATGATTACAGTGATGGCTTGGTGTACATAAGCTCGCCTGCAGGAATAATAAACCCTGAACTTTCCAAAACCGATGGCCTTGTATCAGATTCTAAACAACTGTGGTGCCTGGGGAATTTTTCAAGATTCATCAGGCCCGGGATGACACGCATTGATGCCAACATCAATAACCAGACAGACCCTGTTTATTCAGCAGGATCAATCATGGTTTCAGCTTACACTGACGCTGTAAACAAAACGCTCGTAATTGTTCTTTTAAATGAACAAGCAAGTGCCGCTACTTTATCGTTTAGCGGTTTGGGAACAGGTACACAAATTACAGGTGGCAATTTTAATGCTTATACTACCAGTGCCGACAAAAGCTTGCAAAAATCTGTGATGGCTGCCGGCAATATTCAATTAGATCCAAAGAGTGTGACAACTCTCGTGGCGAAATATAATTAGAAATTAAAAGATGAATTCGCCGGAGATAATATTCACAATTCCATAATTTCTATATCTTCATATAATTACATCTGTCGGGTTGAGTATTCCAATAATTTACTGGTATGTGCAACAAAGGAAATATTAACTACCTATCTGTTTTATGGCTTTTGCTATGCCAGGTTGCCATCATTTCCTGCAGGAATAATAATCATCAAACATCAGCGCTTTTTACCAAGCTAAGCGGAGAGGAGACGGGTATTCATTTTAGTAATACCATAACCGAAAATGATTCGGTAAATCTTATCACGGATGAATATGCTTACATGGGAAGTGGTATTGGTGTGGGAGATTTTAACAACGATGGTTTGCCCGACCTTTTTTTCGGCGGCTCCCAAACGGGTTGTAAATTATACCTTAACCTAGGCCATCATAAATTCCGTGATATTACTAAATCTTCAGGTATAGCAACAAATGTTTGGTGTACCGGTGTTAGTATTGTTGATATTAACAATGATGGATACCCGGATATTTATGTTTGCGTATCCGGCTATGCACCCGCGGGTAAAAGAAAAAATTTGTTATTCATCAATAACCACAACCTCACCTTTACTGAAAGCGCCGCCGAATATGGGCTGGCAGATACAAGTTATTCAACACAGGCCGTTTTTCTTGACTACGATAAAGACGGGCGAATGGATATGTATCTTGTGAACCATGAGATTCATCCTCGTGTTTCGCAAAACGATATTGTAAAATCTGATACCACCGGACATTCAATAAGGTCTGATAAATTGTACCGGAATATGGGAAATCTTCCCGGAACCAATCATCCTTTTTTTAAAGACGTATCCTTGTCAGCAGGTATAAAAGATGATGGCTACGGACTTGGTGTAGTGGTAAGTGATTTTAATAATGACGGCTGGCCCGACATTTATGTTACCAACGATTATCTTAGCAATGATCTTCTGTGGATAAATAATAAGAACGGAACTTTTACGAATATTATAGGGGAATCGCTGGCGCATCAAAGCTATAGCAGCATGGGGGTGGATGCAGCAGATATTAATAATGACGGATTACCTGACATTGCCTCTTTGGACATGCAACCGGAAGATAACTATAGAAAGAAGATGATGTATTCCTTCATGACCTACTCGAGATATGAGTCGGAACGGCGAGCGGGTTATCAACCGGAATTTATGCGGAACATGCTTCAATTGAACAGGGGTGTCCAACAAAATGGAGATACCGCTATTCCTTATTTTAGTGAGATAGGTCAACTCGCGGGAATTAGCTCAACAGATTGGAGTTGGAGTGTTTTAATGGCTGATTTTGAGAATAGCGGCAATAAGGATATCTATATCACGAATGGCATGGGCAGAGATTTGATCAATGCGGATTTTATCAACTTTCGCGCAGGAACTTATGGTACGGCAAACACGGTAGAGCGTGAACGAACGCTTAGAAATCATTTGGCGAGCCTGGATAGTGTACCACTTAGAAACTATTACTTCCATAATAACGGAAATTATACATTTTCAAACGAATCAGTAGCAGCAGGGTTTACCGAGCCTTCGATTTCGAATGGCGCAGTATATGTTGATTTGGATAATGACGGAGATTTGGATTTGGTAACCAACAATATAAACCAGGAAGCATCGGTTTATATCAATAATACCATTCAAAAAGGGAAGCAAAATACTTCGAATCATTTCCTGAATTTTAGATTGAAAGGCGACAGTCTGAATAGAAACGGCTTCGGAGCAAAAGTGATTCTTTGGAACAAGGGAACCAAGCAGATGCTGGAAGAAAATCCAGTAAGAGGATATGCATCTTCTGTAGATCAACGGCTTCATTTTGGACTGGGCAATATCGCCCATCCGGATAGCGCTGTAGTGATCTGGCCAAATGAAAAACAGCAGGTATTGAAGCATCTTTTTATTGATACAACGATAGTATTGGATGAAAGCCAGGCATCTGTGATTAATAAAAATGCGCTTTCTGCAAAAGCAGCTCCACTATTTAAGAATATTACACATGCCCTTCATCTGGATTATACACATACGGAAACTTTTTTCAATGATTTCGCATTTAACAGTTTACTTCCTCAAAAATATTCTCAACTTGGTCCTTTTATTTCTACGGGCGATGTCAATGGAGATGGCTTAACGGATTTTTTTGTAGGAGGCGCATTCAAACAATCCGGCAAAACTTTTATTCAGCAAAAGGACGGTTCATTTAGGGGAAAAGAACTTGTAAGTGGTTTAAAATATGAGGAGGATATGCAAAGTGCTTTAGTAGATGTGGATGGCGATCATGATTTGGATTTAATAGTGGTAGGCGGAAGCGACGAATTTAATGAGGGTTCCAAATATTATATTCCACGGCTTTATTTGAATGATGGAAAAGGGAATTTCACTTTGAGCCCTGCAGCGTTCCCTCCGCAGGTTAATACCATCGCCCAAAGCCTGAGCATAACCGGGGGAAATGGCAACAGTCCCTTGCGGATATTTATTGGGGGACGGGTGTCGCTCCGCTATCCTTATTCTCCCCGAAGTTTTTTACTGGAATACAGGAATGGATCATTTGTGGATATTACGCAGGACGTGTGCCCTGCGCTATCCGACGCGGGAATGATTACTTCTTCCGTTTGGACAGATTTTGATGGCGACGGTCAGATGGATTTGGTTATCGCTGGAGAATGGATGCCCCTTCGTTTCTTTAAAGGACAAAATGGAAAGCTAAAAGAAGTAACTGAATCTACAGGTCTAAAAAATAACAATGGAATGTGGCGTAGCTTGTTAGCTGTGGATTTAGATGGTGATGGCGATATGGATTTAATTGCGGGCAATCTTGGTGAAAACAATCCTTACGGGGTTACTAAGAATACTCCTTTAGAAATGTATGCGAAAGATTTCGAAGGCAATGGTACGATAATACCGATAATAGCTTATTATATTCCCGATGAAAATGGCGTAAAAAAACTGGAGGTTGGAGCGAATCTGAATCAATTGGCCAAAGTAATGCCTTCTTTAAAAAACCAATTTTCTAAAAATGAAGATTTTGCAAAAGCGGATTTCAGCGATATTTTCACGAAAAGCATGCTGGAAGGTGCTTTGCATTTGGAATGCCAGGAATTGTCTTCCTGCTGGTTTGAAAACGTGGGTCATGGAAAATTTGTGAAACATATATTGCCGGTGGAAGCACAGTTTGCACCTGTAAATACAATTTTAGTTAACGACTTTGACCGGGATGGGAAGAAAGATATTTTGATGGCCGGTAACGAGTATCAAACGGAACCAACGATTGGCAGGTATGATGCATCCTACGGACTATTTTTAAAAGGATTGGGTGGCGGAAAATTTTTGCCCATGGAACCGGCGGATGATGGATTTTTTATAAAAGGAGATGTAAAAGATTTAAAATTAATAAAGGATCATTTTGGAAATGATTTGATTTTAGCTGCGGTCAATGATCAGCCGCTTGCAATTTTTGAATGTAAGAAAACCCATAAATGACTTCCTGAACAGAACTTTTTGAATTGTTGTATTTGGAATGTAAATGCGATTGCTTCTATTGCTATATGCCTGCTTTTCGGTTTCATGGTAAGGTAGGGGCACATGCAGCCATTGCAGTCAGACCACAAATTTAAAGGCAAATCGAATATTCAAGAAAACTTGAGATTGTCCTATGCCTGCTGTTGTTTCACAAAATCTTTTCGCACTATATCAGCCGTTTTATTATCACCTGTGTGGCTCCAACCTGGTGGCTTAATGAGGTACAATATTTTATTTTTTATTCCCGGAGCTTTCCTCACATCATGAAATAAATACACAAATTCTCCGAAATAAACATCCCAGAAATTATTCGGGTTCATTTTCCTGGTAATACCATATTCAATTGGCACATCTTTTTTTTCATCGATGTAAGTGCCAAATACTTTGTCCCAGATATTGAGCAGGTTGCAAAAATTGGTATCTATATACATAGGGTTTTTTGCATGATGTACGCGGTGATGAGATGGCGTTAAAATAATACGGTTCAGGAAACCAAGCCGTCCGTCTTTCAGTATATTTTCACCAGCGTGTATGAAGGCTCCCCATGTACCATCTATGAACATAATAAAAAACAGCAACGCAGGGTTAACGCCTAAAACTATACATATTGAAGTGCGGATAACGTCTGCATAAGGACCCTCCAAAAAAAAGTGCGCATAGGTAACAGAAAGATTCATGGTTTGAGGTGCATGATGCGTAGAATGAAGGCACCACAGCAGCCTTACTTTATGGGCGAGATAATGGTACACAAAATGAGAAAGTTCCCAGGCAACATAACCGTAAATTAACCAATACCAGGTGAACGTTGTTTTAACAATGGCATATTTTTCTAAAAGCCCGATACAAAATGCGACGGCCGCGATAGAAATAAAACGCCCGATAAAACTATTGAATACATAAGTGAAAAACTGGATTTTATAATGAATCACCTTGAATTTTTTATACAGCAGCGCACGCATGATTTCGATAAGCAGCAAAAAAGGAATCAATGGCCCTATAGCCTGTTGTATGCCATGTAAAGTTTTCAACGAGCTGAAATCACCGGATTTGTACATGTTAATTAAAGGTCCAATGCCAAGAAATCCGATCACTTCATCATACAATATGGAAAAAAAATGTAAGATCAACATCGTAGCTTATGAATTTTGGTTCAGAGAAAATTTACACTATTACAGCAATTTTTTTGTGATTTAAAATTAAGCATTTTTATTCGTTTGCTGTTTAATTTTTCTTTAACTGTTTACTTTGTGATCGCCACGGCGTCCCGTTTTCCAGGACAAGTTATGGGATATATTTGTATAGTCCAATTTGATACTTCTACAGACCGACCGGCGAAATTTTATAATAACAAATTCGAATCATGCATTTTTGTTTGGTAAAATAATCCTGAGTGTCAGTTTGAATCAAAGGACTGAAAAGTTTTTCTTCCTGTGTGTGAAAGTTTTTTTATTTTTATCATGTCGCGGCTGCTCAAGGTAATAATTCTCTTTTGTTTTAAATTTTGCTTATCCAGATATGAAATCAAAAACTTTTCTATCTCTCCTATCTTTTGTTACAGGTATCTGTTGCTGGGTATCATGCAATCAAAGTAACAACGAACAAGATCAACGTTTACCCGGCACCGTTAGCTACGATTATGATATTCGTCCTATCCTTTCTGATAAATGTTTTAAATGTCATGGCCCCGATGTGAGCAAGCAGGAAGCCGGCTTGCGCCTCGATTATGCAAAATATGCTTACGCACCTTTACCTGAAATGAAGGGCGCTTTTGCCATTGTGCCTGGCCATCCTGAGCAATCTGAATTATTTAAAAGGATATCCTCTATCGATTCATCTTATATGATGCCGTTGCCTTCGTCCCATCTTGGCGCATTGACGCCTTACCAGCTAAAATTATTTGAAAAGTGGATAAAGCAAGGTGCCAAATATGAAACACATTGGGCGTTTGTAAAACCCAAAAAAGCGCCTTTGCCCGAAGTAAAAGATAAGGAATGGCCCAAAAATGAAATTGATTATTTCATATTGGATAAACAAGAGAAAGAAGGCCTGCAACACAACCCTGAAGCGGATAAAGAGACCCTGCTGAAAAGAGTTTCATTAGACCTCACCGGGCTTCCACCTACTGAAGAAATGATGGGTAAATTTATGGCCGATAAAGACCCGAAGGCTTATGATAAAGTAGTTGATGAATTATTAAACTCGCCTCAATACGGCGAAAAGATGGCACTTCACTGGCTGGATGTAGGCCGATATGCGGATAGTTATGGCTACCAGGATGATAATATAAGGACGCAGTGGCCCTGGCGTGATTGGGTCATACATTCTTTCAATGAAAATATGCCGTACAACAAATTTCTCACCTGGCAGATAGCGGGCGATTTGTTGCCCAATGCCAACAAAGAAGAAATACTGGCAACCGCTTTTTTTCGCAACCACAAATACACGGAAGAGGGTGGGATTATTCCGGAAGAATACAGGGTGACGTATAACATTGATAAAGTAAAAACTTTCGGAACAGGCATTATCGGCCTATCGGTGGAATGCGCCCAATGCCACGACCACAAGTATGATCCTATTTCCCAAAAAGAATATTATGAGCTGTATGCTTTTTTCAACAACAGTAAAGAAGCAGGATTTGAGGGTGACGTGGGCCAATCCAAACCAGCCAAAAAACCAGTACTCACTATTGACAGCAGCGATATTAAAAACCTGCTTTCTTTCGTAAACAAAAAAGATACCGGGCACTTGATGGTTTCGGTTATGGGTGACCGTGATACGCTGCGCAAAACTTATATTTTGGATCGCGGGATGTACGATCAGCCTTCTTTTGAAGTGAAGCCGGCAGCGATAGAAGCGGTAATGCCCTTTGATTCTGTAAAGCTTCCGCGCAACCGCCTGGGCCTTGCCGAATGGACGGTAAGTGAAAATAATCCCCTTACGGCCCGTGTGTTTGTAAATCAAATGTGGCAGGAGATTTTTGGGCGCGGGATTGTGAAGACCGCCGGTGATTTTGGCGCTCAGGGCGAAATGCCTACCAATGCCGCATTGCTCGATTGGATGGCGGTGGATTTTATGCAACATGGGTGGGATGTAAAAAGACTGCTGAAGCAAATAGTTACCTCGGCAACCTACATGCAATCTTCGACCGTTGACAAGGATAGTTATAAAAATGACCCTGAAAATATTTATCTCTCCCGTGCACCGCGGTTAAGAGTGAAGGCGGAAATCGTGAAAGATATTGTATTGGCGAGCAGCGGCCTCCTGGTAAAAACAATTGGCGGCCCGAGCGTAAAACCATATCAGCCAAAAGGCCTCTGGGAAAGCGCTACTTCAGGACGAGGCGTACTGGCAACTTATAAACAAGACACAGGAGAAAGCCTTTACCGGCGCGGTATTTACACATTTATAAAATTAACAGTACCACCTCCAAACATGGCCATCTTTGATGCAAGCAATCGCGATTTATGCGAAGTAAACAGGTCCGTTACTTCTACACCTTTGCAGGCTTTGATGATGATGAACGACCCGACTGTCCTGGAAGCTTCACGCGTTTTATCGCAAAAATTATTGGAAGAGAAAAGTTCGGTGGATGCAAAAATTACACAGGCTTTTCACCGCATTATCTGCCGCATGCCCGACAAAAAGGAAATGAGTTTACTTAAAAATTATTATAACGAACAATTAGCAGCCTTTCAAAATAAAAAATTGAATGCGGCTGCAACCATAAATGTTGGTGAATATAGAATGGATAATACCTTGGATAAAAATAACACCGCAGCATTGATGAAAGTGATCAGCGCAATTTATAATATGGAAGAAGCCATTACAAAATCATAATTATGGACAAAGAATTATTGGAACACAGTCTGAACCTTAACAGAAGAAAGTTTCTTTCTAAGTTAAGCCTGGGTCTTGGAAGCGTCGCATTGGGTTCGTTATTGATACCTGATCTTTTTAGCGGTAAAAGTGAAGAAGATATGATGGTGACCGGGCTGCCGCAATTTGCGCCAAAAGCAAAAAGAATTATTTATTTGTTTCAAAACGGAGCCCCTTCGCAGCTTGATTTATTTGATTATAAACCAAAGCTCCAGGAAATGTTCGGACAGGATTTACCGGCATCTATCCGCCAGGGGCAGCGGCTTACAGGTATGACGGCTGATCAGAAGAAATTTCCTTTAGCAGGTTCTGCATTTAAATTCAATCAATATGGCGAAGCAGGTGCATGGATGAGTGAACTCTTGCCACATACTTCCAAAGTTGTTGACGATTTGTGTATCATAAGAAGCATGTACACAGAGGCGATCAATCACGATCCCGCACTTACTTTTTTTCAAACAGGTGCGCAGGTAGGTAATCGCCCAAGCATGGGCTCGTGGCTGAGTTATGGATTGGGAAGTGAAAATAAAAATCTTCCGGCGTTTTGCGTATTACTCTCAAAAGGAAAAGGCAATGGCCAGGGGGTATATTCAAAATTATGGAGCAATGGTTTCCTTGATTCGGTACACCAGGGCGTACAATTCAGCAGTGGTGAAAATCCGGTGTTGTACCTCAATAATCATGATGGTATTGACAAAGCGGACAGAAGAAAAATGCTTGATGTACTTGCTCAATTGAATGAAGAATCTTTCAAAGAAACCAACGACCCGGAAATCAAAGCGAAAGTGCAGCAATATGAACTGGCATACAGGATGCAAACCGCCGTGCCGGAAGTAACCGATATCAGTAAGGAACCGGAAGACATTATCAAAATGTATGGACCTGATTGTCTCGTACCGGGAACGTATGCAGCCAATTGTTTACTCGCAAGAAAACTTTCGGAAAATGGTGTACGCTTTGTTCAGCTTTATCACCAGGGTTGGGACGGCCACAATAATTTACCTTTTGAAATAAAAGGTCAGTGCATGGATACTGACCAGGCTTCTGCTGCATTGATTACGGATTTAAAACAACGTGGCTTATTAGACGAAACGCTTGTGATATGGGGCGGTGAATTTGGCAGGACCAATTATTGCCAGGGTAAACTTGCAAAAGATAATTATGGCCGCGACCATCATCCACGCTGCTTTACAATATGGATGGCAGGCGGTGGTGTAAAACCAGGCGTGTATGGTGAAACGGATGAGTTCGGTTATAACATTTTAAAAGACCCAGTGCATGTCCACGACTTTCATGCAACCGCTTTAAACCTTATGGGTATTGATCATGAGAAACTGACTTACAAATTTTTGGGACGCCGCTACCGCTTAACAGATGTGGCGGGCAAAGTGGTGAAAGGGATTATTGCTTAACAGTGAATATTAAATAGTGAAGTAAGAAAAGTATCCGGGTAGCTTAACAAACAAAAAAAATCAACTGGTAAAATGTAACGCCGGAAATTTTTTTAAAAAATTCATCATTAATACGAGTTTGGGAGTGGACGAACAGACAATCGCAGAGCACGTATACACTTAATTTGTATTGACATTTTATTTCTAAAATTAACTATGAGCAATATTAAACTATTTGAGAGTAAACAAATAAGAACCGTCTGGAATGAGCCAGACCAAAAATGGTATTTCATGGTAGAAGATGTTGTTGCTGTTCTTACAGATAGTAAAGACCCGAAACAATACATAAAACGGATGCGTCAAAGAGACCAGGCGCTTGCCCAAGGGTGGGTACAATTTGTAACCACCCTTGCGGTAGAAACCGCTGGAATATCAACCAAAAATTATTTACCAGAGCCAAAGAAAAATAAACAACTTAATAAAGGGAAAAAGAAATAACCCACGTGAAAGCAAGCGCATTGCAAAGTGAACAACGAACACTGAATAAAGAAGTAAGGAAAAATTTAGGGAGGGTTTAATAAACAAAAAAAACAACTAATAATATGCAACGCAGAAACTTTATCAAAAACACATCACTTGGAATGGCCGCATTAATGGTAAAGCCATCTTTTCCTTTTTCGCAAGATACCATTCTCGGACAGGGAAATAAACGATACAGGATTGACACGCACTGGAGCCAGGCAGATGTTGCCAAATATCCCGTTAATGATTGTCACGAAATGATCCAGGACAAGAGAGGAAGAATATTATTGCTTACCAACGAAACGCACAACAACGTGCTTATTTATGATAAAAAAGGAAAGATATTAGATTCATGGGGGCACGAATACCCGGGCGCGCACGGGCTAACTTTGTTTGATGAAAACGGTGCGGAAGTTTTATTTATTTGTGATAATAAGCGTCACCAGGTTATTAAAACAACGATTGACGGACGTGTATTAATGGTACTGGATTACCCTAAAGAAACCGGTCAATATACCAAAGCGGACGAATACATTCCTACGGAAACTGCGATTACGCCCAAGGGTGATATTTATGTAGCCGATGGATATGGAAAGGATTTTATTATGCATTATGATGCTTCAGGAAAATTGATCAATTATTTTGGAGGAAGAGGCACTGAAGAAAAACATTTATTGAATGCACATGGGGTTTGTCTCGATTTCAGGAATGGTGGCGAACCAGTTTTAATCGTTACATCGCGGCAGCAAAATGCTTTCAAACGATATAATTTGGCCGGCGAATTTATCAATACGATTGCCCTTCCCGGCGCATGGGTTTGCAGACCTGTAATCAAAGGCGATTATCTGTATTCAGCCGTACTGCAATCTAACTCCAGGCAATGGCAACATTCTGGTTTTGTAACTATTTTGGATAAAAATTATAAAGTGGTTTCTAATCTTGGCGGCTCAGAGCCGACTTATGCCAACAACAAATTGGATGAAATGTATCAAACCATCAAATGCTTTTCTTATCCTCATGATGTATGCATAGACGATGAAGAAAATTTATACATCGCTCAATGGAATTCCGACAAAGTGTATCCTTACAAATTAATTCCTGTTGTTTAATGAAGAAGGCTTTTTTACCAATTCTAACTATTTTATTTTTTTATAATTGTTGTGCCCAAAATGCATTTCAGTTAGCGCCGCCAATGCTGAAATACCATTCGGTATTTTTTAAAACATCTGAAATGGTTTCAATGCAATTTGCACAACCCGGGACAAAAATATTTTTCACATTAAACGGCAAAGAACCTACGCAAAATGATTCTTATTATACCAAACCAATTCTGATACAAAAAGCTTTTACCACCTTAAAGACAAAAGTTTTTGGCAATGGTTTCCTTCCTTCTGAAACACTGGCGGTGAAATTTATAAAAGATGGATTGAAAATAAAATCAGTACAAACTACGGAACCCAATGAAAAATTTCCCGGCAATGGGCCGCAAACTTTATTTGATAACAAAGGCGGCGTTGCAAACAACCAAAGCAAAGATTTCATGGGATATCAAACCGATTCTGTAACCATAAATGTTTTACTTGAAAAGAAACAAAAAATAACTTCTGTGCTTTTAGATTTTCTTTGTGATTATGGAAGCTGGGTATTTTTGCCGCAGTCTATCCGGGTTTATTATTTTGATGATATTAAAAATGAATTTCGATTTTTGGCGGAAAAAGAAATCGGTGCAGATTCAAGCCAACAGGGCAGCACAACCGTTTTTGAGAAATTAAATGCGAATAAAAAAGTGCTGAGTAATAGAATTAAAATTTTGCTTAAGCCATTGTCTTCCATCCCCGCATGGCATCCGGGCAAAGGGCAACATGGATGGATGTTCATTGATGAAATAAAAATTTATTAACACATGCACCGTTGGAAAAAAATTGTTTTTGATACTACGCTTGCGCTTAATATTCTGTTGCTGTTTCTTTTTATTTTCGATAACAGGCTTCATGTGCCGCCCTGGCTCCAGGTTGTAGGTAGGATGCATACCTTGTTTTTGCATTTTCCAATCGTAATGCTGGCCTTATGTATTTTTTGGGAATTGTTTTCAGGCTATAATAAATCTTATGTAATAGTGAAATCGGAAATAGGTGATGACTTGTTATTAGCTGCTGCTTTTACTTCAGTGATTACTGCTTTAATGGGATTATTTCTTTCAAGAGAACCCGGCTATACACCCGGCCTTTTGGTTTGGCACAAATGGGGCGGCATATTCATTTCGTTTCTTTCATTAGTGTGGTATATGTTTCGCACCAAAGTAAGGCAGGCACGCCCTGCGTTGTTCATTACTTCATTTGGAGCAATGGTGATGATAATAATTACCGGGCATCTCGGGGGAAATATCACACATGGGCAGGACTTTATTTTTGAACCTGTGAATCCGGCGAAGCAGGCTGCTCCTGTATTGTTCGAAGATGCTTTTGTGTATGCAAACATGGTGCAGCCAATCCTGGAAGCAAAATGTATCAGTTGCCATAGCGCTCAAAAAGCCAAAGGAGAATTGGTAATGGAAACAAAAGAATTTTTGATGAAAGGCGGAAAAGATGGAAAGCTATGGGATACTACTCAAAACGATTTTGGCCTGTTGATGCAACGTATCCATCTTCCTTTGGAGAGCCGCAAACACATGCCGCCACAGGGTAAACCGCAATTGACAGATGATGAAATAGCCATTTTATACCACTGGATAAAAAGAGGAGCCAGCTTCACTGCAAAAGTGGACTCGCTTCCGCAAAAAGACAGTTTACGTTTATTAGCTATGCCATTATTTCAAACTATAGAAACGGATGACTACACTTTTGATCCGCCTGACGAAAAAAAGGTACAAGCATTAAATAACAATTACCGGGTAGTAAAACCTCTTGCTATTGGCTCGCCTGCTTTGAGCGTTGAATTTTTCAGCAAGGAACAATTTAAGCCGCAGCAACTGAAAGACTTGTTGGATGTAAAAAATCAGATTGTAACGCTTAATTTGACTAAGATGCCGGTAACCGATGAGGATTTAAAAACTATTGGACAATTTGCCAATCTGCGGAAACTGAATTTATCCTTTACAGATATTACGGGCGCAACGTTGCAGGAATTGAGTAAACTGAAAGAATTGAAAATTTTATCTCTGTCGGGTACCCAAATGAAGGCCGCCAACTTGCAGTCACTATCCGGCATGACGAAACTTAGTCATTTGATTGTTTGGGACGTTACGCTGAGCACTGCAGAATTAAATACATTGCAGCAGCGCCTGAAAACTACAACGATAGAAACAGGTTTCAGAGGAGATACGGTGTTGATAAAATTAAATCCTCCTATCATCGAAAATGAGCAACAGGTAATAACCGGCACTCAACCTCTTCAATTGAAACATTATATAAAAGGCGTTACTATTCGCTACACTACCGACGGCACCATTCCGGACAGTATTTCTTCACTAATCTATACACCCGGTGTGATGCTGGATAAGAAAGAAATAATTAAAGCGAGGGCATTTAAAGCGGGTTGGATTGGAAGCGATGTTGTAGAAAAAAGATTTTACAAAGCCGGCGTGGCGCCTGATTCTGTGCAGTTACTGACGGCAGTTGATCCGCAGTATCAAGGTGAAGGTGCACTAACTTTGCACGACGGCAAACTTGGCAGCAATAACTTTAGAGATGGTAAATGGCTTGCAACGCACGGACTACCCATGGAGGTATTATTTTATTTTAAAAATCCAACTTCAATTTCTTCAGTTAACATTAGCAGTGTAGTTGATATAAAAAGTTACCTTATGCCACCGCAGGAAATTGAAGTATGGGGCGGCGAAACGATTTCATCACTGCGATTGTTGAAACGGCTTCAGCCTTTGCAGCCAAAAAAAGAAGCGCCATTGTACACTACCGGCTATGACATGGATTTTCAAAAATCAACTTTAAAGGTGCTAAAATTGATTGTGAAACCTGTAAGCAAGCTACCGTCGTGGCATAAGGGCAAAGGAGAGAAAGGATGGTTTTTTACAGATGAAGTATTTTTAAATTGAATAGGAAGGGCGGATTAAGTTTGATGACATTGAATCCATCAGCATTGTTTTTCATTTGATGTAATAAACCGATTTTTGTGTTTTTTAGCGCGGCCTTTTTTAGCTCTCTCATGTAGGTTTTGATGAATCTATGACTATCTTTTCCAAGCCTGTAGTGTTACTTTTGTTTAAGCAAACGAATCGTAAAATTCCAATAGCTCAAAGAATCTATTTTCGCTCTTCAACAATCTAAATATAAAAAAATGGCTGACAATACGATTGCTGTAATTACTGGCGCTGCCTCCGGAATAGGCTTAGCGATTGCTCATAAATTGTCGGATTTAAAGATAAGACTTGCCTTACTTGATCTTGATGAAAAAAAACTTTTACAAATACAATCGGAGTTAAAATCCGAGACGACTGTTTTCCCGGTTGACGTTACGATAGAAGCTGACGTAAAGAATGTTATTGATGCGATTGAAAAGAAATATGGTCATATTGAGATACTGATAAACAGCGCAGGCATCACAGGAAAAACGAATCTGAAAAGTCATGAGACTGAAACTGATAATCTGAAAAAAGTATTTGACATAAATTTTATGGGATCTTATTACACCTCAAAGTATGTTTTGCCGGTGATGATCAAAAATAATTACGGGCGTATTTTACATATTTCTTCTATTGCCGGCAAGGAAGGCAATGCAGGTATGCTTGCCTATTCCGCTTCCAAGGCTGCTGTTATTGCGATGACAAAGGTGCAGGGAAAGGAATATGCGGAAACGGGCATCACCATTAATTCAATTGCTCCCGCTGTTATTCGAACCGCGCTTGTTGACGCCATGCCTGAATCACAGGTAGAATACATGACAAATAAAATACCCATGAAACGCTGCGGCACGTTGCAGGAGGTAGCCGATCTTGTTGCTTTCATTGTTTCAGAACAAAATAGTTTTACAACGGGGTTCACTTATGATTTGTCAGGAGGAAGAGCCGTTTATTAAACGAATCGAATTTCTCAAACGTCCTTAAAAGAAAATAATAAAATATGGAAGATAAAAAAATGGAGGGAGAAGAAATATCAATTGGGATTGTTGGTTTAGGAATGATGGGATGCAGTATAACCACGTGCCTTTTACTAGCGGGCCATAGAATAGTGGCGATTGCGCCTATCAAGGATGATTTGATAAATGCAGAAGGAAGGATCAATAAACATCTCCAAAAATCTATGATGGAGAATATGACGCAGCATGATCCTGATTATTACTCGGAATATCTTACAATAACCGAAAATTATAATGAACTCAAAGATTGTAAGCTGGTTATCGAATGCACGATTGAGAATATACAAATAAAGGAATCGGTATATAGAAAGATTGAAGAATCAATTTCGCCTAAGGCATTGCTTACATCCAATACATCGGCTATTCCTGTAAGTTTATTACAGCAACATACCCAACATCCCAATCGCTTTTTTGGACTTCACTGGGCTGAACCATCTCATACCACGCGGTTTTTAGAAATAATATGCGGAGACCAAAGTGATATTAAATTGGGCGAATGGCTTTATGAACTCTCTTACAAATGGGGTAAGGAACCAACCCTGGTTCGCAAGGATATAAGAGGATTCATTACCAACAGGTTAATGTATGCAATGTACCGTGAAGCATTTTCTTTGGTTGAAAATGGCTATGCAACGGTAGAAGATGTTGACAGAGCTTGTCGGAACAATGCAGGTTATTGGATGACACTTGTTGGCGTATTTCGCTGGATGGACCTCACCGGGCTTACCGCATATCATACTGTTATGAAAGACTTGTTTCCTACCCTGAGTAATCAGAAAGATATTCCTTTGTTGATTGATAAAATAGTTAAAGAGGGAGGCAGAGGTATCCTTAATGGCAAAGGTTTTTATGAATATACCGAAGAAGAAGCCAAACTTTGGAAAGAGACCTTTACTGAATTCAGCTATGAAATAAGAGAACTTGCATTAAAATATCCGGGAGATGTAGTGAAGAAAAAACTGAAAAAATAGTTTAGGTATTGTAAGAATATTATCACAAAGAATGGGTCGTTTACAGCAGAGCAACAAATCTTTAGAATTCTTCTTTTATGCGCTTAGACGAAAACACCTGAATTATTTTAGATAATTTTTTAGGTCTTCTCAAATTAAACCCTGCACAACTTCTCAGCCGGTAGAGAAACACGTCAACTTTATCTGTAGCATTTGTATATCGTCTTAATAACAAACGGTTTTTTCTTAATGAAACTTAACTTCTTAATGTTTTAAAATTTCTTAAACCATTAAGAAATTAAGTATAGTTTAGGCGCTTAAAGCAAACATCTAATTTTTCTTAGTTGATCCATGCTGATGTTCTTCAGGAAGTATTTTTATAATAAACCATTTTCCTGAAAGGGTTAATTTCGATTTGAAAATTTTTAGAAATAACACAACTGATTGCACCCGCGTTTCAATTACCGTCAAAACCCTATTGCAGCAAACAAATAAATAATGAAGATTCCTGTTTCAAACACGAAGGGAATATTTCTCCAGGATATTTGTATTCATCTTCTTTATGATATTTTAATTCGTGGTGAATCCATATTTTTGATATATCGCTTTTGCCGTCGGACTTACCAGGAAATTCATAAAATCTTTTGCCGCCTGCGCGTGAGGTGCGTTTTTCATCAGGCCAGCCATATAAGTTGCAGTAATATTTCCCTTGTCGGGAATACGCACCATCTCTACCGGGTGGTTTATCATTTGCTGATAGTAAACTTCAGAAAACCAAACAGGTGCAGCATCACTTTGATTATATAAAATACGCATAGGCGATTGTCGATGATGAATCTGGGTGAGATATGTGGTACTGTCTGCTACCTTTTTCTCCATGATTATTTTTTTAAGGTTTTCTCCCCCGGCCTTTACATAAGCTTCTTCTATCCGTTTTCCAATACCTTCCCATGCAGGATTGGGCATACTAACCCTGATATCCTTTCTTCCCAAATCTTTTAATCCTTTTACTTTCTTCGGGTTGCCTTTTGAAACCATGATGGCTAATTTATTATAGGCATACGCGGCAGTATCTGAAAAATAATCCGTCATTTGTAATATGCGGCTTTTACCGGCGGTATACACATCTGGTTTCAGCGTGACACGCATATTCCCAACCGTTAGTGAGCCTCCGGCAATTTGTTTTGCAAGAATTCCAGGAGGTAATGTTTCCGCAAAAATCCGATGGTATTGTGGATACTCATTCTTAAAGGAAGCCAGCAAATCATCAATGCACATAAATTGGTTGCCGGCAAAAAACACGACCAATTGCGGGTCATTAATGTCTCCAAAAAAATCAGGAACATTATCTACGCCAGGTACGGTAAACATAACGCTGCTTTCCGGCGGGTTATTCCATGGCGGGTCAAAACGATGATCCTGCGCGTTTGCGGTCATTATAAAACTGCCTATTAAAACAGTGATCAATATCTTTTTCATTTTTATCACTATTATGGTTTAACTATAGCCCATCCCTGTGCCTCGCGAATAATAAGTTCCCCGTTTCCGCTTGGTACCACGCTTATAAAATCATATATATCGTTACGGGTTAATTTTCTTTCTTTTAAAGTATTACTACATTGAGCTACTATTACTCCCTTCTCCACCAAAGATTTTAAATCGTTTTCATATTTACCGCCTTTAAGATAGGCATCGGTTCCTCCGCTGTATGCGATTAATTCAATTTGTACTTTTCCCTGGAGCCTGGGGTCAGTTAGAGCGTTGTTGATATTTCGAATTGCTTTTTCAATTGTTTTCGGATCATTGGTATCTAACTGGTAAATGGCATGGTAATGTTTTTGCGTAGCAATCGCTCCTGTAAAATCCCTGTTTTTTTCTAAAAGCTGGTTGCTGGTTTGTGCTGAAGCTGCTGTTGCTGTTATGATGAAACAAAACAACATGAATGTTAACTTTTTCATTTTTACTTTTTTAGATTTGATTAATAATAAATTCCTATTTAAATGTGACGATTTTGAATGGCTTCTACAATAGGCTTAAATGGCCCGTACTTATGTTGCTTCGCGGGAAAAGAGTCTATATAAGGTCCGAAAGGAAAATCAAAAGGTTTTTTCGTAATATTTTTCCAATCCATACTTTGGTTTTTATGAGGACGTGGCTGGCTGTTGACAAATGCGGCCACGTCCCAGGCTTCTTCATTGGTTAATGCCGGCTTATGGTAATCGGTACCAAAGGGCATGTTGTTTTTTATAAATGATGCGAAATTACTAAGCCGGTACAATCCTGCCCCGTCGTTATAACTATGCTTGCCCCATAATGGAGGGAATACATACCCGGTGCCTTGTTCATTTTTTACGCCCTGGCCGTCCTTTCCGTGGCAGGTTTGACAGTTGGCTACAAAAACTACTCTGCCTGCAAGCGGGTTAGCGGCGGTATCCAAATATTTCAATTTCATAACGCCGGTACCCGGTTCTGCGACACCCTTAGGAACGCCCTCTCCCAGCCATTTCATATAGGAATATATGGCCTGCATTTCCCTTTCGGAGCTATCCATCGCTTTCCCATTCAGGCTTCTTTCAAAGCAATCATTGATGCGGTCATATATGCTTTCCACCTCGTTATTACGCGCTCTGAACTGTGGATAGGTGGAATATACTCTTCCAAAATTATTTGCATAAGGAACTGTGCCGCCTTTTAAATGACAATTTTGACAATTCATTCCGTTGGATATATGAGCTACAGTGCCTTTTGGCCCAAGATAAAAAGAAGTATTTGCAATAAGATTATACCCATACAATATCAATTTCCCACTATCTGTTTTTATAGAAATCTGATCTTCGCTACGTCCATGCCACAAGGTATCGTCAATCTCACTGGCAACAGGCTTTGCAGGTCCTTTAGATTCTTGTACCTGATCAGTATGTTTTATTACATTTTCAACAACGATAACTACTACCACCAGCACCAGACAGCAAATCAACACCAAACGCCACTGCTTTTTCATAAATTATTTATTATCGTTTAAAATGTTTTTAATTTTACCCACAGCCCGGTTACGAAAATGTGAAATTCAAAAAATCCGGTAATTCGTAAAAGGGGTTTCACACATAATATTAATCTTTCTTATTTTTAATACCGCAAAGTTAAATGCGTTAAGCGCCGGTATGAAATCATAAAACGTTATTGACCATAACCGGAAGTTATGATATAAACTTTTATCTACTGCAAGGAAATTAATGAAACACCGCCGTTTCATGAATGATGAAAAGTAAGTGCCTGATAAAAAAGGAATAAGGTGAATTGCTTATAAAATTGAACGGCGTATTTTAGCTTGAATACAAACGCTAGGCGCAACGAATGACAATTATACAAACTTCAACTCTTATATTTTTTTTGACATTGTTTTCTCTGACCACAGTAGGACAGAAGAAAATTACCACGAAAGAATTAGAAAATATCGCTGATAAATACGGCATTGACTCTGCGTTAAAGACTGTCGTACCATTTACAAAAATTTTTCAAATTGACACTGCCGTTGCTCTTTCAATTGCGCTCAAATGTTATGACTTAAAGAACTATTCCAGGCAATTCGCTTTCTTTACGACAACCGGACAAGTTATAGAAAGCCAGGCAATCAATTCAAAAGCAATCAATAATTTAAAGACATATAAAAATTTACTTTCTGACACAATAATGCCTCAATTCAAAGCAATTGCAATTCCAGACCAAATATTTCATGTATTGGTTTTTCAAAATGACAATTCTGTTATTCCTGTTTTAAAAGCTGAATTTACTTTTTGGGAACGAAAAGCAGATAGTATAAGAAATACGTATCCTTCCAAAATAAAAAGATTTTTTCAAAAATTTAAAGGGACACCTCCCTCTGAGCAATTATTTAGCGATTGCAAAGAGAACTGTTACAAAATTGCATGGACATTAAATAAATTTGGAGCAAGTGATTTTACTAATGAACGGGCAAATGCCATCCGGCAACAGCTTGTTCCCTATTTGAGAAACTACGATATGGAAAGGTTTAAATTCACATCAGATACATTTGGTTCTGATATTATACAACTATCCCAATCTTACAATTCAATTGCTGAAATAGATTTTGACAATGAACCTGAATTTGTAAAACTTAGAGAAAATTTAGAAGGAGATAAATGTTGGAATCAAATTATCACTAATAATAAAAAGGGGCTTTACGACATTGGATGTCAGTGGGCGCCACTTGCGGGACTCGGTAAAACAATTAGACTTGAATTAATTAGTAACAATAAGTTGCGAGTGACAGTTATTAATTTATGGATAAGTTAACCTTAATAAGTATATGCGGTACACACAATGGTTTGACAATAGGCAGGCTGAAGAAATAACAACGAGCTAAGAATCAATATCACTCCGGCACACGCGGGATTCCAGCAAACGAAAAAATATCATCTTTTTGTATTTACTTTAAGATTTGGTTTCTCATCTGAGAGTTATTGCCTGGTTGCCATGTACAATAAGCTTTTGAAAAAAGATTTTCCCTGTTAAAAAATAATCCGCGATCTCATTATCTTCACATAACGAAAAGTAGATTTCATTAAATCGGATTGAATGGGTTTGGTAGATTGCAATGATTGCATAATAATTTACCATGAATACAAAATACATCTTAAAGCTCCTAATCGCATCCACTATTTTCATCGTGAGTTTTGCCGGAATCAAATATACCGGTGATGGATACACGAAAAATAATACCAACAATAATAGATTCTTACAAAAGGATTCTACCCCGCCGCTTGCTTCCTTTTTGGTAATATCTGATATTCATTTAAACAGCAGCGCTTACCAGGCTGATGCCCATGGCGACACGGGCGACAGCCTTTGGATAGCGGCGAAAGAGGAAATTAATTCACTTATTACAAATAAGCAACCACGGTTCATCATTGTATTAGGCGACCTTCCACGGCATGATACTTCAACCAAAAGAGATTCAATTAAAGTGAGGGAAAATATTGAACAGGTAATTAAGTATTTTAAAGATAGCGCCGGCATTCCTGCGGCAATTCCGTTGGTCTTTGCAGCCGGCAATAATGATTCATGGGATGGAGATTATAGCGCGCTCACTCTTCCGGATTCTATTTACAAAATAGATGTTTATCCATTTATAAATGTTGATTCATCAAGCATTTCGGGTCATGCCTGTGTTGCAAATGATAGTTTGGTAAGGCTGGGCTGTTTTTCTATTTATCCGCTGGGTAGCGAAAATAAATTAAAACTGATTGTTTTAAATACGGTCATATTTACGAAGAGCCACAGTTTCCCTTATTCGTCCGATTCTCTGCAACAATCGGTGGATGCCACTACACAAATAAATTGGTTTTTGCAGCAAATGGAGCAGGCCGCTCAAAATGACGAAAAAGTTTTAATCGCTATGCACGTACCTCCGGGGCTCGATGGATATTCATTGAAAGATATGTGGTACGATAAGAACATAGAAGCGATTTTTTTAAAGACTATTGAGAAATATCAAAACAATATCACAGGTCTGCTGGCTGGCCATACACACATGGATGGTATTCGATTACTAACGACCGAAAACGGCGATGTTGACGCCTTGCTGATTTCTGTGCCCGGCGTTGCGCCCGGTCATGGAAATAACCCATCTGTAAAGCTGATAGAATACAATCCCGACAATTTTGTCCTACAGGATTTTAATACTTACTACATGAACTATTGGAATCTTTGCATGAATCAAACAAGTAAGAATTGTGAACCGCGGCTCACTACCTGGAGTGATTCATTCAACTTTCGGAGTACATTTCATGATAATGACACTTTCTCTATGTTGCAACATTTTCAACAAATGAAAAGTGAAAATATAGAAGATGAAATCGAACGCTTTGTGAACGAAATTTATAGCGATTACGGCAAAAAGCCGAACAGCGCCGAAGTCGATTCATCTATTTATGTACCTATCCCTGGTAACCGTTAGCAGAATAGGACGGCAGCTTTCCAAAAGTTAGGCTGAGTTGTGGTAGAGACTGGCGACCTATTTTAACCGTACAGTCAAGCAACAAATACCACGAATTCTTATTTTCATTTTCATACATTTTGTTCCATGCCGGGTTCAGCAGAAAGAACAACCGCATCAAAAAATCCTACGTACTATTTCTGCTAAGTGTGAGTTCACAGTTAAGATAAAATAATAGATATAAAATTTTCACCCCGAATATTCTTTAATCTCTACCTTTGTAATCCTTGATGAAAAAAGCTTTCGCTGCCATATTAGCCATTTTGTACTTCGCTACTACTACGGGCGCAACAATAAATTTATATTATTGCCAGGGCAAAGAAGTTGCAAAAAATATGATGAAACCCGAGATGGCTTCATGCACAAAATGCGGGATGGAGAAAAAGGTTGAGGCTAAATCTACTTGCTGTCAGCACGAACAAAAATTTGTGAAACTGGTAAATGACCAAAATATATCTGACGCTTCTTTACACATTCAGAAACCGGTTTCTATTATTTCACCTATTGTTTTTTTTGAAAATAATAATTTTCATTTTCCTTCTTTAATTGCAGAATATCCTGTTAATAATGCGCCGCCAAGAAGTAGTGGCACTCCTATTTACAAGCGCAACTGTACTTTCCTGATTTAGAATTTTCCTCAGAAAAATTCCCGGTAAATAATTAACCGGGATATTGGCATTTCTATTTGCCCAATATTTTCAACTATTTTATCTCATTACGATTTAATACTAATAAACCTCCCGATAGCTATTGGGATAACTAATAAAACAATTTAAAAAAAATGAAAAAATCAATTCTTGTTCTCGCCGGCTCAGCTTTGGTGATTATTTCTTGCAACAATAGTTCTTCCAATGCAGATAGCAGTAAGGAAAGCTATGCTAATGAGAAGGCAATACAATCAAATGATAATGTGGATGTAAATGTGAAGACCGTATCTCCGACATTCAGAGATGTTAATGCCGGTGTTGCCACCTTTATGAAATCGCTGGTTCAAAATTATCTTACTATAAAAAATGCGCTGGTTAAGGACGATTCGACTTCTGCGGCTACTGCCTCTGTTAAGTTAAAAGATGAAATGAAAATCTTTAATAAAAGCCTGCCTGACGGACAGACAGGTTTGTTTACTGCTGCGGAGAAAAAAATATACGATTCTGTTGAGAGCAATTTGAAAGAGCAGGCTGAAGATATTTCAAAAAGTAAACTTGCTGACCAACGGCAACATTTCTTTATCATGAGTAAAGATGTTTATACACTCGTAAAGGCTTTTAACCCGGGAATTACATTGTATGGCGACAATTGCCCGATGTATAATAACGGTGCTTTGTGGTTGAGCGAAATAAAAGAAATCAGGAATCCATATTTGGGAAAAGAAATGCCGGGCTGCGGCAGCGTAGAAGAAAAGTTTCAATGATGATTAGCGATGAGGAATACTAATAACTAATAACCAATAACTATTAACTATTAACATGATTTCAAAAATTATTTCCTGGTCGTTAAAAAACAGGTACATCGTTTTGCTTGTTGCTGTCGGACTATTTGGCTGGGGTATTTATAACATTCAAAGGAACCCTGTTGATGCCATTCCTGATTTAAGTGAAAACGAAGTGATTGTTTTTACAGAATGGAACGGGCAAAGTCCCCAAATTATGGAAGACCAGGTTACCTATCCTTTAATCAGTAATCTGCAGGGTGTGCCCAAAGTGAAAGACATCCGCGGCACTTCCATGTTTGGGATGAGCTTCGTGTATGTAATCTTTGATGATGATGTGGATATTTATTGGGCACGGACAAGGGTACTCGAAAAATTAAATTATGCACAGCGTTTTTTGCCACCCGGCGTTACGCCCGCTCTTGGTCCTGATGGCACCGGCGTTGGCCAGATTTTCTGGTATCATTTGGATGCGCCAAAAATGGATTTGGGAGACCAAAGAGCTTTGCAGGATTGGTATATAAAATTTGCTTTGCAAACAGTTCCCGGTGTTGCAGAAGTGGGTTCTTTCGGAGGCTTTGAAAAGCAATACCAGATAGTGGTGGACCCTTTAAAGCTGCAATTCTACAATATTTCAATGATGGATGTAATAAAAAAAGTACGCGCCAATAACAATGATGTCGGTGGGGGAAAATTAGACATGAGTGGCATGGGCTATATCATCCGTGGATTGGGCTATATCAAAACCATAAATGATATAGAAAATATTGCCCTAAGCAATAACAACGGAATCCCTGTTCGTGTAAAAGATATTGGTACGGTACAAATGGGTGGAAATTCAAGGTTGGGGATTGTTGACGCAAATGGAAATGGGGAGGTGGTGGGTGGCGTTGTGATAATGCGATACGGAGAGAATGCGGATAAGGTAATCAAATTGCTTAAGACAAAAATGGCTGATGTGCAGAAAGGACTGCCTGCAGGGGTTTCTTTTAAAATAGATTATGACAGGAGCACTTTAATTGAAGCGGCTATTCATAATATCAGGGACAAGTTGATAGAAGAGATAAGTATTGTGTGCATTATTGTTATTATTTTTCTTCTTCACTGGCGAAGTGCATTAAGTATTATTATACAAATTCCTATTTCTATTGCCATCGGTTTTATCCTTCTCAATGCCTTTGGATTCTCGTCCAACATTATGTCTTTAACCGGTGTTGCGTTAGTGATTGGGGTAATAGTTGACAATGGAATTATCATGAGTGAAAACGCGTATCGGAATTTATCGGAATGGCAGAACGCTGAAAGCTAAAAGCTGAAGGCAATAGGCAATGAGCAACAGGCAATTGGCAAAAAAATAATTATAAAAAATGAAATTGACAAAACCATATAAAAAAATACCAAAAGATATTCGGTTATCGATAATAGAACGCTCGTGCAAAGAGGTTTCACGCGGGGTTTTCTTTTCAACTGTTATTATTGTTACTTCTTTTCTTCCTGTTTTTTTATTAACAGGACAGGAAGGGAAATTATTTCATCCACTTGCTTATACCAAAACATTCATTATGGTGGTGGATGCTATTTTGGTGATAACATTAGCGCCGGTGTTGATTTCTTTTTTTATGCGTGGCAGGTTCAGGCCGCGCAAAGCCAATCCTGTTAATCATTTTTTAGAAAGAATTTATGGCCCTGCCATCAGGACTTGTATAAAATGGCGCAAGACCACCATCAGTGTAATGCTGATTGCACTTGTTGTCAGCATTCCGATGGTGATGAACCTGGGCACAGAATTTATGCCTCCGCTGGATGAAGGAAGCATACTCTTTATGCCTGTTACTTTACCGGATGTTTCTAATGCCGAAGTAAAAAGAATTTTGCAGGTGCAGGATAAAATTCTAGCGTCTGACCCTGAAGTGAAATCTGTTTTGGGCAAAGCGGGAAGAGCCAATACGGCGACAGATAATTCACCTATCAGCATGATTGAAACCATAGTAATACTGAAGCCGCGTAACGAATGGCGGAAAGGAATCACCAAAGACAGCATCATCAATGAACTCAATAGCAAACTTCAAATTCCAGGTGTTACTAACGGATGGACACAACCAATTATCAACCGGATTAACATGCTTTCCACAGGCATCAGAACGGATGTAGGAATAAAAGTTTATGGTCAAAATTTAGATAGCATTTATTCATTTGCGCAAGTGATAAAAAAAGATTTGCAAGGTATTCCTGGTATTAAAGATTTATATGTAGAACCGATTACCGGCGGCAAATACATTGACATCAATATTAACCGGGAAGAAATTGCGCGTTACAATTTAAGCGTGGATGATGTAAATGCGGTGATTGAAAGTGCGGTAGGTGGTGCACAAATAACGACTACTGTTGAAGGCAGACAACGCTTTTCTGTGAATGCACGGTATGGCCAGGATTTCAGAAATAATATAGAAGCCTTAAAACGCCTGCAGGTTCAGACTAAAGAATTCGGGCCTATTCCTTTACAGGCAGTTGCTGATATTAAAATTACCGACGGGCCGCCGATGATAAATTCCGAGAATGCTTTATTGCGTGGTACTGTTTTGTTCAATGTTCGTGGAAGAGATTTGGGAAGTACGGTTAAAGAAGCGCAACAAAAATTAAATGCGGCGATAGGCCAAATGCCTAAAGGATTTTTTATTGACTGGAGCGGTGAATACGAAAACCTGATTAGCAGCGAACGAACTTTAAAACTGATTTTGCCAATCGTATTGGTAATTATTTTTATCAGCATGTATTTCGCATTTCATTCAAAACGCGAAGCATTGCTAAGTTTAATCTCCCTTCCATTTGCACTTATCGGTGGTGCCTATATGATTTATTTCTGGGGCGTCAATTTATCTGTTGCGGTAGCAGTTGGTTTTATCGCATTATTTGGACTGGCCGTAGAAACCAATATTGTAATGGTTATTTATTTGAATGATGCTATGCAGCAACTTATTGCCAAGAGAGGAAATTCAAAAGACATCACAAAAAAGGATTTGAAAGATTATACAATAAGCGGCGCTGTCAAAAGATTACGCCCTGTAGTAATGACCGTAAGTGTTTCACTTTTTGCGCTCGTTCCTATTTTATGGAGTAATGGCGTGGGCAGCGATGTGATGAAACCAATCGTATTGCCAATGGTTGGTGGTGTTATCTCTTCAGCCATTTACATCCTGTTGGTAACGCCACTCATTTTCCTAATGAATAAAGAATATGAATTGGAAAAATTTGGAAAGATTGAAGTGCATGAAGTATCACATTAATTGTCTGAACTATGATTTATAGAATTATTGAGATTATAGGATTAAGTAATTCAAAAATTTTAAAACAAAAAAAATAATAAAAATGATGCGTTTAAGTAACGTACTAATTTTGCTGGTTTTGGGCGGTGAGGACAACGCCCACGGCACCCGCCCCCGGTTGGTGCCTGCCTGTCCGGTAGGCAGGTCGTCATCAACCGGAAAATTAAAAAGGTTTTGGAGAAGAAATTCCTTTCTGTTTTATTTTAGCATTCTTCTATTCATCCTGCAAATCCAAGTTCACAAAGTATCTGGGCAAACATTGGAACTGCCTGATATTTTAGACAGTATTCAACATTCCTATCCGTCGCTAAAAATGTATGATGCGGAAGTTCAATCACTGGACGCCGAAGCTGCAGGCGCAAGAAACTGGGCGCCACCACAGGTTTCGGCGGGTTTCTGGATGACACCATATAATACGTCGTTATGGAATGGAATGAAAGCCAATGGTAACATGCCTGCTCAGGGCGGAATGGGAAGTTTCATGGTTGGTGTGGAACAAATGTTTCCTAATAAAAAATACAATGACGCTAATGAAGATTACATGAAAGCAATGTCTGCAGTTACAAAAGAAAATAAAAAAGCCACATTGAATAATCTCTTTGCGGCAGCGAAAAAAAATTATTTTGAATGGGTCATTATTGAAAAGAAATTATCCATACTGGATGAAAGTGAAAAGTTGTTACATTTTATGATTACCAATGCCGAGACAAGATATAAAAATGGTCTCGGTAAAATAAGCGCCTATTATAAAGCAAAGGCATCTCTTGGAAGCATTGAAAGTATGCGGGTGGAATTAGAAAACGAAATTTTACAAAAAAGAATTGCATTAAATACTTTAATGAACCGGAATAAACTTCAGGATTTTTCTGTTGATACCAATTATGTAATTAAGGATTATTCATCAATGGTTTTTGATAGTACATTATTTTACAATAACCGGAGTGATATAAAAGCTATTGATAAAAATATTCAGCTTGCTTATTTGAAACAGGATATAGAGAAGCAAAGTATGAAGCCTCAGTTTGGCATACAATATTCAAACATGTTCGGATATGGAAATTCACCAATGATGTTTGACTTAATGGGAACTGTAAAAATTCCGATGAACTGGTCCACAAGAGCCAATAAAGCAAACATTGAAAGCCTTAATTTCAAAACGCAATCTTTGGAAGAACAAAAAGCAGCAATGGCCAATGAATATTCAGGAATGGCTTATCAAATACAACAGGATATTGAAGCAAAGAAAAAGCAAGTGCAATTATTCGAAAATAATATTATCCCCGCACTCCAAAAAAATTATGAAAGTACCCAACTGGGATATCAGCAAAATACCGAAGAGCTATTTGAATTGTACGATGCGTGGGAAACATTAAATAAAACTCAGCTTGACTATATCAACCAACTACAACAGCTATTAAGTATGCAGGTTGATTTAGAGAGATTGTTGGAAATAAAATAAAGAGAAATGAAAAAGAATTTTTGGATAGATATTTTAGTTATAACGGTTACTGTTTTTCTCATTCAATCATGTAACAGTAAACAAAACTTGCCTAACAGTAAACAGACCTTGCCTAACGGCAGGCAGGCAAATCATGCAGAAATCACTTCTGCTTCTTCAGAAAATAAGAAACCTGTAGCGGTAAAAAATATTGACCTGCAAACATTGCTGAAACCAACTAATGAATTTGTGATAGCGTCACTTCCGGTTATAGTACCTGGGGAAAGCGATATCAGTATTCCTGTAAAAGCTTATGGTACCATTGAAGCAGATACAAGAGCTACCGGTAATATCTCTGCAAGGGTTTCGGGTCGAATAGAAAAATTGTATTTGCGTTATCGTTTTCAAAATGTAAAAGCCGGACAAAAGGTAATGGAAATCTATTCACCTGAGATATTAACAGCAGAGGAAAATTTATTGTTTCTTTTAAAAAGAGATGCGGCGAATCTTTCTTTTATTAGTGCAGCCAAACAAAAATTATTATTACTTGGTATGAGCGCTGCTGAATTAAATGAGGTAATTCAAACCGGAAAACCATTGTACAGTATAAGTGTCTATAGCAATTACAGCGGCCACGTGATGAATAATGGAATGAATGAAAATGTGATGAACTCTTCCGTGACCGAAACGCAGGAATTGCCATTGAAAGAAGGAATGTATGTAACGAAAGGCCAAACATTATTCATGATTATGAATCACATGAAAACATGGGTGGCTTTACAAATTTTTCCGGAAGACCAATCTGTTGTAAAAAAAGGAGACGCAGTAAACATCACACCTGAATCGGACACTGCTTCAATCATAAAAGGAAAGATAGATTTTATTGAACCTTTCTTTCGTAGCGATAGTAGAACACTTACTGCAAGAGTATATTTCGAAAACAAAAACATGCTCACATTGGGAAGCCAGGTGTATGCAAAGATTTTTACAGGAAGCAGGAAGGGCTTCTGGTTGCCGCAATCATCTGTACTTGCTTTAGGAATGAAAAATATTGTTTTTCTAAAATCAAAAGGTGGATTTATGGCACACCAGGTATCAACAGGAATGCGTACAGAAAATAAGGTTCAAATAATTTCAGGTTTAAATCCTTCTGACACCGTTGCTGCAAATGCCCAGTATCTTGTAGATAGTCAGAGTTTTATTAAGACGAGTAATGAGAAATGAAGAATGAACAATGAAGAATGAAAAATGAACAATGAGCAAAGAAAAAGCACTGTCGCTGGGCGTATCCCTCTCCTTCGGAGAGGCCCGTCCGAATGGCGCAGCTGGGCGGAGGTTGGGGTGAGGCTTGATAAGATGAGCTATGAACAACTCAAGCCGAAACTTTTAAAAAATAGACAACAAAAAAATGAGTTATTATGATTTATAAAAAAATTAAAAAAGACAATTTTTTAGAAAAGAAACTGATGCAATTAAAATTTTGCCTTCGGCTTTCTGCCTTCGGCTTTCTGCCTATTGCATTCAGCGTTTTACTTTTTTCTTCCTGTAAAGAAAAAAAGAAAACAGAAACAGTCGTCGTGCAAAAAGCCTTGTATTATACATGCAGCATGCATCCGCAGGTTCATGCAGATAAACCTGGAAATTGTCCTATTTGTGGCATGAAGCTGATTGCGGTTACTAAAACAAGTAACTCCAACACCATGCAAATTCATTTAAGCCCCGAACAAATACACCTCGGAAATATTCAAACGGATACTATTGAAAAATCCAATATTGGTGATAAATTGATATTGACAGGTACCTTAAATTTTAACCAGGATAAACTTACTTCTGTAAATGCCCGCGTAGAAGGAAGAATAGATAAATTGTATTTTAAAAATATGGGGGATTATGTAAAAAAAGGAGATAAGATTTATGATATTTACAGTGAAGAATTGAATAATGCGAAACAGGATTATGTAAATGCTTTGGAGCAGGAAAGCACTGTTGGAAATTCGCTTATTAATTATGCAACATTGGTTGAAAGCGCGAAAACAAAATTACGTTTATGGGGAATGACGAATGTGCAAATTACCGAACTTGGCCAAAGCAAACAGGTGCCAACACATACTTCATTTTACAGCACTCAATCCGGATACATAACCTCGCTAAATGTAAACGAAGGAGATTATGTAATGGAAGGTGGAACCGTTTTACAACTTGCTGACCTTTCAACACTATGGGCTGAAGCGCAGGTCTATACTACACAAATGCCCTTTATCAATAAAAGTGAAAATGCTACTGTACAGATTCCTGATTTGAATAATCAAATCATTAATGGAAAGATTGATTTTATTAATCCTGAAATGAATCCTGATTCAAGAATAAACCTCGTAAGGCTTACCATCTCCAATAAAAATAATCAATTACATCCGGGCATGCCGGTTTATATTACCATCAGCAAAGCAAAGCATCCATCTATTACATTACCTTCTGATGCAGTATTAAGAGATAGCGACGGCGCAATGGTGTGGATACAAACTAACCCCGGCGTTTATGAAATGAGAATGGTAACAACAGGAATTGACGAAAATGACGCAATAGAAATAACATCGGGTTTGGAAACAGGAGAAGTGGTGGTAACAAGTGGCGCTTACTTACTCAACAGCGAATATATTTTTGAACATGGCTCCAATTCAATGGCGGGAATGGATATGGGCGGAATGAAAATGTAAAAAGATTAAATGAATGATTTAAAATTCAACGACAAATAAAAAGAGACAAAAAGAATATAGAAATCTTCGTTGTTTGTTTATTTACTGGATATTTTGGGCCCACATTTCCGGCTATCCGCTTGTATTGTAGCACAAATAAAAAGCAAGTAACCATCACAGTGATACTGCTTCTATGCGGTTGCAAATGATGCCGGGAAAATAGAAATCTTACTTTTTTGTCTTTTTACTGATACCACGATAGTCATTCACTCAACTTGACTCCACGCCACTCAATTACAATCACATCTTATTTTTTGCTGGCAAAGCTAAACCGCTGCATAAATTCTCCCGATAGCTACCGGGATGACTGCCTTGTTTTTCTTCAAATTAATCCGTGGTATCTACATGACTTTTTACTTTTTAGTGATGACTGGTTTTTCTCTTTTAAATTATTTTTCTGCTTTAATAATTGCCTGATGGATGTTAAGTGTCCAAATAGTATGATGGGAACTATCAATGTAGGTAACCGGCTAAAGGGAAAATATAAAATAGCTATGTTGGTCTGATCGATTGCAAATTTTTGAAATGGCATTGGCGCAGATAATATAGCGTTCACTACAATATTTATTAAAAGTAAAAGTGAAAAAAAATTCCAGAGCAAAATTGTTGGCCGTTTTATTTTATTTTTTGTAAAACCAAAATACGCAATAGATGGCGTTGCAATTCCGGAAATCATATCAAAATTTCTTCCGTCAGAAGTCATTAATTCCGAACTGCTTTATTTGGATAAAGCCAGAATAACACCAGCTCTATCGGGATTCTTACCAGGTTCAAATAAGTCAAATTTTTAAGCAGCAAACTATCTATAAAATGACAGCCTTTTTGCGTTAACAAACAATAACAATATTGTCAAAATAGCAGGTAAAACACCCAGTAACAAAATTTTGGGTGGAAAGAAATTGGTGTTTGTATTGTAGATATTTTTATAAATAAAAATGAATTGGATGGGTAACCAAATAGTTAATTCAATAAAAATTACCATGGACTTTTTACGTATCGTTTCAGACTTTGCGTCGCTGACGGCCCAAATAAAAAGTAATAAAGTAGCAATTGCGGCCAATACAAAAGTCAGCGATATATAGATGGGTAAATTTTGGGTCATTATATTTTTTATAGTTTCGACTAAATTAATTGCAGTTGAAAATTTTGTGAGAAAAAAAGTTGGGCCGTACCAAAGTTAGCAGCCTGGTTGGCCAGGTTAAAAAGCTTTCACCTGGAATGTTGAAAATAATGTTTCAAATGCTTTATAACAATCCCGGACAATCAGCGAAAAAAATAATTTTCATATTTAGCTAATATCTAATTCTGACTTTGCTAAAATGCTAACAATAAAGAGTACAGACTCAAAAAATCCGACAAGTTACTTTGTTTATTTGCAGTTTAAAATAAACTTTACATCATTTCAGTTTCCCTATTTAGCACCTGAGTCGACTATTAACACAGATTAGCCAAACGTTGACAAGATTGCCTTCGGGGCAGTTTATATTTAAAAAAAAATAAATGGCTTTTGCTGGTAAAATAATCTTTAATAAAAAGACCGGGCAGCTTATAAAGTTTATCCGGACAAGCGATGACACTGAAGGAAAGCTCCTCGAGATGAGTGCAAGCTTTCCTCCTCAGTCGTTTAGGCCTCCAATGCATTATCATCCAAACCAAACTGAAAACTTTAGGGTAGTTTCAGGTAGCCTTACAGTAAATATAGATGGTGAAACTATATTATTGGAACAAGGTGAAACGCTGGAAATACCGCCTAATGTTAGCCATTCCATGTGGAATAATTCCAGGAGTAAAACGATCGCAAACTGGCAGATACAGCCAGCGCTACAAACAGAATATTTATTGGAAACCCTAACGGGATTGGCTAATGATAACCGGACCAATTCCCTTGGAGTGCCTTCCTTGCTGCAAAAGGTTTTAACCGCAAGAAAATACAATGCTTCCTTAAGATTAACAAGCCCTGCCTACTTTATTCAGCGGATCCTATTTGCGATTATTACACCAATTGCCATTTTAAGCGGTTACCAGGCGGACGATAAAAAATATTTTACATAAACTCAAAACATAAACAATCTAAATAATCAATTATGCAAACAGCCATCAAATTAATCGCTCAAAATTTTATTGAGGAAATCTGGAATCAAAGAAAATTTCAAAATTTAGAGAAATATCTTCATCCTGAATTTACGGACCATTCTCTTCCTCCCAATTTACCCGCCAATAAGGTGGGCCTGAGAATCTGGATTTCTGCCACCGGAAAATCTTTTGAACACGAAACCATCATAGAGGATACTGTTAGTGAAGGTGATAAAATTATTCTTAAAATAAGAATGAAATTAAAACACATTGGCGCCTGGAGATCAATAGAATCATCAGGTAAAAAGATCGAGACCACAGGGTATCGTTACCTGTTATTCCGGGGCAACAAAATATTAAATCATTGGGCATTGATTGACGGAGAGTCCATCGAGAAACAATTGACAGTGAGAAAACAGCAGTGCGAGGTATCAACATAACGGGCATGTGTATCCGCAAAGCAAAGGTTCAAATTTGAGAAATCAAATTGAACCTTTTTTTATTGTCAATTCTTCAGTAATAAACTTTTATAAATCAGTAAGTAACTAAGGAACGAATGAAATGCAGTTGGCCCGCAGTCTGCGATGGGCTAAATAAAAAATGGGAGGCATAACAAATATGCACTCCCAACTTGATAAACTAAAATATTAACCTAAAATTTAACTGTCAGGCCCAGTTGTAATGGTGAAATGCCGTAACCAACTTCAGCAAAAGCTCCTATATTTTTAGAAAATAAATATTTACCTCCGGCAAAGAATCCAATACCCAAATTACCTCCGGTGCTTTTCATATTGAATGCGGGATCCTCGTTGTCTTTATACTTGAGTTTATAGCTCCTGTAAAATAAGGCAGCACCACCGTAGGTATCAATCTTGGGATTTGAAATGTTTAATGCTTCATTAAAATGATAAGCACCTTTAACGCCGAACAACAAGTAAGCATAGGCGAGGTCGGTTCCAAATTTCCTTTTAATTAATCCACCATAAACCCCAGCACTTATTTTATCCGTAAAACCATGTTCTACGGAAGCTACAATGGGCACGCCGCCGGTTCCCGAGAAACCAAATGTTCCGGCCCCAACACCAAGGTTTACATAGTTAGTTCCTTTTAGAACTTGCGCCTGCAAAGAATTTGAATTGATTATTGCAGCTGTCATTAGTGAAAGCATAAGCAATTTTGTTCTGTTCATTTAATTGTTTTTTTATTTGATTGAAAATTTTGTATTTATTTTTCACTTAGGCAAAAGCTAAAAGATGTGGTTTAGTTTTTATTGGCCACCAGTTTAATTTTAAGATTGACCATTGGATAAATATGATGATCGCCCAGGGCAGGGTCAGCCGCATAGTTCATTCCCCAGTCGGTACGGTTAATTTGCAATTGCGCTTCCGCACTAACCTTATTATTAACGATATCGACTTTTGCGGGAAAATTTACCGGTTTTGTTACGCCGATCATAGTCAGGCTACCCCTTATAACAAAATTTGCATTTGCAACACTACCGTCCGGCGGAGTTCCGGTCAAGACATCTACTTTCTCAATTTTAAAGACAGCCATCGGATGTACTAATACATTGAAAAAATCTGCTGAAAGAAGATGCTCGGTAAGAACCGGTTTCAAATCAGGAGGTAGATTGGTGACATTTAGTGAATTGATAGGAACGTTGAAAGTGCCATTTATTAATTTCCCGTTTTTAACCTTTAAATTGTTGCCGTTAACAGAAAATGTTCCTGTATTTTCAGCAATCGGAGAGGTACCTCTCCATATAATCGAAGATTGAGACGTCTCAATTAAATAGGAATCCGGTTTTTCCTTTTTACATCCCGCGGCGATGACCAGCATTATTAATATGCCTGCAATTGTTGTTTTCATTTTTGATTGTTTTTATTTGATTTTATAATGATGAACTTGTTGTTATAAATTTTAATGCGCATTTTCATTGTTCAAAAGTTGGTACTGAAAATTAGATGTCCTGGTATCTCTCAAAGGCTCATGGCCTGCTTTTCAAGCCAATACTTTTTACCTGGCAGGTGGCGAAATTATTATGAGTAAACAGCGCTCTTAATCCTCAATGAGCGAAATGTGTAAAAAAAATACTGAATTGATAAAATGGCAGATTGAAATAAAAACCCGAACCGGTTGAACAGTTGTTGCACTTTAGAAATTGAGATTGGAGAAAGTTTTTGCAAAAAAGCAGGTTGTTTTTCTATTAGGTATCTGGCAAAAACACAATTAAGTTTTTCTTTCAGGCGGGAATTATTACACTTCAGTCACGAAATTTTACAGCCCGGTTATTATCGGCTACGACTATTTTAATGCTTTTATAATTTTGTCTGACAATCCTCATTTCATGGGGCTTTTAAAAAATAAAAATAAAAAGCAAATGAAAATTTTAAAAATAATCTCATGAATTATATTTTCAGTTATTGTGTTGTCGGGTATGTTGGCTATTTATGTATGTGTGGCATTACCAGCCAATAAGCCAATACAAGCACTAACAATTGTAAAAACTGAGGCACGGGTAGAACGAGGAAAGTACCTTGCCACGCATGTAGCCGTATGTGTTGACTGTCATAGCACGAGAGACTGGCGTGCATTTTCCGGACCGGTAGTAGCGGGCACATGGGGAATGGGTGGCGAAATTATGGACCACAGCAAAGGGTTTCCGGGAGAAATTCATACGCCTAATATTACTCCATTCGCTTTGAAATACTGGACCGACGGAGAATTGCTTCGGGCCCATCACTACAGGTGTTAGCAAGGCAGGGAAGGCCTTATTCCCCTTAATGGCTTATTCAAGATTTGGCGCCATGGATAAAGAGGACATTTATAGCATCATTACCTATATCCGGACATTGGAGCCTATCAACAATGTAGTGCCCCAAACCAAACTGGATTTTCCTGTCAACCTGATTAATAACACATTGCCCAAAGACGCTCATTTTAGTGATTTGCCCGATGAAAAAAATACCATTGCGTATGGAAAATACCTGGTTAATGCGGCCGGCTGCGTTGCCATAGCAAAAATGAGAAGGGTAAAATAATAGCAGGAAGCGAATTTGGCGGTGGAATGGAATTTAAGCAACCTGCAGGCACCATAAGGGCGCCTAACATAACAATGAATAAGAAGAACGGCATTGGATTATATACCGTCGAAGCTTTCGTTAACCGTTTTAAAATGTACGCTGATTCGTCTTATAAAATTCAACAACTTACACCGGACGAATTAAACTCTCCTATGCCCTGGATGATGTATTCAGGAATGAAAACAGGCGACCTTGAAGCCATTTACGCTTATTTGAGCAGTTTAAAACCGCTGGATAATTTTGTGGAAGTGCGGAGTTTGATAAAGAAATAATTACAATTTTTATGTGAATTACCAGGAATAGTTAAGTTACTTATCCAGCCACTTCTTAAACTCAGTTGCCCGAAGTCTGCTGATGATAATATCCTGGTAAGCCACGGGGCTTACCAGTAATTTTATTTTATTATCGAACCAGGCATAAACGTTGGCAATGGCAGAATATCTTACAATAAACTGGCGATTTACCCTGAAGTACTCGTCACCATCAAGTTGATTTTCAAGTTCATCAAGGTTATTGTCTATCGGGTAATCTATACCGGAAATTGTTTTTATGAAATGATAACGGTCTTTCGTGTATGCGTAAGCCACTTCGCTGCTTTTAACAGAAATAAGCATTGTAGCTTGCCGGACCAGGAACCTTGTTTTAAAAGGTTTTTTATTGATTTGGTTTATGATTCCGGAAATACCTTGCCGTTGCGCCTGTTTGGAATATTGACTTTTAAATTTATTATAGGCAAATTCAAAGTCTTTTATTTTTAAAGGCTTTAACAAATAGTCAATGCAGTTATACTTAAACGCTTTTATTGCATATTCATCATAGGCGGTAATGAAAATAATATGGCTGCTTATTTCAACTTCTTCAAAAATGTCGAAACTTTTTCCATCACCCAGGTGAATGTCAAGCAACATCAAATCCGGGTGATCATTGTTTTTAAGCCAGTCAATAGATCGCTGTGCAGTATCTAAAACTGCCAGTATCCGGATGCTGTCATCTAACTTTAGCAACATCTTTTTTAATTTGTCGGCAGCAAGATTTTCATCTTCGATAATTATTACATTCATAAAAGCTTCTTCAATCTGTTAATAAATGGGCAAAAGTGTAATGGTCCATTTTAAGTAGCGGAACAGTTACTTTAAAATGGTTATTGTCTCTGATGACCTGGAATCCTTCTTCTTTGTTCAGCAGCGCATACCT
>Ga0134126_10000881_pt1 | contig 37891 bp, 47 predicted proteins | sample KB31752_FD_96881 | JGI IMG/M metagenome (GOLD analysis project Ga0134126, IMG submission 96881) | Terrestrial soil microbial communities with excess Nitrogen fertilizer from Kellogg Biological Station, Michigan, USA - KB3-175-2 | ecosystem: Environmental > Terrestrial > Soil > Unclassified ...
CGCGTCCTTAGTAAACATCACCTTCGCAACCCTGTCGGCTGGGTAGGCAATGTTGAACTTCTCACACAGAGGCTTCAGAACAGCCAGGTGAACCAGGATCTTCCGACAGCAGTTGTCATCGTACTTCATGACGCAGAGTTTGCGAGCCTCCCGAAGCTCCTCATACACGATGGGAGAGGAGACCTGGCAAGCCAGATCCGATAGGTGCGCGTCCCCAGCTGTCGTAAGTTCGCAATATCCCTCGGACGCATCGCAAGTTGCGTTGAAGAAGAGAGTGAACTCCCTCCGAGGGACAGCCTTGAATAGGTCACCGATCTCGATGTAGCAGAACATGACAGGCAGAACAGTGTGGCAATTATTGACAATCGATGCTTGTTAAATTCACAAATGGAAAATATTATATAGGAGCTATGCATAAATTTCCAGATTTTCCTTGATAATCATACTTAGTTCTTCTATATCTAAATTCACCATCTCTATCATATTGAGCATTTTTCATTGAGTAAGCATATTCAATCTAACCATTTTAAATAGAACATAATTATCTCTGTCTTTCTTTTTAACATGAGGAGTTTAATGGTTCTCCACAAATTGTACAATACTCTGTCCATAATCCCATGAGCCTGTCTATTTGGAGCTAATCAAATCTCTCGAAAATTGTGAGAACATCTTCCGATTAAAAATGTGGATTATAACGGAGTACAGTATGAATTGCTCCATTTGTAGAATGGAAAAATCATCGAGAGTAACAAGGAGTTACTATGGATTATTTAATAGAGCTGGAACTAGAAAATTCTTAAAAGAATGGATTCTAAGATATCATGTTGGTGAAAAATTTACTAATGCACAACTCGGAATAATATTGAAGAATATAATGAGCAGAGATCAAGCCACCGTTGGAGATGTGATGTGTATGATAGAACGCTTTTTGATTATCAATCATGTGAGTAAGATCAATGAAAAATATGACGATTCTATCGATCTATCAGCAGTCAAAATATATTGCGATTATGACTATTTATCTGAACATGGAAAAGTAATGCATTAAGTTATTCCGTAGATATAACTATCAATGATAGATCCATGAGTTTTAAGATAATTTACTATCAAAATTGATAGTGAATTAACTCATCCAATAATCAAACTTTCGTCCAATGGAGTCATGAGTTATCGCTTTGCATAATTTGTTCCTCGAAAAAACTTTATGACATGCACATTTATGTGGACCAGTCGAACGACAATATGTCCATGGAATAATTTTCTTACTTGCTCCGTAAACATTGCATACACAATTATGTTTATCAGCTCTGCAAGAAGAAATTTGTCTTTGATAACGTTCTGGACAGACACAACCTTCATATCCATGATTAGATGATAGACACTTCATAGGCCAAGGTCCCATAGTCGGAGGTCCATAGCAAACACATTTTTCAATATTTCGTGAATGCAATATTGAAGCTGTTTCCTTATAAATTCGTTCAAGTTCACAGAATGCCATAATAAAATGATGCTATTTATGTGAGAAATGATGTTAACAAAATCTGCAATATGATAAACGTGAATGATAGAGATTATGCGATGGAATTATTAGTGAATTTCTTCAATGAGTGATAGTTGTATTAGTTTTTCTTTATTTGTTTTACGATGTTTATGTTTATGGTGTTCCAGAAACATATATTTCAGGAAACGGAATCGGTAAAATAGATTTCTTTGAGGTGAAAGAATTTTAGAGAAACATGGAATTACATGTTAGAGTTGTTATCATTTTGTATTTTATTTCATTTGCGTGAATAAGCAGGCAAAATTTTCATTTCACTATCAAATGATAGTGAAATTGTTCGAGCATGTTTTTGTTGATGGTTTATTGGCTTTTCCATGACATTCCTAATTTGGTAAGCTTTTTGTATATTCGATCAATAAGACGAGCATATTTTTCATCAGTTTCTCCACTATCCTCATATTTAACCCAGGCTATATCCAATTGTTTCTTAAGCTCTTTAACTTCAACTCTAATTTCTCTTTTTCTCTTCGCAAGCTCTTGTCTGTTCATAGATTTTAAGACATTTGTTTTTCACCAAATGACATCATTTGAAGAGTGATTGACATTGAACACACCAAAACATTTGTTTTGTCTTACCGTTAGCATCAGGAAAATTCACCAACATACTTGTTGGTGAAAAGCAATAAATACACCTGAATGGTGACAATAATGCTACTCCATCTCGAGCCACTAATTTCTTGAGAACGATGATCGTTAAATTCTCAATCAATTGATTGAGAATTTATAGATGTTTCCAATAATCTTCTTTCTCTGATGGAGTCATTGAGTCGTAATCAGGTTGATCACTTCCATGACTACAATTGATGTATCTCTCAATGTCGTCAGAATGATGTAACAGTAAGGATGCTTTTCCATACTTTAATAGACGAAGCAACGTTTCATAATCATACTGTTCACAGTCGGAATCAATTAATTTAAAAGCATCACGAACAAGTTTTTCTGTATTAATTGTATGATGAAATCCAATCTTCAGACGTTCATCAAAAATTAGACAGAATAAGTCAAATCTTCCTTTCTCAATAGCTTTGTAACAAGCTTCAGAATCATCTTTATACAAGTGATCTCTGAGAGGGATCATCAATTTGATTGTTTCAATATCTGCGTCCCATTCGACCATATTCTCAACATCACGATGAAATTCACGAGTTACATATTTCATTTGTATAGACCATCTATACAATTGAGTTTCTTCTCTAAATACATTACGAATCATCTCAAATTGAGTAAAGCCTATAAATATCTCTTCCCTACGCGGATAAAGTTTTCTATGACCAATAAAGTAAGATACTCGTTTGCAAGTATGAAAGAGAGCGATGAAATTAGCATCATAAAGAAATGATGCGATTGTCATCCAAACATCTTGTGGTGAAGTTATCATGTCCTGCCAATGATATTGGCAGGACTTAATTGTATGAGAGTTGATGCCTGGTAAATCTACCAAATCCTGTTTACAGAATAATTTGTAAATTTAACCGGCATCGACTAATAAGTAATGCATGATAGGATATGTCTCACTACGCGCAAGTTCGTGCCGCTGGTGTGTTGTCCTATTATGACAAACTGAAGGACCTGGACGAGTGTTTGATGAGAAACATTAACAGAGTGGCTCATGGCCTACTCGCTGTGGATGAGTATAGGATAGAGAAGATTTCGTTTCATCATCGAACTGTCGTGGATGACAACATGACATTCGATGATCTGATCTTCTACTTTGAGAATGATGAAGACCAACATGAATGCACCTACATCATACACAACTTCGATGATCATCTGCTCACGCGGACTCAGCAGGTTATGACATGGGAGGAAGCAAAGCGTCTTGTTTCCACTTGTTGGGGAGCCGTTGAGTTCTTCGAGTGAATCGAATTTTTCATTAATTGATAGCAGCTTAAAAAATTCGCGGATACTCCATGCCGCGAATGACACAATTTTGAAATGCAGTCTTTGGCACTGGATTGCTGTTGGATATAATTACATGAGTCTATCAAATCGTTAAAAAGATGGAAAACTTTTTGCCTAGAATATTGCAGCACTAAATAGGCCAAATATTGCATTTCAATTGAGTGAACAAGCAGGGCAAATTTTCATTTCACTATCATTTGATAGTGAAATAGATTGGAGTGAATTTGGACTGTCGATTGTTACTCATTTCGTTTTCGCTTGCCGAAAATTTTCTTCCAGAGCGTTAATTCTTTAGAAAATACAGAAGTTCTACACTTTCTCAGCCTTTTTGATATTTCTTTTGAGAGTAGAATGTTTTTTAAAAAACTATCCTTGAAGAATATTTCCACGGAGATCTGAGAACAAACGCGAGTTTTCCTTGTTTTTACAAGAATCTTAGTGCAGAGTGAGTCTTATCTCTCGATAAACATTCTAAAGCCACTTGTCTTGCATACTCAATCATCTGATGGTATTTGTCTATTTTTTCCTTCTCTCTAGCTAATAGTTCTTGAGCGTCAGGTCTCTCCAGAAATTTCTCCGTGGTGAGACGTTGCTTGATGATGGCATCTTTTGCAATTGCAATTCGCTCATCCCAGAATTTATCACTTTCCTCGACGTTTGGATCGAGATACCAAAGTGGTATTCCTTTAACAAAACCATCTTCCAATGATTTCTTGTACCTAATTCTACTATCAGTGCGCGGTCTTCCGTCACTTAAAATCTCAAGCTCAAAAAATATCTTTTCAGATTCTTTATTTATGGCGAGACCACGTGCTTTGAACATCCATCGATATTCAGTTACGAGTACTCTTAATTGTTGAACCTTTGAATCAAACATCCTTCAGACAGAAGTAATTATTGTAAGAACGATGTTGCTAAAATTCTCATTTTTGCGAAAATTTGATTGCAAAGAACAAACTAATACTCAACGATAATCATTAACACCTGACAATACATTGTCAGTGCTCAGTCAGTGCTCAGTTACTTTCAGCCAGTATGGTTCTCCCGCACAGCATCCTTCTCCTTCTTCTCGTTAGCCAGTCCAATGATTGCAAGCTTCTCGACGATCCATGTGACCATCAAGAATAGCAAGATCAGATCCTTCCATGAAATATTCTCGAACATCTCAACCAAACGGCCTCACATTCACTTATATAACTATCGATGTCAATGAAAGTTAGTTACAATTTGTTATCCTCATTTGATAGCAGTTTAGACAATTCGCGAATACTCCAATGCTATAAACATGCCAATGATGCATCATTGGCATGTCAAACAGTCACACGTTTGGAATGAGACATTTGGCACAGGAATTAACACATGAAGCTATCGAATTGTCAAACTATCAGAAAACTTTCTGTTTAAGTTGAGGTAGCACTAAAAAGGCCAAATATCGCATTTCTATCGGAGTGGCTGATTGGGCTAACTATTAATTTTACTATCAAATAATAGTAAAACAATTTAATCAAGATAAGTTATACGATCACAGAAAGAACATGATATTACTGGAATAAGAGACTTATTTGTTAATTCCATATAAACAATTCGAATTTTTGCAGATGATTGACATTCTTGACAACGCAATGGTCTTTTAGGACGAGCCATTCTTCTTGATTTATTGTAATCGATGATGAGTTAATTTTCAATTGAAGATGTTTTTAAGATAAGAGGGTAGAATTTCGGTGTTCGAGAGAATTATGATTAATGAATTGCTTCGTATTCTTCGTTGAGGAGCATTAAAGAAGCTGTAGTAAGTCATTCCACCAACTACATATGTTGAATGATGATATTCAGAATTTCTTAGAATTATGTAAGCCTTGTATTCTACCAAACTACGCTCGTATGATTCAGACTTATTAACATTGACAGTATCATATTTCTGAATTTCATCCTCAGTTCGCCAATCTGGAATGAGCAGATGACTTTCTACTCAAGTATTGAATGAGGACAATCGACATGTTATCCATGATGGAAGTTATGTATGGTGGATTAGCGATAATCAAATCGTATTCATCTAGAGACTTAAATTTGAAGAAACTACCTAAACTTCCAAAGTCTTTCTCAATATCATAGAAGAGACTACAATAATTAGCCATGTTGTTATTGATGGCTCCTGCAAATGCTTCAAGAACATTTAGGTCTTTGGTATTGTCTTTGATGAAAGTGTAGATATTATCGACAGAAAGATCGATTCCTTCTTTGTTCCTGACAAAAATATCGTAGCGGAGCATTAGAATCAATACATCTTCATCAAAATTGTCTCCTTGATAGTTAGACTTTAATTTCTTCCATCTTTCAGTAGTTATATCATACGTTGAAGACTTGTATTTTAATCTGAATCCATCAAATGTTTTACTCTTGATGAGTTGACTGGGTTTACTGTGATCATCATCGATCTTCGATCGATGACTTTCAACATTCTCGATAAGAATAGATTGTATTGTTTTTAATTTTGGTTTTGGAATCTCTTCCTCAAACGTCAAATCATCTTCAAATATCTTCCAATACTTTCTGATCAAAGATGGTTTAACAAAGTAGACATATTTATCAATATCTGTGTCATATGACATGATGCAGACATGGAAATAGATAATCTTTCTGACTAGTCTTCCGTAATTCATAGGTGTTGCAAGTTGTTCATTGATTTTTAGAAAACTTTCTTGAAGATAACTTTTCCAATTATTGAGAAGTATGAACTCAAAGTTCATTTTCATTATCCACCGAGGATAGTAGCAGTTAACGAAAAACTATTCAATTCTGTTAAAAACAGTAAATTTTTAGGAAATGACTGGATAATTAAACAGAAGAAATAAGTTTTAATTTAAAGGAAAGATGGATGATGAACCAGATGAAGCTCCAAATATTCGAATTCGAATACTTGAAATCCTTCATCTGCACATGGCCAATAATCCAGAGTTTAGCCAAAAGATAACTAAACTTTTAGCAAATCGAGAAGATTTGGAAATTTCTGAGTTTTTCAAGGAAAATGCAGACAAAATCCTTGAATATAAAGAAAATATTTTTAGCCCGTTTATCCATGATGGTAAGATTGAAAAACTTATCGAAACTGGAGATTTAACGACTATAAATCTTAATTTATTTTGTCGAGTTCTAATAGAGAAATCAAAACAGATTCTTTTACCTTCAAATATTAAATATGCCAATTCTAACGAAACTTTCTCAAAGAAATCTTTTGAAATTCCTTTCGAGATTTCTAAATTTGTTCCACAAGTGAAGAATGAAATTATTCCTCCAATTGAGGAATACACAATTTCTCCCATGGAAGGAGAAAAGAGAGAAATTGCTAAAGCCAAACGGAAGGAAGCGAAGAGAAACCGTAAACCAAAAAAAGATAAAACCCCTCCTCCTGTGAAGGAAATGTGTATGTTTCTCACTCCATCAAAATATGTGGTCGCGGGGCAATACGCTGGTTCTCCATGTGGAAAGGTTATTCTCGGAGAGGAAAAAGTCTGTCGTGAACACTCAGAATATGAAGAGCAAAACTTTGAAGAATGGACTGTTTCACGTTGGCATTGTACATTTGTTATTTCTCAGGCTCAAGGTAAAGATAGAGCTAGGTGTAGAAAGGGTCTTCCATGTCTAAACATATGTAAACAGGGAAGTAATAGATGTAATCAACATAAGAAAGTTTTAGATAAAACTGTTGTCAATAACAGCAGAGTTATGCGAAGCTTTAAAGTTAGGTTAAAGCTGTCTAACAAACAAAAACATAGATATAATGTCTTAGCTGGTTGTGTGAGAAAGACCAAGAATTTGATCCTTGAAAAAGAAGCTGGTTCAAATAAATCAGAGGTAGAATTGAGAAAGTTATATGTGAACGCGAAGCCTGTTATAGCGATGGGGAAAAGTTTTCTTCTTCAATGTCCCAAAGCATCTCGAGATGCAGCAGTTACTGAACATGTAATTGAACGAGATAACCTTAAGAAGTTCAATGAGAAAGTTATAGAGAAGAATAGGCTAAAGATGTTGGCATACGAAGAAAATGTTGCAAGAGCTCGTAAAAGAGGAAAGAAAATACCGGAGAAACCACATTTATCAAGTCTGGGAACTTTACGCTTCGCTGAAAGAAATGGTCCACAAAGTTTAACCATTGATAAACAATCTGTAACGATTCGTCCAAATGGGTTTGAAATATTTAAAAGATTAAAGTGTTTTGGTTCAGATTCACTCATCAAAGTTATTGGAAGAGTAATCAAATGGGACAAAAAGTTTAAAGAATTGCAAACCAAAGGTATTCAATGCGATTTGAAGATGTGCAAGACTCCAAGTGGAAAGTTTTATATGCATATCCCTTACTGGGCGGAGAAGGATAATAAGGTGAAACCAGAAAAGAAGAAAGCAGTAGCTGTTGATCCAGGAACAAGAACATTCATGACAACATATGATACAAATCATAATTATATGGAATACGGGAATGGATTCTCAGAGCAAATCAGTAAGTTAAGAAAAAGAGCTGAAGAACTTTGTTCCAATAGGAAATTAACAGAAGAGGCCAGACAAAGGATTAAAAGAATTTTTGAAGAGAAAATCGCTAATAAGATTTCTGATTTACATTACAAGAGCATCAAAGTTCTATTAAACGATGGTGCTACTGATATTCTCATCCCCAGGATGAATGTAAATCAGATGACTCGGAAAGGCGCAGCGATTAACAAGGAGGTTAAGAAAAATCTCCTTGATTATCGTTTCGGACAGTTCAGAAACCGTTTAATTGACAAGGTTGAACTGTTGGGAAACGGTAGGAGAGTGTATACTTGTAACGAGTTTCGAACTACGATGACTTGTTCAAGATGCTTTCATATAGACGAGAACGTTGGAAGTTCTAAGATATACGAATGCAAATGGTGTTCCAATACTATAGGTAGAGATTGGAATGCCTCGTCAAATATCCTGGTGAAATATCTAGAGGTAGAGGAGGAAGAGGTGGATGTTTGATGAATATTCTGCGTAATGCTATCGTTAACATACTTGTAAAGACTATTCTTATTCTTCCTGAATTTTAATTCATTCTAATAGATTAGAATTAAGAACAGTTCTTTACAACTAGTACTATAGCGGATGTGATGCTCTTTATATGATGCAACTGATGGATGCATGTAATTGTATATTGTATGCATTATCTTCTCCTACAATCCAACCAACTTCAAAACCTTTACTAAATTCTTCATGTTCAGTTGCTGGAATATTTCGCAGAGAAATGTTTAAAGCTTGTTGAAATCCTGGAACATCAAAACGTCCACGATCCATCTCCCAGCAGAATCCTTTAAAACTGCCTTCTTGATAGCCTCGTGAATATATTGCCATTCTCCTCGTTACATATTAATGAAGTGCAAGACTGCCAAATTTACAAATTAGCTAAATAGTCTTCGTCATCTTTGTGAACTAAAATATCAAAGTGCCTATTCACAGCTTTGTTGGCTTGCATATTCTTAAGTTTCATAACATACTTATTCGTGTCTGGAGAATAGAGTGCCGACGTTATTTGACAACTTCCTCATATAGATCAGAACCGCAATATCCGCTTCCAATTCCACAGTTATAATTTTCATTCCATTTTACACCAATATAAAACTGAATAGAATATAACGGTTCATTCTTTAGTTGTTCATAATCTTCATCTGATATTAGAACATAATATGGATGGAGTTGTTTCTTCTCAAGCTCAGCGCCCGAACAATATCCATCTTCGTGGTTTTCAAGTGTGACTGTAACTTCAATCATCTCAAGAATTCATTTCAATTTGTAATGAATTCGATGCATATAATATTCTCTATTTACACTTATCTTTTATGTGAGAATAAGTAATCTTCATGGCATTTATTAAATCTTTATAGATCTGTTCGTATTTATTGCAAAGCTCAATTACAATATTGATTACATATTGAGGGTCTCGTTCATAGGAATCTTCATCAAGATTAAAATTCATTTTCAGTTTGACGATCTTGATTATATCCACCAACTTCATATCTATCTTGAAGAATGAAATTAAATTCATTTATACTTTGGTATATAGCACGATATTCTCTTACTAGTTTGTATAGAATTCTGCATTCAGATTTTCTACTTTCATCTGTATTATAATTTTCAATGTCTTCTCCACGACCAAAGTGTTCGAGAATATTATTTAAAGCTTCTTCGAATCTATTACTAACATCAGTGTCCTCCTTGTAAGGTTTTAGGAGTTTTCTAATTTTAGCTTCTGATTGGAGAAGATTTGAATCAGTTAGGCCATTTATCAAAACAAGACATTGACTTCTCACCTTCTTGGGGTTTTTAAACCAATAACTTCCATATAACATTGCAGAATTAGGTCATAGTGATAAAATTCGAGAGAGAGAGCCTTCTTTCTGGCTTTATAGTAATCGTCAGCTGCAGCTATTTCAAATTCAATTTATAATTGAATTTGAAAATATGTCTAGAGACAGCGATATGTTCTTTATCACTGTAGAGATGCCAACGAAGAAGGAAGTGTCCTATGATATTATCGGATTCGTCGACGGTATTACTATCTGGGAATGTCAGCATGGCGTCAACTTACTTCGAATCTCAAATCATTTTTTGGAGCAAAGCTTGGTGAGATGAATATTATCAATGCTTTTCATTGATAATATTCTGAAAATTCGCAGAGATGCGATTCAGAAATGTCTTAACAAAGCAGAACACTCGGCGCTGATGAAGTCATCGGTCTTCGCGTTGATGTTTCAGAAATTTCAACAGGCGCTAATTCTGATGGTCTCGTCTCAGTCTATGCATATGGTACTGTCATCCGTTACAGATTAAGTAATGAAGAAGCAGCAAGAGTTGTTAGGACTCTCCATCCAAGACTATGAGTACTAAGAGTTTACAATCATATTTCAATTTTTTTCTACAGAGTTGTCTCAGTTGATAGTCTGATAAACAATTCGCGGATACTCCATGCCATTGATGTCACGATTTTGAAAATGCATTCTTTGGCGCATAATTGCTCGTGGAGATTAATACATGAGCATAACGGATTATTAAAAAGATGTAAAAATTTTTGTTTAAATCAAGGTAGCACAAAATAGGCCAAATATTGCATTTCAAATGAGTGAACAAGCAAGGCGAATTTTCATTTCACTATCATTTGATAGTGAAACGAGTTTTTAGAGGGTGATAGAAAGATTTCAGAGCAATTCTTTTTAATGAATTGTTAAAATGTCAGACAGAGACAGACAGACAAGTAGTGAAGTTTATAGTGATGATGAGAATTTGCTAGGTCAAGCAACTGTGGAAGAAGAGGAGAAGTATGGAATGAAGGAGCATTATTGCAGAGCGGTGATGGAATTGCTTCAAGTATTGAAAGATGATATTAACAAGGCAAGATTGGAAGCAGTAGATCCGCTTGAAGATATGATGAAGAAGTCAATTATGAGGAAAGAAGAAGTAGAACAGATATTGGAAAGAATTGGACCGCGGAACAAGCAACTTCCTGGTATGGGCCCAATGAATAAACTTCGTGATGCTGCCGACGGTTTACTTGGTCATTGGGAAAGTTTTATAAATGATTTTTTACGTATGGGACTAGAAAATATTTATTGGCATATTGAGCGTGCAACTGAGAAGATAATGAAGATGGAAGAATTTGTTGCTTATTGTTCTCAAAGGAAGGAAGATAGTGAATTGTTTGGACGATTGAGAGAAGCTGCAATGAATGTAGAAGAGTGGAAAGAAGAATTTGATGTATATGTGTTTGAGGCGAAATATTTGTTTAAAACTAGCAAAGTTGCAGAGAGGTTTACTAAGCTATCCGAGATGACAGCCAAATTCAGAAATAGTAAGCTTTTACCATCTGAACGTTATCAAATGGCAGACGAATGGAGATAAAAATCTACATTTTTAGAAAATTGTAGAATCGTGCAAAACCTAACAATGCATTGTCGGGTTTAACTTAATTGCTTAATACATGCCGCGCATGTGCAAACTCTTGGTTAGGCAAGTCTTGTGACACCAGCGGCGTGAGCGAAAGTCGATAGTCCACCCAGGAAACTCCCGATCGTACAACACACTATAATCCTTGCAGAAGTAGCAGAAGTCAATGTGGAACGGAGGCTGGCTTTTCCAGCGGCCGATAAGGTCATACTTTTCGTGGCAGGCTTTGCACAGCCGGAACATCGTCTTGGCATCGTAGCCTTCGAAGTTCAGCTTCTCTTCCTCGTGATAGACTCGCCCACACTGGATGAAATTCTTGCTGACAGACTTGAAGCCGTCAGCTTTCTCCCCGACAATGCGGCACACCTTGCAGCAGGCCTTCGTTGTTTTCTTTGGCATCTTCTCTGCAGTGTAGAATGGTATTCTACACTGTTAAAGTCATTGAAATAATAATCGATGCTGAAGAAATTCACCATAGGTTTGTAGATGGTTGAGGAAAATATCGTTTTCCTGTTTTCTTTGTAGGACTTTGTTTCAATGGAAGACAAGAGATATCATCTTCATAGTGATCAGAACTGATTAACCTGCGAGGACCTAAGATTAACTTATCAGCTTTAAATTTCATATATTCAGCATATACTTGAGCATCATCAGGAATAGTAACATCTCGACAATAAGTATGAATAAATTTCCACATGTTTGCAAATTTAGCTTCTGTGAAATAGATTCCTCCAGGCTCGCAATTACCTGTTGGATTGAAAGGAACTGTGTCAATATTTAAGCCTGTCTTGAACTGAAACCCGTTATGATTTTCACTTAAATTTGTGAATTTGTACAATTTGACACCTCTGTAAAGCCTGTTGAATTCACGTCCTGAGATCATAGGACAGTATAAAACTTATTTGATACTGTCTGTTTAAACAATAGAAAAACTCCATTCGGCGAGAAATAGAAAATTATTCAAAAAATTTCTATTTTAAAGGAAATTAAAAAGAGATGGCGAAGCATACATACGGTCGCAAAAGAGATGTAATTACTTATGAGTTATTGGCAATGTTCCCTTGTTCTTACAAGACGAAGAAAGTAGAGAAGATGCCTAATCTTGCAAACATCACACAAGTGGATTTGACTCCTAATATGCCTCCTGTTTTTGATCAAGGGCAATTAGGTTCATGCACTGCCAATGCTCTCCTTGGAGCCTATGAATACGAGATGTTAAAGCAGAAGGAACCACTCATGAATCTGTCGAGGCTGTATCTCTATTATCAGGAGAGAGCGATGGAAGGTACTGTTTCACAGGATGCTGGAGCTGAAATTCAAGACGGTGTTAAAGTCTTGCAAACTACTGGAGTATGTAGGGAAAGCCTATGGCCTTATGATATCAGTAAGTTTGCAGTGACTCCGCCTGCTGCAGCTGCCGCAGATGCTGGAAGTCATCATGTTATAAATGCTCAACGTCTCTCTGGAACTGCTGCTGATATTAAGCAAACTCTTGTGAATGGAACTCCAATTGTTTTTGGTATCGAGGTATACGACTCGTTCCAGACTCCCACTTCTGATAGCACTGGAGTCATTGCCATGCCTGGTCCCAATGATAATGTTGAAGGAGGCCATGCTATCGTTATCGTTGGATACGATGATAACAAACAGCTTTTTAAGTTTAGAAACTCTTGGGGTGCTGGATGGGGTGATCGTGGTTATGGATATCTTCCATACGCTTATGTCACTGATTCAAATCTGTCAAGTGACTTCTGGGTTTTGAGCTCAGTGAGTGACAATGCTCCAACTCCACCACCTACTCCAACTCCTACTCCAGCTCCTACACCTCCAGTACCGCCTAAACCGGTAGTTTACACTGGCATGTATGCTTCAACTAACCAGCTTCCTGTGAATACTACTATAAGTTTCCGTTAGTGAGATATTCATCGATAACTAGATCCTTGACGAGGAGTGCTGCAACTCGAGTGGAATCGTAAATGTGTCCTGTAATTAGGAAAGTCCAATGCAGAATAGCTAATTGTTTCTCAAGTGTTGCAGTCTCTGCTATCTTCTCAAACTCAAGTGGATAGCCGATCTCGTTGAGGAGAATCAAAACTTCAAGATCTCCATGTTCAGCAGCAAGAAATTGAACTTGTACAGACTCAGTAATTCCATAAAGTTTCTTTATGGAATTCAAGACATCATCGATACTCCAACGGAGAGTACGGATGCATTCTCTAATATTGTTGCACTCTTTGGCAATTAGTTGAAAAGCTACTTCTTTTCTCGATCTCGCATATTGCAACATGTGATGATCGAGATGTTTAATCTCTAAGAATGACTTCCTGTAACTCTCAAATTTCTTCTCTGGATCATCAATTTCTTTGAGCTGTATAGCAACAGCTATCATCCTATCAGCTAGTTGCTGATAGTTTGGAGGTGGTTGCTTCAAAGCATGATTCATGCTTTGACGACGCAACAACCAATTAGTTAGAGATGTTAGCATTCTTCCTATGAGGATATTATGAGTAGTTGATGATGATTAAAATTGCAGTTTAAACAGTTGTTAAAAAATTATTTCCAATTTTACTTTCTGACATTTATTAACATCTTCTTTGACAGAAATTATTGCAGGAATTCCAGAGTAGTCAATATATGCTGCTTTAAAGATTCGTTCCATTCCAGTATAAATATTTCTTTGTCGCTTAATATCAAAAATCTGCATTGTGCCAAAATATGCTCCACAAATAGCAGAAGATGAAGTTGGACAAAATGCGGAAATATATTGAATTGCTTCTTGAAACTTGAAGAATTCTGTCTTTCCATTCAAATGACGAAAAATGCTCGAATGGCAATTCATTGTCATTGGCGTCATTCCAATCAATGAAGATGCTGCAAGTGTCAAATTGTAGAAACTATCCTTATCATCAATTTTACAGGGATATAAAGAATAGTTTCTCATGTCAATGCCAATTAACTGATACCAACAACCGCCGAAGATTAAAGAACCGCATGATATCACATGTGACGATCCATTATTATGATAAAATGATTCTTGTCTATTAGTGTATAAATATTTATCTAACTTGCCTTTAACAATATCATATACTCTCAGACCATCTTTTTCTATTCCGACTATTGATTCATCGTGAAAAATTGCGTTCTGAGAATCAGGAAATCTTATCTTATATGTGTTCTTATTTCGCTTCAGATTTATTTCTCCTGGAATAGATCCACAATACAATGATAAATCTCTTTCTTCAATACGATCGTAAGTAAGTGGACCAAATCTCAAATTTACATCGTCAATGATTGAGTTTTCATCTGGAAATTCAATTGCTTTCTCCCAATCAAAAACAAATAGTCTTCTTGCTGGATATCTTCTCGGTGCTCTGAAATTAAACTCCGGTAGAATCGATTGACTTTGCAACATTCCTATAAACAACTTCATTATTATCAATCGAAGTTTCTTAAATATTCAAATGGTTTCCAGGGTCGACAAAAACAATGTGTTTCATGAATATCACAGCCAGGATTGTGCTTAATTTTGTAAAGAAGCCACAGATCTCCTGACTTATCATCATCTCGAGTTCTCCAAAAATAATCAAAGTTTGGAAAAATTTTCCTTAATCTTGACATTAAAAGATTTCGTTCTACGTTTGTATTAATTGATGAATGATTAAATTATCCTGGCATTCTAAAATCGGAACCATTTGCACGGATACGTTGTTGTATTGTATCTTGAAAATCTCCTTCTGCTGACAAAACTCTAACAGGAATTCCCGTTTGATAATCGTGAAAAAATTTAATCCTGTTGGTGAGTGTTCTGCTGGCGGAATTTATTTCATTGAAATTGATTCTGTTCATAGATGGCTTTCTTATTCAGAAATGCCAATGGAATATTTTAGAATAGTGACAATTCCAGATGATGCAAAAGTTTATATAGAGAATGATAAATTTAAAGCAGATAAATTAATTTTGAGTGAAAGACGTTTTATATTTGAAGACCATGAGATGTGTAAAAAAATATTATCAAAAGATGGAAAATATATAGGTAGAGTTCTTGTTGTAAACAATAAGGAATTAATTTTAATTGCAATAAACCAAAGCAATGCTGCACTTCGTTACATTGCAAATCAGACTGAAGAAATTTGTTTAATTGCAATCAATCAATGGCCACAAAGTTTAAGATTTGTTGAAAAGCAAACTCCAAAAATTTGTTTGGCAGCTGTTAAACCTGATGGTTTAACATTGGACTATGTCAAAGAACAAACTCCAGAAATTTGTTTGGCAGCTATTGAACAAAATGCAATGGCTTTGCAATATGTTAAAGAACAAACTCCAGAATTATGCATGATTGCTGTGAAGAAGAATGGACTCGCATTAAAGTGTGCAAAGCAACAGCCATATAAATTGATACATGCTGCAATTAAACAAAATCCAGAAGCTTGGGAGAGTTTTTAACATTATTCTATTTGTTCATCTTCAGATGAATAAATTTTACCATTTTCATCATAAAAATTTGAACATCTAGTGTGAAATTCATGACCATTATCATCTCTAACAAATCTGAAACGTAAAGCCGAAAAGATACCATAATTATCTCTGTTCCAATCGAATATTAACTTATCAACTTTCTTTTCAATATCTTCATCTTTTCCAATAATATCGAAGATTGTTTCTTTCATCTTATCATCTCCGCATAAATATGATATAAAAACTTCATTAATAGGAGATTTAGAAGTTATTCTTCTTTCTTTATAACCGCAACTATAACATTTGTAAGAAACATGGCACATAAAGAAAATCCAATAACCAGATCTTATTTTTATGGCTGGAATATCTTCTTCATACATTGATGGTTTGTCAGTATGCCAAGTAGCATATATTCTTGGTTCATGCAATTTAACAAATTTTAAAGCTTTTTCTTCAGTATCAAAGAGTTCGTTCCAATCCATTTTGTTTTAAAAAGTGAGTGAACAAAACACATTTTCGAATTAAATGGCATTATAATTTTCATCAATATTGTTAATTAACATTGATAAACAATTTCTTATAACTGTCTTTCCATAGAAAAATAGACCAAATAAAAACCATGAAAGACACGAAATCAATAGAGCGTAGCGAAGAAACTTAATTAAAACACATGCGCTAATAATTATTCCCAAATTCATGAGTAATGTAATAAGATCTATTAGCTTAAATCTAAAACATCCATAATCACGACATGTTTTAGCCAAAGCGCAAAAATTAACAAATATAATGACAGGTAGACCCACCAATGCATAAGTAAACCAATTGGGAATAATAAAATAAATTGCAAAAACATGCAGACTGGCAATCTGTGTCATTAAAATGACAATAATTTTATGCATAATCGCATCAAGATAAAATTTGTCCTCATCAAAACAGAAAGCAATCCATAAGTTTATTGCTTGTACTAAAATGATTGCTAAGAATAATAAACTGCTTTCATTTATTGTTAAATAAGCAAACGTGAATGTAATGGCAGTATCGTTCATCTGACTCAAATGAATTATAACTAATGCATGCCATATAAAATTACAATCGAATTTTTAGAAAGCATAAATAAATATAAACTTTGGTGTGATGAATAAGGAAATTCTTTTCAAGTTAATTAGAGAGAAAAATATTGAAGAATTAAATAAACTATATGAGAAAGAAGGACGAATTGAAGTTTCTAATGAAGAATTTACTGAATTTTGTGTTGAAGGAAATATATTTGCAATGGATCAAATTATGTTAAGATTTGATCAAAGATATGATCTCTTTAATATATTTGGAGAAAATCCCATAAAAGAAAATGCGACAGAAGAAGAATTCATGCCATATGTTCATTGGTTATTAAATAACGGATTAATCCGTGCATCGATAAAAGAACATATTAGATGCATTGAATTACTAAATAAATATAATAAGCAAGATTTAATGGAACTTTTATTAATTTGTCCATTCTTTCCAAAACGAAAAGAAGTTATTCAAGCAATTTTAGACAATCCATTATCCTGTCGTCTTTTTATATTAAATGATTATACAGAAGCGATAAAATTGCCTGATAACAAGGTGTCATTATCTCAGCTTGTTAAAATTGTTAACGATGAAAATTTAGTTTTAACTCCAAATTCTCTGAAGAAGCTTATTAATTTTTGTTGTGCTTATGATCATGGTCTTGTATTGAAAATTTTTCAAAGATACAGTGCACTTAATAATGATTTGAAAGGAAGAGTGATATTGAATTATATATTTCGCGGTTTGATGATTGATGAGAAATTTTATGAAAAGTCAAAGCAAGAGATGAAAGAAATTTTAAAGATGAAAATTTTTACACCAGAATGGAAATATTATTATTTCCATTTTCTATTCAATTATCATACAATTGATATTATTGAAGGATATTTAAGTATTTTGGAAGATGAAGGTATTATTAGAGAAATAAGTAAATCATTATTACAATCTCAACAAACCGACAAAGTTACGACAGTACTTTTATATTTTGTAGTCAATTTTAACTATGTGTTTAAAACATCTTCAACAGAAGTAATGTTAAGTAAAATAAGTTCAGATAAACTTGTAAGTACTCTTCTGAAGAAAGAAACAAGAATGATTCCCAGCTTTTTAAACCTATGTTTCAAGATTATTTTAAATAAGACAAAAGGTGAATTTCCATTAACATTGCTTGAATTTTGCGAAGAAAAATATGATCTTTTAACATCACAAATGAAAAATCGTATTATTTATTCACACCACATTCATTCATGGACGTGTTTCTTCGATAAAATTCTTAAAGAAGTATTATTCAATGATGAAATCGATCTCGAATATATTTTAATTAAACTTTTTATGCTATCAAATTTTCCATACATCAGATGTATTTTGAGAGAAAAGACAAGAGAATCAAAATTTGCAATTCACGAAAATGATAAAGTTTTCTTTATAAGAACTCCTAGTAAAATTTTATTTTTTGAGAAAGGAACAACAACACTATTTCATTACATGAAAAATATTTTACAAGATTTTAATCTCCCTCACGATGAAATGTGTTCAGTTTGTCATAAAGAAGATGAAATAAATAAATTACCATGTAATCATGCTATTTGTTGGTTTTGTTTTACTCAACTAACACTTAACAGATGTCCCATCTGTAGAAGTGAAATACCAGTGAATATCATGGCAACTGTTCCCCGAGATTATGATACATTCAGAAATGAATTCATATTAAGAAAAATTGATATTTGATAATCTTTTTAATTTCATTAGAAATTAAAAAGGAATTTTAATTTATCACTGTTTGTATTAAATATTATGACAACTTCAAACTGTAGTTCAGATTTTGAAGATGCTAGAAATGCTTATATTAATATAAATCGTTTTATCGATGATAGTACAGAAATACAATTTACTTTTGGCGAATCTCAGTGTTCATTAACCAATGATGTTGATGTTGAAGTTCATGATGAAGTCACAATTTTCATTAATGACGCTTTACGACATAATCAACGCTTTATATTTACTTTTGGAAAAGAAAAAATATGCCAAGTAGTTCTACTTCATATTAAAGATTCAGATGAACATGTATTATCTGTAGAAACATTTATAGAAAATAAAAGATTTTTATATAGTGATAAAGTTATTTCAGAAGAATTGATGGATAAAATGTTCTTCGCAGCGAAAAAGATTAGAGATGAGATTGAAGAAAAGTTTAAACTCGAAAGAAGATTTCTTTCAGGAAACATTGGCTATGAAATAACTTTTACAAAAGAGCAGTTGGATGAGTGTGTAGACTAATTGCAATTTTAAAAGCATATTTTATAATAAATTAGCCAACGATGGAGTCTCCAGATACTTTTGAAGATATTTTACAAACAAATGAAGCAAAATTTATTATATCGTGGATAAGTACATGGTCTCAACATAACGATGGTTATGATTTTATGCGAATGTTTACACGTGTTGTTGTAAAAGCTGTTAATTTAGCAATTAAAGATTATGAAGATAATGAAGAAGAAAAACTGCAACCCGTGAAAATTGATAGTTATGCATTCTCAGAAGCTTTCAACAAAATATTACCGAAAAATATATTTCAAGATCTTTCAAGAAATGAAAATATAATTACAAACGCTATTTGTTCTCAAGATTTAAAAATTGTAAAATTTCTCGCAGAAAAAGATTTTAAAATAGATGAATATGCTATTTCTTACGCAGCACGAAAAGGTGATGTCGAAATGGTAAAATATTTGAGATTAAAAGGTTTGAAGTGGAGTGATTGCATATGGTCCTGTGAATATGAAAATGCTTGTAAAGCAAGCAGTTATGAAATGCTCGAATATTTAATGACAACTTCTTGTTCTGGACGAGAACGTGTTTACAAAGGAGCAAAAGATTTAAAGATGATTTTATGGTTAAAGGAACATGATTTTTGCTTAGATAAGCAGTCAGCAGAATATTTTGTCTAGAATTGGAGATATCGAAGTACTAAAATGGATGAAAAAGAACAGTGTTGAAATAGATCTTGATGGAGCGTTTGAAAAAGCTGCAGGGAAAGGAGATTTAGAGCAAATAAAATGGTTAAAACAAGAAGTTGGTTCTTGGCATTCAGGTGTTTCTTCAACACTTGCAGAGAAAGGAAATCTTGATTTACTCAAAGAGATCAAAGAATTAGGTTGTCCGATTGATGAAAAATCTTTTCGTAGTGCAGCTGTACATGATAGAAATGAAGTATTAAAATGGTTAATTACAATTAATTCTCCACGAGACGACATCAGAGGAAAAGAATGGCTGATCGAAAATGGTAATGTTGAAATTATGAAACTTATCAAGGATGAAATAAAATCATTAGACAAAATAACCTTACTTACTTTAATTTTCAGCCGATTCAATAAGAATAAACAAGAAACGTTAGAATTTTTCTCTGAAATTGGAATTTCATTTGATAATACAGAATTGTTTCCAAAATGTCGTAAAGAGAAGGATTGTACATTATTGACTTGGATTATTGAAAAGAACAAACTTATTATAAACGAAGATATTATTATGAGTTCTGCAGAGTATGATGATACCAAAAGCTTTCAGTTTTTACTAAATATTTATGGAAAAGACAAATTAACAGAAAATATTTTGAAACAAGTGATAAAATATGACAGTACGAAAATTATGAGATTTATTTTCTCATTGAAACCACCAAGTGATTTTCATCAAATTAAATATATTGGTCATGCAGCAGAGCATGGCAGCTTCAAAATCATGAAATTGATGAAACAAAATAAATTTAAATGGGATGAGACAACAAGCGTCCTAGCTGCTGGTAGTGGAAATCAAGATATGATTGAATGGATGATTAAAGAAAATTGTCCTTATGACATTGGTATGATGAAGAAGTTTGCCGAAAAGGAAGGAAAATGGCGTATTGTTGAATGGTTTGATAAAATGCCAATATCTCAACCGAGTAAAACTGAAACAACTGATTCCGACTCTGATTAAAATGTAAAATTTAAAAACTTCATCTGTAAATAAATTCGATGGATTTATTTACTATCATAACAATTGAAGAATCATATAGTTGTTGTACATCACAAGTTATCATGATCAAAGTTTGTAATGAGTGAAGCTTTAAAAAAATACAAATTAAAACTCATTCTTTAACAATCTTTCAAAGAAATAGATGTCTAGTAATTTTTGGAGATATTATTCCTAACATTTCTGCTATTTTAACTAATTCTTTCATTTCACATTCTTCTTTGACATTATCACTTCCACAAGACCATGCATCCGTGTTTGTTAATTCAAGTGGTACAAAGGAAAGATTTTTGCAGCAAAATAATATTTTTCTTCGTTTCATGGAAGAAAAACAATTACGAACAAATTTTACAAATTCTATCTTTTCATCATCAGTCGATTGATCGTATGAAAAATCATATGGATATGCTTCTCGAAGTTTAATTATACTTTCGTTATAATCTTCAGTTTTATCGAAGTAACCAATGTAACGAAATCCTAAACTTGGCGGGTCCCAACATTCACTCTCAACAAATTGTTCAAAAATTTCTGATAGCTTTAGTAATTTTTCTCTATCATCTTTAACCGATTTGAAAATTTCGTCAAATGATGTTTCAATACCAATACAAACGTCAGCTTCTACTGTGACAGACATTGATACAATTTAAATAAAATTGCGATAAGATAAATCACATTTGAGTATTGTTAAATTATACGTAGTCTTTAAGCAAACTCTTAATTCTTGAAGAGATGATGGTATGGTGGCCGTAGACGTGTTGAGTATTTTGATCTTGGCGAAGATTCTTAGGAATTTCATCCTTCTGATCACATCCACAAAAACAACCGAATTTTCCAAGTTCTATCAATACTTTGACAACACAGTCACAACAAAAGATGTTAAGACCAGTTCCTAATAATTTCTTTGGAGATTGTTTACACAATTTACAAAAAAGACGGCTTTTCATTGCGGTGCCCTTAGGCCAGCAACTACGACAATATGTCGTTGGCCAGCGAAGATTATTTCTCTGAATTAAATTGTGTTTAGTTTTACATTGTGAACATTCCTGCAATGGCATTTCAATGATCTTTGGAACAAAATTTCCATTAATATAATGGAAATATGAAACTCTTCCACTTTTGGGTATAATCAGTGCTCCAGCATTTTCTTTCATAGTCAGTGTTCCTTTCACCTCTGTATTTTCTAAAATCCACCTCACTTCATCTAGCTTGTTATAATAGAAAAACATATGCGCCATGTATTGCCAATCAAACTCTTCCATATCCATACAATCGATATATATCTCATCAAAAAGTTCTGGAATCCACTTATTTAATTTATGAGAATAAATTAAAGCAAGTTTTACTTTATTATCAAGCAACTTATAATATTGAAGAGCTATTTTCAAAAGAACTTTATTTTGACTATAAAATCCACAAAGTATTACTACTACAGCTAAATTATTTAATAATGATGAAGTTAATGTTGGTTTCAACATTACTATTTTCTTCAACAAATTTAGCGGATCGTCTAATGAACGACAACCATTATCCATATCTTCCTGAAATCCCTCAGTCACTATAAATTCATAAATTTCATTTTGCAAATTAAACTCAACAGAAGAATCACACATTCACTGGATTATTTTTTAATAGTTTATGATTCATTAATCTTCGAAAGATTTCGAAAGGTTAAAATCTTTAACGACTTTCTCTAAATCATCTGTTATATATTTATTGAGAAGTTCTGGATAATCTCTTTTCAAATCAAATTCTAATCGTCTTTCTTTGCCAAAGTTAGGATTAATAACAGAAACATATTCTTTCATAAATAAAGAAACTTGTGTTTCATCATCCCCTTTATCCTGATCATTGATAGAAAAATTGATTGGATTTTCTTTCAACCAATCAAGCAAATACTCAGCTTCATCAAGGCATAGACAATACATAAACATATTTATAGCTTCGATTGGATGAGAATAAACATATTCTGTTGATTTTCCATCTTTAAGAAGATTGCAATAGTCTCCAGGATACTCATAATGATAATTAATCAATTCAAAGAAAAAATTTCCCTCAAACTTTCTCAAAGTTGACATTGAAAATGTTTAAGTTACACCATTTATGATAACTTAAAACGCGATAAGAATTTTTTATTCAACTTTTCCGAGATTTGCAATTACTTCTTCAATACTCTTTTCTCGTTGTGAAGATGGAATTGTATCAACAAAAGCATATCCAAGACAATAGTCAAAAAACAAAGGACTTTTCTTGAATGGATGATATGCTTTATGAAAGCTGTCTTTAATAACGTTCGACAATTTGAATGAGTTCACTATCTGAGACCATGTCTCATTTTCGGGTAATAATCTCATTTCTTCTCTATTCTTCGGTAAATCTTCTATTAAAATTCCGCGTGATAGTGCTGTTTTGTTGATAAATAAAATGTAAAACCAAAATGTCCAGCTCCATTGATGAATTGTTTGTGGATTGAGTAAAATTTCTGGAATTTGATCTTCTAACAAAAAGTATGGCATTTCATCATCGGATAAAACAAATGAAATCCATACGCTTATTTCATCAAAAATTTTAAGTCTTTTACCTTGTTTCCAACCATATTTGTCAGAAGCCGATTTACTAATGATGACACAGTCTTCTTGATTCATGCCATTCCATGGCATGAATGCAATGAGCGGATGACCAAACAACATTATAACATTTATATCTTTTCTATCGAAGATATAAAAATTCTGCATTTAAATTGTGTTTTTCGTCAACTCCAACATATGATAATTGATTTCCTCTCGTTTACATGCTTTTGAAGTATTTATTTTCACTCTTTTTTGAAATTTTACTGAAATTTATAATCGGTCTTCTTGCCATTGTTCTTGTGATGATAATCTATCACATGATTTTTGGGATTGAAAAACCACCTGAAAGCATAATTTATGCAGGCTGTAAGCCATGTGATTGTAAAGAGTGTAAGAGATTATGATTGTAAAAATTTAGCAACTTTGAAAAGTCTTCTTCTATCTTTAAAAAATTCTTCTAAATTCATTTTATAATTATCAAACCAAGTGAGAGTGAGATGATAATACATTTCATCATGATTTTGTCTCAGTTGATCATCGATAGATGCTCCATAAATTGAATCTTCATCATCTTGACTGTCAAATCTTTCTTTCAAACTTTCCAAGTCGACTTTATCATCATTCATTAAAATTGCTAACGAACAATTCTCTCCTCCACCATCTTTTTCAAACCAGCCACATCGTTTATTATCAAATGATGAAACAATTTTTTCACCAGATTCATTAAATCTCAGTTTACTCAGAGATTCAACCATTAATTCATAAAGATTTTCACGATAAGAAGTAAAATTATCAAATAACTCTGACTCATAATTTTCTATTTGTTCTTCATTAATTGCTTCCAAAATATTATATATTTCTTCAACAAGTTCTTCCATCAATTTATTTAATATTTCATGCTTTTTAAATCTACTGTTCAAGAGTGTCTAGAAGTGGAATTATGTTTCGTTCTCTGGCTTCAGGACTGTCAATCAAACACCAACATGAATAACCGCATTCGTCTTTTAGCCATTTAAAAATTTCGTATTGTTTACATCGTCTCAATGTGCCGCATGTCTTTGAATCCCATCTACATTCTTGCTTATACAGCCACTGTACAATATCAAGTCTTCCAGCTTCGATAGCTGCATTAAAAGTTCCTTGATGTAATTCTTTTGGAAATAACCATTTTAATATTTCAAACTGTCCAACAGATGCAGCATATGCACAATAAAACTTTGATCTTATTCTATTGCTTTTATACACTTCAATAAATAACTCTAAGTTTCCGTTATTTATCGCATCTTTTACATCGTCTATAGAAGTCACAATCAAATTTTGCATAAAAGTTCTTTTAAAAGTAATAGATGTTCTCATAATATACTGATTGATGTCATTTCTGTTATTTTTTAAAATTAAAAAGAGTTTTTACCAGACTTCCCTTCCTTTTTAAAGCATGGACAACATCTACATCTACTTTACTCACAATTATAGGGGAAGTATATATCGACTCCACGTTGATACTGCAGAAGAACTTACAAAAGATTCTGATGAAGATGAGAAAACATCTACGGAAGAACTCTGGAAGAATTTAGAAAAACGCTCCGATTGCCTAAACACTGTAGTAAAGCTGTCTCGAGATGAACTTATTAAACATCGCTGGCTTATAGTTTTTGATTCTGAGGTTATTAGCTGTCGTTTTTCTGGTGAAGAAGAAAACAAAGATGTTTCTTTCTTTTTAACAGATATTGAACCATGGAAATTTATAGCGGAGCGATTTATCGAGTCCAAAGGAAGTTGTGAACGAGAAAGAGATGATGACGACTATCAATGCGAACTTAAACATCGTGAAGACTTGAAAAGTGAAGATGATATTAATATTGAATATAGATACTGCAATGTTTCATTTTATTCACTTGGAGAGCAGTATGGATTAAGATTGATTAATGCCAATAAAGATTATCCATCTGTTATTGGTCGAATCGAAGATTCGCATGATCCTGAAGATTATTTTCATGCAATTTATGTTTTTGACACAACTCAAATTACTCATTAACTTCTTCAGCTTCTAAAATCAATTCTGGAATTGCTTGCCAAGATAAATCTTTAAAAACTGTCCATTCAGCCGTTTTATCACTCGCAATAAGTGTTTCTTCTACGATAAATTTTGCGTTAAGTTGAATTATTCTATAAATATACACAATACCACCTACAGTATTAAATATGTGTGGAGTTGTTCTTGCATCAAATAAAACTTTTATTTTCTTAAAGCCTGAATGTTGAAGAGCATGAACAGTATTTTCTGTTAAAATATCAGGATCCAACGTTAAAATTTTTTCACCGATTTTCTTGCATTCTTCTGAAGATGGAGAGCAGTGGCACACTTCCATGATTAATCATTTAAACAGATACATGTTGATTAAAAATTTAATTTTGGAAATTTCTTGTATATCTTATATTTATTGATCACTCCTTTCTGCTTCAACTTATCATATTGAATAGTAAGAAGTTCTATCATCTTCTCTCGTGATTTCATTGGTCCATTATATTGTACTTCATAAGGAATATCTTGTTTTCCACTACTTCCACTTCCTGTCCATCGCCATCCTTTAGCTAATCGTTGTTTCCAACTCACTCTTACATCGGACAATATATTGTCCGATGTTATACTGTAGAACACGAACAATACAGCTTCGTCATTAACAGACATTCTGAGTATTTTTAACGGGAATAATTCGTCTTGCTATGAATGAAATTAATGCAGCAAGTATAAATGCTGCTATGAGAGCAACAGCACAAGCCACTAACCAACCAAGAGTTTGAATGTTGTTCCAAGAAATCAAGTTGTAAATAGAATGTCCGACAATCTTCACGTATATCAAGTTGAAAATGGCGTACAGCAATCCAAATCCTAAGATGAACAATAAGTGTTTAGGAATGTAGACATATCGAGTGATGATAGTATCAAAGAGCATGATGACAGAGTTGAGAATATGAAATGCAATGTTGAAGAAGGAGAACATTGGCATAGTTACTGGATTTGTGCTTCCGAAGATCCAATAACCGGCAGTGATCAAAAAAGCAAAAGACGTTGATAACTCTTGCATCAAGATGGTTAAAGAATTGTTTAGTTTCCAAATTGTACTTAGCATTCCCAACAAGAAATAGAATGTTATCAAGGCAAATCCCCAGAAGGTCAAATAAGCCATGTAATCGACTCCCGACTTAATTAGACCCCATATCAAGATTGATGCTGTAAAAACAAACATAGGCATTCTCCAAATAAGAAAACCTGATGATTGTTTATCCGTCATAGCAAAAGCTTTTTTAGCTATTCTCGTTATTATTGTTCCTGTTTGCTAACTCTTGCATATCCTCAACATACTCTGAATAGTTCTTCTTGCAAAACCGAAAGATTCTATAGAGATGATAACTTATCATTCCAGTTGAAAATGTTATTAAGAACGGATGAATACCATTCAATTTTACAATTGAAATACCGAACGAAATACCAAACATGCTGGCAAGCAATGTATCATAGTTAAAATACTTGTATGTTCCCAAAAGATGATGCGCGAGCATTGTTGTTGAGAATGTCATTAAGCCATTATCAACACCTTTTGCATATCCGAATCCTGTCATTACACCATAACAACTTGCAGCAACCGCATTTCCAAAAGGCCAATAGAAATTTAGCATTTCTTTACAATAATGATCGGCGTTTGTAAAAATTGTATTTTTCTGAACTTTGCCGAGCTTGTAGCCGTGAACATATCAATAATGCATCATTGATATGCCATTTATCACGATTTGGTAATAAAATTGTGGCACGAAATTGCTAATGGACATAACTACATGAGATCCTCAAATCGTCAAATTGATAGAAAACTTTTTGCCCAGATATAGGCAGCATAGAATGAGCAGATTTTTGTATTTCGCTCGCGTGAACAAGCAGGGGGCTTGTTTTTAAAACACTACCATTTCACAGCCGGAGATTGTGAAATGTTGAAATTGCACTGCCATATGTATCAAGGAAGGTATCGATGACTTCATCCTCAGTTACTAACTTACGTGGAGTTACTGATAGACCGCAAGAGGGGCAAACTGGATTGTACTTGAGAGATGTTGTTAGGCATTCGGTGCAGAAGGTATGGTCGCAATGGGTGATGGTAGTTGAACGTTCGATTGAATCGCGGCAAGTTGCACAGAATGCTAGAGAGAATGAATCGTCTTTGCAAGTGGAACAGGAGAAGATTTTACGATTTGCTTTGTTAACATATACTCGGATGGAATCATCTGCACCTGACAATGCATTGTCAGGTGCATCAGTCAGTGATGATGATAATACTGTTAAGCACTTGTAACAGGTTTTGGGAATGTTTGTTGTTATTTCATAAATAACAACACTGAATGTTAAATCTTGTGCTGATGTTGATAGAGTGAGATGATATTGCTTGTTACCGATTGATAGAATGTCATTGGAGAATTGGAAATAGTTGGCATATTCAGAAGTGAGATTTATTGGCTTGAATTCTGGAGCACTCGGAGGTCTTCTTACTGAAGAAAGAGCAAAATAGCGAATGAGATTAGAAAGAAAAGGTTTGGGATTTTGGCGAGTGAAAGCTTCGCACTGCTCTATGAATTGCTCTGGAATGGTGAAGAAATATTTTATCATTGTCTCTATGACTTTTGGTGTTATGTGTTCCTTAAACTTGTCGAAGAAAGAGTCATGATTAGCATCGCTAAAACCGTCATATTGTGGCATTGAATATTTATGAGATTTAATTCTGGCTATAATAATTTCTTCGATTAACTTACACCGAACAATACATTGTTCGGTGTTTCGTTCGGTATTAATGTAGTCAATCAAGGAGATGATTTGCTGAGGTGAAAAATTGGTTCCAATCAATTTTGATGCTCCTTCAAAAAAGAGATACTTTGGTTTCGCTTGAAATAAAAGGAATATATTTTCAGAAGATTGGAGTGGATAATGGCCTTGCAACTTTTGACACACATTGATTATAAACGATACGAAAATATCAAGGGCTATTTCATATCCTGGAATTCCTGGAATTGTTCTAAGAAACATATTCAGAAGTTCTTCATTCTTAGAAACTATAATCATCTTCATCATTTCAATCATTTCAAATTGATTAGTACGTTTAGGAAGATTCTTTTCAACCAATCGCAAAAAGGAGTGATTATACGTTTCTTTAAATGCCATAACTCGTATAATAGGAAACGCTAATAAGTCAGTCAATTCAGAATGCTCATCAAGAAGATTATCAATAAATTTATTAAAACTAACATTGCATGTAGAATGATATGTTTCATTACTCCATGATGCTGTCGTTCTAGCAACGTGTAAACATAAAGTAAGACATTGCACAAATGTATTGTTAGGTTTCAAAACTAATTGTAAAACATATTGTAGAATTTCTTCTTCATTTTGTTGAATAAGGAACATTGAAAGATTAAATTCAGATAAATGTCCAGTTTCTTTGAGTAAATCTATATATCTTACTATATTAGGGGAAAGAGTTTTATCTTTGAGAATTGTAAAGACATTCCATACCGGTTGCCTGGTTATGAATATAATAAATAATAATAGTTTAGCGTATTTAATATCATCTGGAGAAATATTCTCATTTTCAAGAATGAGAATATTTAAGATATCTTGCATATATGACAGTTGTATTCCCAGGGGGGCTGTGATTGCTATTGTCTTAATTAATTTGTAGATGTTTTCTCTTTTGACATTAATAATATCAATTCTATGATCTGTTAAGGCTGTTTTATCTGTGTCAATATCTAATTCTATAAATGAATGAAGTCTTATGACTTCAAGGAAATCCATGAGTACTAACTTCTTTATGATTCCAGTCAATTCAGAATTTGGATATGTCTTGGTCTCTTGTAATATCTTCTTAAACTCTTCCACATTCTCATCTTCAATACTCCTCTTATAACGTGATTGAATATCATCAGCCGACGTCATCGAGATAGCTATTATTAATGGATATATCTAATTTCTAACATTTTGGTGTCATGGAAAAATGCAAAAGAGTTTTTAACATCGAGATGAAATCATCTCGATGTTCATTCTACGATTTTCTCATCTGATTTCTTCCTAAGCATCCATCTCCGTTCATCAATCAATTTGTAACTATCCAATTCTCTGATATCTCTTCCAACAACAGATTGTAATCCATTATTGTTGTCTGATGATCGAATGCTTCCTTATATTCAACGTTATCACCAATGTAATCGCTTGTAATTATCATATCCACTTTCTTGGAAAACTCCTTAACAACAAATCCACCAAGTTCTTCAATCTTCTTCACGGTCGCTTCAGCGTTCTTGATTTTCTTCTCAAACAAAAATGTTACTCCGTTGATAGAACGAGTCATTATGTCGTTGAAATTCTAGTTTTTCAATAATAAGTATGATCATCATCAATGTTCAAAGATGGACGCTTGGGTTTCTTTCCAGCAACTTGTTGAGTCTTCTTCAAATCACGTTCTCTCTGTTGTGCTGACCTTATCGCTACACTGCATTCTTTGCTAACCGCAACAAGTTCAGCAAATGAGAGAGTTCTGCTGATTGCAAATATCAACTCTTTGGCTGGATCGACATCACGAGAGACTGCTTTGAGCTCGATGACTTTCTTAGCAAGTTTGTTTCCGAGTTCAGTTGCAGCATCATCATCAATGAGAGATGGTAATCCATTGTTGGGTGGAGTTGTCATCGATGTTGGTGATGACATCGTTAATAACGATGAATTATCGAGTGGTTTATCGACTGTTTAACAAAGCGTTCTATTATGTGAATGAGGAAGTTGGATGAAAACTCGCTTTCAAAGATTTTCCATAGCTAAAACTATGGAAAAAAGACCAAAAGACTTTAGAGAACTGACCTTGGCAGCGGTAGATTTTGTTCTTTTGACCATAGGGGCAAAGATACAAAGATCAGCTTCTCCTACAAGGTGGAATGAAGTGAGACAATCATTGATAACAAGTTTATTGACTAATCCTTCTAATGTTTCTTCTGGTCAATTGAATGAGATGAAAGGAAAGATAAGTCGTAGTACTAAGAATGAGTTTGAGAAGATTATATCAGCGATGAATAATGTTATGGCTGTTCTGAGATTAAGAGAGCAAACTCAACCACCAGAATGCACTATTCTTCTCAATGCTGCAAGAAAGTACAATGAAGCAAGAATGAATATGACAGATGTGAATGATAGCGATTGGATTTCATTTGTAAGATTGGTAAACGAGCATGAAACAGCACTCAATAAATTCTTAGAACAGATGGCAACCACTTACGAGAGAATGAATTCACTATGTCAAGTGATAGATTTTGACGATGATGGCGAATATCCTCCACCTACATAGATTAAATATATCAATATTTTTATTCTACTGTTTAAAAGCATACATCGATGACTCTCGGATATAGCTACATTAACATCAATCCTACTGATACCATCACTGGAATTGGATTTTTCAAGTTTGACAACAACTCAAATCCTACTCAAGTAACGTTTAGCAATTCGGATTGTAATGGTTCAACAGTATGTCCATTTTCTACTACGTTAATCAATTCGATTGCAGATAGCAAGATTGTAGTTGATATTTGGACATTTGGAACAACTTTCATGGGTAGTTATTCTTTGAATGTTTCATCAGAGAACAATACGGGAAGCCAAACATCTTATAGTATTGCAGAATTTACTGTGAACTCTGATAGTACTGTATTTGATAATCCGACTTACGTACTTCTTAGAAATCCAGCAAGCAAGGGAGCTACACTGAATGGAGTTGTTGTAACTGCAGGTGGACCAACAGGCATTTATAATTCTCCTCTGACTATTATCGGGACTGGACCAACTGGAACTAACATCGATAATTATACACAAATTCTAGGTCCTACTGGAACGTTTTTAACATCATTCGATAAGACACAGACATGGATCATGCCTCGCATTACTTCGTTCAATGTGTCTGGAACCACCACTGTTTCACAATCGGGAACTGCAACATTGACTGGTCTAGCCTTAGCTAGTGGAAGCAATGACATGGCTGGAAGTGTTTCTGCAACACTTGGAGGATTGGGAACTGGAACTATAATTTTTAACATCACATTTGCCAATGCTTACACTTTAACTCCTCAAAATATTTCTGTGACTGCTGGAAATTCTGCAAGTGGAAGTTCTAACTTTTATGTGCAAAATTTATCAACGACTGGTTTCCAAATTACAATTGGCACGGGTCTTCTTGGAATTGGCACTGTTTACAAATTCTACTATCTTGTGGTGGCATAAACACTATCCAACTTGGTTGGATAGTACAAAACGATGATATCTAAATACTATTTAGTAGCATATCTCTGAAAAGTTCTTCCATATCTGTATTATCTGTATTGTTCCATATCATTTTTTGGATATTTTTGTTCTTTGGTCAATTCTCTGAAGTTTTTCCACATTCTAAGTAATGAAAAACGAAAGAAATCAACAGTGATTTCTTTCTTTAATAATTTTCTTTGAAATGATTCAATAATGCCTATCATGTAGAGAATACGCAGATATCCATCTGTATACTCATTATACATATCTATAAGATCATCTTCATTGTCAGGTAAAAACTCCTTGTCAATTGTTCCCCCCCATCTCTATTATTCTTTATTGTGAAAGATGATGGCTTATTCTTCAAATGATAATATGATTCCGTCCTTGAGATATAATGGATTGGTTATTTTCACGCTATTTAAGATGTGATACCAGTAAAGCTTGCCGTAATAATGGGGACAACCCTTGTAATATGTAACGTTGAGCATCTTAGAATCATCTAGTTCAAGCACGTTAACTTCTTGATGAGTATTGTAATACTTCTTGATAACGTGATTGTATTGTTGAGGATTTGCTGACAAGTGTATGTATCCGCAATACCTATCTATATCATTGCCTCTGAAGATTTTGTCCCTCGCAAAGTCTTTAAGTTCTTTGTTAGTGAGGATCTTATAAAGACGAGAATGAAACATATTGAAATGATATTTCAATATGAATGGAATCGATGATGTATAATATGGAGATTTTCTCATTCTTCAATCACTAAGAAATATCATTCGGTAGTTTATCAATTTATGCCAAAGACCATCAGCGAATCAAAATATCTTTACAACTTAATTGAAACAAGTCATATCGAAGTGAGGAGAAAGTTTGAACTTGTAGCAAATAAGATTCAAGAAATAGTTAAAGCTGTAGATGAGAAGAAGCGAAACAAAGCTGTATATTATCTTATGCAAGCAGAAAAACTCGGTGAAGATTTGATGAAAAATGTTGATTATACACAAGAACTAATTAGAAGACAAGAATGTTGGACTGATTTTACATCAATTGAAGAAGAATTAATGGATGCGCGTTATGATATTTTGTTTATTCAAATGCCATATGCATGTCGTCGAGTTGATATGTTAGAGAGAACGCGTTTATGTTATCGTCATTGACGGCATCTTCATTTGGACATTATCATTGACATCTAATAGATGTCAATGATTTAAAATGTTAGGATATCAGTTTACACTAACTCCACCAGGAACTACACTTCCACGGAGTGGAGGAATTATGATTGACTCACTGACACTTCCAACAAGAATGACCATATCACAAACTGATTTCCTAGGGACTCCAGTAACACCATTCAGCACTACTATCATTAATATTGGATTTGCAATTCCTCTAATCGTAGTGCAGGTGTTTCATGGAGTGACTGGAGATATCATTTTCTCTGCAACAATTGATCTAGCTACGGAAGCTAATACTCCTGATTATTCTGAATATAATGTTACACAGAGCAATATCGCCTCTACTGATTTTACTAAAAACGATGTGTTTGTAAGGGTTCAAATCCAAACATTGAGCGGAGGGCCTACGGGGATGACAGGTCCTACTGGAACTGCAATAAGTGGGACAGGAGGAGCGCAAGGTCCCCAAGGAACTCCAGGAATTACTGGACTTGGTGGAAATACTGGTTTTGTTGGTCCCACAGGCTCTGTTGGTGGTGTAGGTCCAACTGGTATCGATGGGCCTGTTGGATTGGCAGGGAGTACTGGCTCCACTGGTCCCACAGGTATAGCTGGCAATACTGGTCCAACAGGTAATACTGGTTCTGCCGGTATTGCCGGCGGAACTGGTGCAACTGGAGCAACTGGTCTGGTTGGTAATACCGGTGGGGCTGGTCCTACAGGCAATGCTGGTGGAACTGGACCACAAGGTTTAACAGGTATTGCTGGTGCTACTGGCGTGACTGGAATGAATGGTAGTGTAGGAATAACAGGAAATACAGGACCTACTGGTGCACAAGGAGCAACGGGTCCTACTGGGATTACAGGACCTATTGGTAATACTGGCTCCACCGGTATTACCGGTGGAGCTGGTGGAACAGGTCCTGCAGGACCCGCCGGTATTACCGGCGGATTGGGTCCTACTGGTAATACTGGTGGGGCAGGAGCAACGGGTCCCACTGGGAACACAGGACCAATTGGAAACACTGGGCAGACTGGTATTATTGGACAGAGTGGAGCAACAGGTCCTACTGGGCAGAGTGGTATATTGGGAGGAACAGGACCAACAGGACCTTCAGGCGCAAACGGAGCTCAAGGAATTACTGGTAATACTGGACCCACAGGTATTGTCGGTATTGCCGGTAATACTGGATCAACTGGTAATACAGGTCCTACAGGCCCTCAAGGTATTGTTGGTAATACAGGTCCTACAGGTCCTCAAGGTATTGTTGGTAATACAGGCAATACAGGTGCAACTGGTAACATTGGAAACAGTGGTCCTACAGGAAATACAGGATTGTTTGGTGCAACGGGTCCCACTGGTCCCCAAGGAATTGTAGGAGCAACTGGAAATACTGGTCCCCAAGGTCCCGCCGGTTTTACTGGCAATACTGGTCCCACTGGTCCCCAAGGATTGGTGGGAGCGACTGGGAATACTGGTTTGCAAGGGATTACAGGAGCGACGGGGAATACTGGACCAACCGGATCCTTTACCGGCCCTACTGGTGTTACAGGTCCTACTGGCGCATCAGGATTGTTGGGACCGACGGGAGTGACTGGACCTACTGGCGCTGGAGTTGCTTCTGCTACATTAGCAGCAAATACTCAAGTAAATTTTACTGGAACTAATGACACTAATATGCAAACAGCAAACTATTATTGGAGATCACAAGATCTAAATACTGCTGGCTTATTATGGCCTACTTACACTGGAGCTGGAGGAACAGGATTGTCATTAACACTGCCAGCTGGAACTGTCGATCAATATACACAATATAACGAGGTTGGAATATATAATCCCAGTGCCACATCAACAATCAGTGGTTCTAGCATAAACATCACTAAAAACACTGGATTCACTGTGGCAATGATCTTCTTCAAGATAGGAAATCAGAATATTTCCATCTTCAAATATGATAGAACTAACGGAAGTGAACCTGCTGGAATTGTTTTTGTTAATGGACAAGTATCTATCATTGACGGTTTGACTAACCCTGCAATCTCTGGACAGAAGGAAGGTATCAATTGGATAGTGTTCAATGCTCAAGGAACAAATGTAGCTGCTACATTTAACGTTGTATTGAATGGTGTTTCAACTACTCAGAATACTGGAAATAACGGCTTAACACCCTCAGCTTCTGTTGTAGTGCCGATTATTCCTTCTTGTTCTACTATAGGAGTTTGGACTTCAGTGATATCAAACCTAACTCCTCTCGCCAACGAATTAGCCTATCTTGTTCAAGCTGGTATTCCTAACACTGTTTATGATCGAGCTATTCTTCAATATTCTTCTAAGGATGGATTGTGGCATCCCAATCCAGTCTATCATGTTCAGTTACAAGATCTCTCAGGCACTTCAGATGATCAGGGCTATTTATGGAAAGGAATTGTATACAATGTCACCACTCTCACAACCTTATCGGGTCAAGTTATAACTCTTGATCAACAGGTAATTATCTACACTGGAACTGCTGGAGGAACAATTTTTTTACCCTCCACTACTAACGGTCTAGCCAATGGGTGGCATGTATACATCAAAGATGGTGGTGGAAATGCTGCAACCAATAACATAACTGTCAATGGTAACGGCCCAACAATTGACGGAATTCCTAACGCAGTAATTAATACTAACTTTGGACATTTACAGATAGTCAGGAATCCGCTAGCTTGGTCTAACATAACATAATCATTTGCAATGATATTATCCATAGAAAGAAAATCATCCATGTCAATATACTTGTACAGACTTGTTCAGAGTACGAGTAGTATTACGACTGATGGAATTATAAAATTCGACTCTTCACCAGCTCCAACTAAACTATTTATCTCTAATAATGCATACAATGGCCAGTTAGGACCAGTACCTTTCAGTCAAACTTTACAAACAACTTTTCCAGACATTCCTCGTTTAGTGATAGAAATCTATAACTCTTTGACAGGATTCGTAATCGGAAATGTAACTGTACTTCTGAGTACCGAGGTTCAATTTTCCACATATTGTCAATATAACATTTCATCTTACATGTTGAATGTTACAGATGCTACCATCCCTGTAAGTGGTATTGTTGTCAAACTTCAAACTAACACTGTTAGTCAAGGCCCGGATGGTCCTGTCGGTCCTACTGGTGCTTCAATAATTATTGGAGGAACAACTGGACCTACAGGCACCCCTGGTGTCAGAGGCCCGATAGGAGCGCGTGGAGCAACTGGTCCAATTGGCAATGTTGGTGGAATAGGACCAACAGGTCCACAAGGTCCTACAGGTGCTCCTGGCATTGGAGGCGTAACTGGTCCTATGGGAAACACTGGCAATAATGGGAGTTTAGGACCAACTGGTTCTCCAGGTTTGGGCGGTCCAACAGGTAATATTGGTGCAACCGGCTCTCAAGGAAATGTAGGTAACACTGGATCGATTGGCCCTACTGGTAATACTGGAGCAACGGGACCTCAGGGAATTGGTAATTTGACTGGTGCTACCGGTGCTACTGGACCTCAAGGTCCCATCGGTAATACAGGTGCCACTGGTTCTATCGGTATTGCAGGTGGAACAGGGCCGACTGGCTCAGCTGGTAATACTGGAGTAACGGGACCTCAAGGAATTGGTAATTTGACGGGTGCTACTGGTCCTACCGGCAGTGTAGGTGGAATAGGTAATACTGGTAACACGGGTTCTATTGGTATTATTGGTGGAACGGGTCCCACTGGTCCTCCTGGTTTAATTGGAACTACTGGACCTCAAGGAATAGCCGGTACCACTGGCTATACAGGACCAAACGGTATTGCCGGTGTTATTGGACCGACAGGTATTACAGGTACTGCAGGAGGATCAGTCGGAGGACCAGGAGGACCGACTGGTTTAGCAGGAAATACAGGCGCTGTTGGTCCCATCGGTAATACTGGTGGGACGGGTGCCACTGGCATTGCTGGCTTTACAGGAAATACTGGTCCTCCTGGCTTACTGGGAGCGACTGGACCAACTGGTAATGTGGGTATTCAGGGACTTACTGGTAATACAGGCAACACTGGAATTGTTGGGGTTACCGGTATTACCGGTGGAACTGGACAGACGGGTAATACTGGACCGACTGGTCCGACTGGTTTACTAGGAGCGACTGGTCCTACGGGAAATACTGGTGGGACAGGGAATGCTGGAGTGACGGGACCCACTGGCATTGTTGGTAGAATTGGTTTCACAGGTAATACTGGTGCTACTGGACCTACTGGCTTTACGGGTGCTACCGGAGCAACTGGAGCAACCGGAACACAAGGTGCTACTGGACCTGGTGGAGTTACAGGATCTACTGGTACAGCACCTCCTCTATCTCAACTAACAGATGTCACCATGTCAGGTACCAATAATGCTGTTCTTAATTCATTTACTCCATCATGGAATTATAACCCTTCAGATGCTAATGCTGGTGGAGGTTCATGGACTAATAGTGGAGCAATCAGTGGAAGCAATTTATCTTTCAGCAACTTTGTTGCACAGACTTACGCTAACCAAGAAACCTCAGTTGACACTTTTGTTGCCGGTTCTTCAATCAGTGGTCTAATTCCAATTACTGGCGCAGGGACAGGTTGTACAATTGTTATGATGTTTGTTCCAAGACCAGATGAGAGCAGTGTCATATTCTCCTTTACCAACTCTGCACCAGAAACTGTAACATTTACTCAAGTAATAGCTACCAACACTCTATCATATATTGTCAATGGAGTAACAGTTCTATCAGGTGTGAGTGTTAACATAAATGCACTAAACTGTATGATCGTCAGGCAGAACGCAGGAACTTTGAGGCTTCTTATGAATGGAACTCTATATACTGGAAGTTTCAGCGATTATACAGCACCCAGTCCA
>Ga0134126_10000882_pt1 | contig 37880 bp, 31 predicted proteins | sample KB31752_FD_96881 | JGI IMG/M metagenome (GOLD analysis project Ga0134126, IMG submission 96881) | Terrestrial soil microbial communities with excess Nitrogen fertilizer from Kellogg Biological Station, Michigan, USA - KB3-175-2 | ecosystem: Environmental > Terrestrial > Soil > Unclassified ...
CAACCTGACCAGGGGAATACAATGAATACGCCACAAGAAATGCAAATAGGTGATATGGTTTCCCAATTGCCCGAAGGTTCAAAAATAGTAACCGTAAATGGTGAACAACTATATGAAACTCCGGATAACGTTTACCTCCAGGAAGAATCTGATAATGGCGTTATACAATATAAAGTAGTTGGAAAATAAATTGTAGATTTTATTATTTTTTAAAACCGGCTAAATGCCGGTTTTTTTATGCTCAAAAAAAATAAAATATATTATTCCCCATTTGAAGTTTTGTCTTCCGGCTGCAATTATTTCAATCAGTTATTTATAATACGCTGACCTTTTATTAGAAAATTTATAACAGGGAGTTGCATACAAATGTTTAGGCTTCCATTTAAAATTTTGGAACACTGGTTTGTATTTGAATAAAAAAATAATAGAAATATTAATGGGAATGATTAATTCAATTTAATAACCTTTATTCATAGTAAACGAACAAATACCCGGAATTTTTATTTTGCAAAATTTTAAAAAAAAAAGCGAAAATCACTTCGGCTAATTCATTAACTGTTCAAAAGAAAATGCATAAGGATCAATTGAATAGTATGGATCCATTTCTGACGGAAGTTCTCCCAGTTCGATTTCCAATCCGCATTTATTTTCCCGTATTTGCCACAGGTAAAAATCTTTATTAGATTCGCAAAGTTCAGGAAGCATGTCTTTTAAAAGGCCGTTCCAGCAAGCATCTTGCAATTGATCAGCTTCTGAAAAGTTGTGTTCGTTTTCAGAATTATTTTTTTGCCAGCATTGCATTGAAGAAAAATGAGTTCCGGTAATGAGAAGAATTTCCTGTTGTATAATTTTTTCCATAATTGACAATTTTTACTTCTTTTAATAAGACTAAAAACTGATTCCGGATATTAATCCCGGAATAAAAATTTATGTTAAAAGAAACGAAATTCCTACAAATTTTATTTCAGGTGTTGGCTAAATTTTTTTAATTCAGAAATATCCGAAGGAGAAAGAACTTCGTTGTTTTCGTACTTTACTTTTAAGAATAATACTCTTTTATGTTGAGGATATTTACGCAGAATTTCATCTATCAGTTTTCCGGCGGCTTCGTCTTTTATAAACATTGGTGCATTTTCCGGAAGTTCTGACCTTTCCCTGGTGGGCATTTTTTTTATGATAGACTCCAACGCCGCCAGGCGCCCGGGTAGAACGCCATTAATTTTAGAAGATTTATCATATAAACCCTGCAACTGTTTTTTGCTCAACCAGCCCCTGCGCTTGTATTGCTGATAAATACTTATCACAAATGAGGAAACCGGAAAAGCCATAATGCAATCTTCCAGCAGCATATTAATGATGTCTAGTTTGAGTTTATTTTGTTGCATTTTATAAAAATAAGAAAAGAAAACAGCTTTGCGAATTTCAGAAAACGAAAAACCCACCTTTCTCAAAGTGGGCTTTAAGTTTAGTTTGCCATAGTTTAATATCTGTACATTTCAGGCTTATAAGGGCCATCTTTAGGAATATTCAAATATTCGCTTTGCTTATCAGAAAGTTCATCCAAAACAACACCGATCTTTTCCAAATGCAACCGAGCTACTTTTTCATCCAAATGTTTTGGAAGTACATAGACTTTGTTTTCATAATTTTCTGAATGAAGCCATAATTCCAATTGTGCCAAAACCTGGTTAGTAAAAGAATTGCTCATTACAAAACTTGGATGGCCTGTGGCACATCCTAAATTTACTAACCGCCCTTCAGCCAAAATGATAACATCTTTTCCATCAATAGTGTATTTATCAACCTGTGGCTTGATCGTATCTTTTGTATTGCCATAATTCTTATTCAACCATGCTATATCAATTTCAATATCAAAATGGCCAATGTTACAAACAATAGCTTTGTCTTTCATTTCTTTAAAATGCTCACCGGTAATCAAATCGCGGCAACCGGAAGCAGTAACAATAATGTCAGCCTCCTTTACAGCATCAATCATTTTCTTAACTTCAAATCCGTCCATTGCAGCTTGCAGAGCACAAATAGGGTCTATTTCTGTAACGATCACTCTCGCTCCTGCTCCGCGCAAACTTGCAGCTGAACCTTTTCCTACATCTCCATAACCGCCAACAACAGCTACTTTACCAGCCATCATAATATCGGTTGCCCTTCGTATTGCATCAACCAAACTCTCCTTACAACCGTATTTGTTATCAAATTTTGATTTGGTTACTGAATCATTAATATTAATTGCAGGAATAGGCAAAGTTCCTTTTTCCATTCTTTCATACAATCTGTGGACACCAGTGGTTGTTTCTTCAGATAAACCTTTTACATGTTGAATTAATTCAGGGTATTGGTCAAAAACCATATTAGTCAAATCGCCGCCATCATCCAAAATCATATTTAAAGGACGGCCTTCGCTTCCGAAAAACAACGTTTGTTCAATACACCAATCTGCTTCTTCCTGGGTTTCGCCTTTCCAAGCAAAAACGCCAATTCCTTTAGCAGCTATCGCAGCAGCAGCCTGGTCCTGTGTAGAAAAAATATTACAGGAACTCCATTTTACTTCGGCACCCAATTCTACTAAAGTTTCGATAAGCACAGCGGTCTGTATTGTCATGTGAAGGCAACCGGCAATACGCGCTCCTTTTAATGGTGTGTCTTTTCCGAATTCTCTGCGAAGAGCCATTAAGCCAGGCATTTCTGCTTCTGCTAAGTTAATTTCTTTGCGGCCCCAATCTGCAAGATCGATATCTTTCACTTTATATTTAAGGTCAAAATCAATCTTATCTTTTGTAATTGATGACATAATTTTTATTTTATTTTTTTAAAATACAAATGTACAATTAATAGAATAAAATACTAATACTTTTGATAACTTTAGGATATATTTGAAGTTTTTATGTAAATAAAAGAATAAAACACATTATAAACATGAAATCAATAAACAGAAAAGAAGAATCAATAACTGCCTGTTACCAGCCTGATAAAAAAGACTTATCCATTTTAAATTTACTGCAACAAAATGCAAGAATAACGGTGAAAGAAATTTCAGAAAAAATCCATTTAAGTACTACCCCCGTTCATGAACGAATTAAACGAATGGAAGAATCAGGAATTATTAAGCAATATGCAACTCTCGTGGATAACACCAAAGTGAAAAAATCACTGACTGTTATTTGTTACGTTTCATTAAAGCAACATGGGAAAAACGCGGGAGCCAAATTCATAAAAGTAATTAATGAATTGAACGAAGTGATTGAATGTTTCAGCATTTCAGGTGAATTTGATTTTATGTTGAAAGTTGTTTGCGAGGACATGAATTCTTATTACGATTTCCATGTAAATAAATTAAGTGAAATTGAAAATGTCGGCCATGTGCAAAGTATTTTTGTAATGGGAATTATAAAACATACTCACCAGGTGGTTTGGGATGATTAAATAATTATTTAAACTTAATTATTATAAAAAAACAATCCTTATTTGATGAAAATAAAAATTCGCTTAATTTGTTGGTTTACTACAATTTTATCTACTTGAAAAATCAACTAAAATACTAAAAATGCTTGAAGTAAACTTTAGCCCTTTTCCTGAACTTTTGACAACAAGATTGCTATTGAGAAAGCTAGAAAACACAGATGCAGAGCAAGTATTAAATTTACGTTCTGATAATAATGTGATGAAATACATTGGCAAAAAACCCATAGAAAAAATTGAAGAAGCGAAAGATTTTATTACAATGATAAATGATAATGTAAATAATAATTCCGGAATCAATTGGGCAATTACTTTCAAAGAAGAACCGGCAAAATCGATTGGAGTTATTGGTTTATGGAGAATTATTAAAGAACATTATCGTGCAGAAATTGGTTACATGCTGCTTCCGGGTTTTTGGAGGAAAGGTATCACAAAAGAAGCTATTTTAAAAGTAATAGATTATGGTTTTAAGGACATGAAATTACACAGCATACAGGGAAATATTAATTCGATGAACATTGCTTCAGCTAGAACTTTGGAAAGCACTGGCTTTAATCTTGAGGCTTTTTTCAAAGAAGATTTTTACTTTAATGGAAAATTTGAAAACACCAAAATATTTTCAATTTTAAATCCGAATTCGTTGTAAGGTTACTCAAGGTTTTCAATGCATTTTTTTAAATTAATTCCTTTGCCCAAAACACCTTTAAAAATATCACCCATTTTTTTTACCCGTTCAAGTGAATTATAAATCGTAAACTCTTTAGGAGATAAACCAGGTTTTACTTCGTCCCACAATAATGGCGTGGAAACAGTTGCAAAAGGTTTTGGCCGTAAACTATAAACAGACGCAATTGTTTGCCCGCGCCTGTTTTGAAGATAATCCATATAAATATGTTTACTGCTGCGCTTGGAAAGATTTCTTTCAAGCGTGGTAAAATCTTTTAGTTCTTCATTGGCCATCATGCACACCAAATAAGCAAAATCTTTTACCTGGTCAAATGTGTATTCTTTCCCTGTTGGAACATATACATGTATTCCGGAGGCACCTGAAGTTTTACAAAAACATTCTGCGCCGGCCTTATCCAATATTTTCTTTACAGATAGGGCAACCTGAATTACCTGTTCAAAAGTATTTTTATCAGACGGGTCAATATCGATCATCAGGTAATCGGGTTTATCTAATGCTTTCGTGGTGGAATGCCAGGGATTTAATTCAATACACCCAAGATTATTTAGGTAAACAAGAGTTTCAATATTATCGCAAACAATGTAATTCACTTCTTTGTTAGTTGAATCAGAATGAATTTTTTTGCAATGAACATAGGAAGGTGTATCGTTTGCCGCATCTTTTTGAAAAAACCCTTTTCCTTTAATTCCATTCGGATTACGCAATAGCGATTCGGGCCTTCCTTTCAGGTAAGGAATAATATACTCAGCCATTGAAATATAATAGTCAACCACATCGCCTTTGGTAACTTTTTCTTTTGGAAAATATATTTTGTCAGGGTGGCTGACGATAATTTTATTTTTTCCAAAAGTGTAAATCCGGTCAGTACCATTTTTACTTTTATTTCCGCCTGAATAAGTCTTCGGAATTTCCTGCTCTTTTTTATCTTCTTTTTTTTGAGCCGGTGATTCAGTTCTTTTTTCTTTAAGATTTTTCATATTGATTTCATTTATGTTTTTATCATCTCTCAAATGCAAAAAAACAGGATGACGGAATTTTCCATCAGCAGTGACTTCTGAAAATTTTACTTCGCAAATCAATTCGGGCTTTATCCATGTTACTTTTGAATTGTTTTTAATTTTTTCATCAAAAGGAGATTTCTTCTGCACTAACGGTTGAAATAATTCATACAATTCTTTTAAAGTTTTAGTGTTGAAACCCGTACCCGCATTACCCATGTAGATAAATTTATTTCCTTTTTTTGCGGCAAGAATTATTGAGCCAAAATATTTCCTGGAACCACCGGGCTCTGTATAACCCGCAATAATCGCTTCCTCCGTTTTATGATTTTTAATTTTAAGCCATTCAGTTGTACGCCTTCCGGGAAAGTATTTTGAATCCATTTTTTTTGCCATAATCCCTTCCAGGTCTTTATCTGTTGAAACCTTAAAAAAAGATTTTCCATTGGCAATAATATGGTCAGAATATTTAAGAACAGGGTCATCAGGCGGAATAATTTCTTTCAATAATTCCTTCCTGTCTGAGAGCGGCAGCTTTGTAGTATCCTTTCCGTTTAATTCAAGCAAATCAAAAACACAATACTGAATCGGGCGATTTTGGTTCTCAGAATAATGTTGCAAAAATTGAAAATCGGGTTTGCCTTCATCATTTAAAACTACAATTTCGCCATCCAAAACTACATCTTCTTTTATGTTGTTCAATTGATTTACTACAACCGGATAAGTTGATTGAAAGTTAAGCCCGTTGCGGGAATACAATAAAATTTTATTTTTCCTTATTTCCGAAACAGCTCGGTAACCATCCCATTTAATTTCAAAAAGCCAATCGTTATCATCAAATGGTTCGTCGGTTTCCTTTGCTAACATAGGCTCTATATAACCCGAAATCTTTTTTTCATTCAGATTAAGTTTCCTTTCAGAAGAAGTTTCGGCAATGGTGGAAACTTTATTATTTAGCTGCTTTTGGCTCTTTTTTTTTTCGATGGCTTCTTATTTTCTTCCAGCCATTTGTTGATGGGAGAATTTTTTTTCGTTTGTTCTTCACTGTTATAATCTTCGTCAACAGCAAATTGATCTCGGTGTTTTATCAGCAACCAGCTATTATCTTCTTTGCTTTTTAGCTTTACCAGAACAAATTCCCCTTTTAATTTCTTTCCAAATAATTGAAATTTAAAATCGCCGGATTTCAACCCCTTGCGCAGATTTCTTTCTGCTACATTCTGCGGTGAGTTTTCCAAATCCGAATAAGTGCCGCTGTCCCAGATTTCAACAATCCCTGCTCCATAATTACCTTCAGGAATGGTGCCTTCAAAGTCTTTATAATCGTACGGGTGGTCTTCTACCATCATCGCCAGCCTTTTGTCCTTCGGATTCATCGAAGGGCCTTTTGGAACTGCCCAGCTTTTTAAAACACCGTCCATTTCTAAACGGAAATCATAATGCAACCTGGATGCTTTGTGGCGCTGAACCACAAAGATTAATTCAGAAACTGATTTCTTAGTTTTGCCCGATGGCTCAGATGTTTCTTTGAAATTTCTTTTTTTATTATAAGTTGTTAATGCCATTACGATGCTTTTTTACGTTTTACGTCAAGGCTTGCTTTCAATTGATCCATGAGATCTTTTGCTTTACTGTGAACTACTTTCATCTCAGGCGCTTTAATCTTTTTGCCTTTTGCTTTAGCATGGATGATTTTTAATAATTCATCGTTGTAATTGTCCTTGTATTTTGAAATATCAAACTTACCCGTGAGCTGGTCAATTAATGTGACAGCCATTTTTAATTCAGCAGGTTTTACTTCAGTATTTTTTGGAAGAGTTAATTCGTTAGGGTCTCTTATCTCTTGTTCAAATCTGATTTTATTTAAAACAATTACGTTTTTATCTGGTCTTAAAATCGCCAAAGCTTCTTTGTTTCGCATTACAAAAGTAGCGACACCTACTTTTTTTGTTTTTTGTAAAGCTTCCAGTAAAAGTTTATAAGGCCGCGTTCCGGATTTATCAGGTTCAAGATAATAAGGCGTCTCATAATAAAGGCTGCTGATTTCTGATTCCTTTACAAAATCAGTAATATTAATGGTTTTTGTTTTTTCCGCGCTGGCCGCCTCAAAATCTTTTTCTTCAAGAACAATATAATTATTATCTATTTTATACCCTTTTACAATATTGTTCCAATCCACTTCCTTTCCGGTGGTTTCATTTACGCGCTGGTATTTAATGTGCGAATGGTCTTTCTTATCCAACATATCTAAATCAAGGTTACTTGTTTCCGTTGCGCTGTAAATTTTTACAGGAATATTTACTAATCCAAAACCAATTGCACCCGTCCAAATAGCTCTCATATTGATTGTGATTTATGGTGTAATAATTACTATGAAATTCTTATGCCTCATTTTAAACAATATTGATTCATTATATATTTCGAGAAATTCGTTGAGGTGATAAAATGTTTGAGGAAATTATTCTACAACGGCAATCAATGGAAAAAGTTCGTTTACTATTAAAATTCCATTGTGGATCTTTTATTTTTCTTTGAAATATCCAGTAATAATACAGGGAGTAAAATAAGATTAGTAAGCGTAGCTGAAAAAAGGGTGGTTGACGTAAGCCAGCCAAGCGATTGCGTGCCACCGAAACCACTAAAGCAAAAAATTATGAACCCTGCAATTAAAACCATTGAAGTGTACAATACGCTTAAGCCAGTATGCCTGATGGTTTCAGAAATCGTCTTTTCTATATCGTAATTATTAGCGGGCAATTCCTGTTTGTAATTCACTAAAAAACGTATCGTGACGTCTATTGCAATTCCAAGGGCCACGCTAAAGATCAATACAGTAGAAGGTTTAAGCCTGACGCCGGCCCAACCCATTATTCCGGCGGTTATTACCAAAGGAATTAAATTTGGGATCAATGAACAAATTAAAATCCGTAAAGATTTAAATAAATACAACATGCAAAGTGCAATAAAAAAGAAGGCCCAAAGGAGGCTTTCTTTTAAACCGTTAATAATATAGGTACTTCCTTCCAAAAAAGTAATTGTAGAGCCAGTAAAAATGATTTTGTATTTTGATGAATCAAATAATTCATCCGTTTTGCTTCTTAACTTTCCCAGGATAACAGGAAGCTTTTCAGTGCCTACATCCGCCATATTGATGCTCATTCGCGTGCTTTCCCTTGCTGTATCAATAAAACTGGTAAGCAATTTAGACAAATTATTTTGAGGCCCACTGTCTTTTTGAGGGCGTAAGTAATCGGCAATAAAAGCAATGTCAAAAGAATTAGGTAACCGGTAATTGGCAGAATCGCCTTCATAAAAACCCTGCTTGACAAACTTAATACCTTGTACAATTGAAAGAGGTTTGCTCATTACTTTCTGCTTTTTTATATAAGAAGAAAGCGAATCCATTTTTACTAAAACCGGTAAAACCCGTGCGCCGGCAAGCCCATATCTTTTTTTAGTATCAATTACAATTTCCAACGGCATAACGCCATTAAAATTATTTTCGAAAAATTTCAGGTCTTTATATATCTTATCTGTTTTGGGCAAATCATCAACGATAAAACCTTCCGTTTTTAATTTAAAAATTCCTACGATTGAAATTATAACCAAAATCAACGTACATGCATACACTGTTTTTTTATGATTGAAAACCCAATGATCTACTTTCAATAAAAAGCTAGTAAACATTTTCACATCAAGGTATTTTAGCTGGCGTAGTTCGGGCGCCTTCATATAACTTAAAACACCGGGAAGCAATATGAAAGAAATTACAAAAATTAGCATAATACTTAAACCGGCGACCTTTCCAAATTCAATCAAAATAGAACTTTGCGTTAAAGAAAAAACCGCGAAACCTATTGCTGCCGTTAGATTGCAGAAAAGAGTTACCACTCCCATTTTACTCACCATATCAATTAAAGAACGTTCTTTATTGCCTGTTTTTTTATAAGAAGAATGATATTTATTTAAAAAATAAATACAATTTGGAATTCCAATTACAATAATCAGTGGCGGAATTAATGCTGTTAATAAAGTAATCTTATACCCAAAAAGATACATAATTCCTACACTCCAGATTACACTGATAATAACGACGAGTAAAGACAAAATAGTTGTCTTTACAGACCGAAACATTAATAATAAAATCAACGCGGAAAGGATAAGCGAACCAATAATAAACCATTTCATTTCGTGAGCAATCCTGTCTGCTACTTGCGTTCTGATCAAAGGCAATCCGCTAATGTGCGTTTCAATATTGGTTTCCGCCGTATATTCCTTTACCCTGGCAACAATATCACCAATCACTTTCGTCCTGCCTTTGGAATTGAGAATTTCTTTATTAATTCTCACCACAATCAAATAAGCATTTGTAGCCGGGTTATATAAAAGTGAGCGATAAAACGGAAGTGTATAAAATACTTTTAAACTACTGTCAATTTCCGCTTGCGATCGTGGATTATCAGGAAATACAGGATTTGCATTTAATTTTTGATGAGCAGTGTCTTTTAAAAGAGCAACTGCATTAGCCGCACTCAAAACATTTTCTATATAAGGAACCTTTTTTAGTTCATCGTTTAATTTAACGAACGCTTGAAAATATTTAAGTTTAAAAAACTGATCTGTTTTTACTCCAATCACTAAAACATTTCCGTCATCGCCAAATTTCTTTTTGAAAGAAACATAATCCTGGTACTTTGGATTATTTACAGGAATCGCGTTCGAAAAGTCATAACTCATTTTTATTTTGGCAGCAAAAAAACCCATCACAACCGTTACAACAAATAATACTAATAATAAAATTAAACGGTTTTTAAGAACCAGCTTTGCAAGGCGTTGCCACATAATTTATGAAATTTTTTTTCGCATAAAATCATGAAATTTTAAATAAAGCAGTGTATCTCGAAAATAAAAATCCGCTTTAATTGTTCGTTTACTGGCGACAATTCCTGGTTCTTAATAATCCAACTGCATTCCAAGCCTATCTTTTAGTTGTTTCACCAACGGGTATTCTTCAATGATCCTCAAATATTGTTGTTTAGTTGACAATACTTCTTCTTTCACCTCATTTACATTTTCAATAGGATCTATTTCTAACTTATAATTAAGTGAACGATTATTAAAATGCGACTGAAAATGGGTAATCAATTCGCCTCTTTCAGCTTCGATAAATTTTTGTTGAAAACTACTTTGAGTAATGATTTCAATGCAATTTTCATCAACGATTCTCAATTTTGCAGTTTTAAAATTTGATACAATTGGTTTTTTGTTTCCTGCTAAAAGTATATCGATATATTTTCCCCAGGCAATGTACAATTCCTCTTCATTTAATTCTACTGGTTTGCTATCCTTGTTGTCACGCGCAATCTTTTCCCTGATCTTTTCCAGGGAACTAATCTTGGTGAATTTTGTTTCCGTTTTTTTTGCAGCAATAGTTTCGCCTTGCTCCAGTTTTATATTTTGTACAGCGCCTTCATCAATGATCAATTTTGCACTATCACTTTTTAATGATTCTGAAGAAGAAGTTTCTTTTTTTGTTTTAGGAGAAAGGGCTTTTGCAGGTTCTTTGTTTTGTTTGGGAAAGGCAATGGGAGAGATCGTTTTAAAAGAAACAGGCTTTACACTCTCAATTTGTTTTTTTTTTGACAATTGCCCGTTGTCATTTACAATGTTTAGAGCCTGTGCCAGGTAAGAAAGTTTTATGAAAGTGAGCTCAACATGCAAACGTTTATTTTTTGCAAGGCGGTAATTAATTTCGGATTCATTTAAAATATTGAGAGCACTCAACAGCCACGAATCATTTATTTTTGAAGCACTTTCAAAATAACGTTGTTTAAACCCTTCAGAAACTTCAAGAAGGACAGCAACTTTTGGGTCTTTGCTTACCAATAAATTCCTCAGAAATTCTGCAAAACCGTTTAACACCAAATCTCCTTCAAAACCTTTTCTGTTAATTTCATCAAACAATAAAATGGCATCTCCGGCACTCTGGATTTGCATCGCCTCTACCAATCTGAAATAATAATCTTCATCAAGAATATTAAGATGCTCAAGCGTGTTGGCGTATGTAATTTCACCATTGGTAAAACTTACAATTTTATCAAGTATACTTAACGCATCCCTCAGGCAGCCCTCGCTTTTTTGAGCAATAATATGGAGCGCGGTTTTATCGGCATTTATATTTTCTTTTTCACAAATTTCCTGAAGGTGCTCCACCGTATCATCATTGGTAATTCTTTTAAAATCAAAAATCTGGCATCGTGATAAGATGGTTGGTATTATTTTATGTTTTTCAGTTGTAGCTAAAATAAATATCGCAAATGGCGGTGGCTCTTCAAGCGTTTTTAAAAACGCATTGAAAGCTGAGGAACTTAGCATGTGGACTTCATCTACAATATACACTTTGTATTTTCCGGCTTGTGGTGCAAAGCGTACCTGCTCTACCAATGTACGAATGTCATCAACGGAATTATTGCTGGCAGCATCTAATTCATGAATGTTCATAGAACTTCCGTTGTCAAACGATATACAGGAATTACAAATGTTACACGCTTCCCCTTCCGGAGTACGATTTTCACAATTAATAGTTTTGGCTAAAATCCTTGCGCATGTTGTTTTTCCCACGCCACGCGGCCCGCAAAAAAGAAATGCATGCGCCAACTGGTTATTTTTTATTGCGTTTTTTAATGTAGTAGTAATGTGGGATTGGCCGACTACTGCATTAAAATTTTGAGGCCTGTATTTGCGTGCTGAAACTATAAATTTATCCATAAATCCGAACCTTCAAAAATGAATTTTATTGAAAACTGTGAATACTGCAAGTTAAGAAACCATCTCTTAAAAGAAAATTAGAAAATCAATATAAAATGTTTATTTTATTTGAAAAAAAATTGGAAAGGCTAATTTAATATCGGGTGCCTTTTAAATTCTTTTGACCGGTCAAAAAGGTAACGGTAAGTGGTTAAAATACGGCTTTCTTTAGCACCAATATGTTTCGATATATTTAATATTTTAGGATTAAAATCTCCCTGCCATTGAAGCTCGAGATCTTTATACCTTGTTTCAGTTTGAATTATTTTTCCCCCTTCATTAATCATGTAATAATCAATTCCCATTCCCTGGAATTCCGGAATTACACCAAACACAATTCCGGTAAATTTTGTATTGATGCCCTTTTTTCTCAGCCATAAAAACCTGATTTTTTCTATAAGCCCAAACCTGCCATTAAAGAATTTAAAAATCTGATTTACTTCCGGAAGATTGACCCAGAAAGCTATCGGTTCATTATGATGATATACAAACCAGATAAGCTTTTCATCAATCGCTACTTTCATTCTCTTAAACATTTTAAAAGCTACCTCTTTACTCATTTGCTTATTGCCTTCATGGCTGCTCCAGGCTTTATTGTAAACGAAACAAAAATCATTAGCAAATTTTGCCAAATTATTTTTCTTAATATGGCGTAAAGAAAATTCCGGAAGTGAATTATATTTTGCCCCTTGTTGTATAAATTTTTCATTAAGTTGGGTATCTACAGGAAGATACCAGCATATCTGGTTGAAAAAATTTTTAAAACCATAATTTTCAAAAAGGTCTTTATAATAAGGCGGATTATAATTCATTAAATAAATCGGTGGCTTAAACCCTTCAACTACTAATCCCCACCAACGGTCGCGCTCGCCAAAATTGATCGGCCCATCCATTGCTTCCATTCCTCTTTGCATAAGCCAATGTTTGCTTACATCAAAAAGTATGTCAGCCGCTTCCTGGTTATCAATACATTCAAAAAAACCTATACCGCCGGTTTTCTGTTCATCACCTTTATTTTTGTATTTTTTATGTACGAATGCAGCAACCCGGCCAATAAGATTATCGTTTTCATCTTTTAAAATCCAACGGTTGCATTCTCCAAAACGAAATGCTTTATTTTTCTGCGTGTCAAAAACATCATTAATATCTTTATCCAGAGGTTGGATAAAATTAGGGTCGTGCTCATAAATTATTAAAGGAACCTTTAAAAATTCTTTAGCAGAAGTTGTATCTAAAACCTGTAAAAGTTGCATTGCCATCAAAAATAATTAATAATTAGGATCGGACAGGCCGGATACATTTTTGTAAAATTGAAAATACAACTTTCTCAATTAGAATATATAAGTTTTAAACTTCCGCCGGCCGCTTTTTCAACCAATGCGATAAGGCGGATACCAGTTTACGATCATTGCTTAATCGTGGAACTTTGTTCTGGCCGCCTAATTTTCCCACACTTTTCATATAATTTATAAATCCATTTTTTTGCATTACACGAATCTTCAGCGGTTGCAAAATATTTCCAGTTATAAGGTCATCGTAATAAATATTCTTCTGCCTTAGATTTTGATCTATCTTTTTTGCAAACGCGCTTATATTCTCAGGCAGATTTTCAAATTCTATAAACCACTCATGAAAGCTTTTTTCGCCGCTATCAGAAATGTTTGGCGCTACAGTAAACTCAGTTATTTTGATGTTTTCTGTTTCGGCAGCTTTCATTAAAGCCTCCTCAACTTCCTCTCCAATAACGTGTTCGCCAAAGGCAGAAATAAAATGCTTTACCCTTCCGGTTACCACAATGCGGTAAGGGTTTAGTGAAACAAATTTTATGGTATCACCTATATTATATGCCCACAAACCAGCATTGCTATTGATGATGAGTACATAATTTTTATTCAGTTCCACATCTTTTAAGGTAAGCCTTGTTGGATTTTCATTTGAAATTTCTTCAACCGGAACAAATTCATAGTAAATACCGCTGTTGGTATTCAACAACAATCCTTTTTCTTTCTGATTGTCCTGGAATGCAAAAAAACCTTCGCTCGCAGGATAAGTTTCAATAGTGTCTATTTCTTTTCCAATACTTTCAAAAAGCCTTGCTTTGTAAGGTTCAAAATTTACTCCGCCCTGAACTATTACTGAAAAACCAGGGAAAATATCTTTAATTTTTTTCCCGGTTTTCTTTTCCAGTTCATCAAAATACATTTGAATCCATGGCGGGATACCGCTAATGAGCGTCATTGGCTCAGCAACCGTTTCATCAACAATCTTTGATAATTTTTCTTCCCAATCTTCTATACAATTTGTTTCAAAAGAAGGCAATTGATTTGACCTTAAATAACGAGGAATGTGATGGTTTACAATCCCACTTAATCTTCCCGTTGGTATTCCCCCAATTCTTTCAAGTTCCGGAGACCCGCTCAAAAAAATCATTTTACCGTTAGCAAATTGCGAATTTCCTGTTTGAGCCATGTAGCATAATAATGCGTTTCTAGCCGAATTAATATGATTGGGAATTGATTCTTTAGTGATAGGAATGTATTTAACACCACTTGTTGTTCCACTCGTTTTAGCAAAATAAATAGGAAACCCTTTCCATAAAATATTTTGCTTTCCCTGTTTTAATTTTTCAATGTAAACTTTAAAATCTTCATAAGTGCGAATAGGGACATTTTTTACATAATCTTCATGAGTTTTTATCTGGCTAAAATGATGTTCCTTGCCAAACTCTGTTTTCGTGCCCGTTTTTATCAAACTACTAAAAATGCTCTCCTGGTCGGCAATCGCCGTTAGCATTGATTTCTTAATTTGTTTGTATATATAAAGGGCAAATGGTTTTGCCAGGTATGATTTAAACTTCATCGTCATTTCAATAGCAATCTTTAGTGACAAATTTACAAATAAAACTTTTATCAACTTTCCCGCTCATCAATAACAATTATACTATTATTCCTTACCAAGGCCAATACAGGCAATAATTACAAGCCCGTCATTCTTCACCCCATTATGTATTTATTCCGTGGCAATAACCTTCGAGAGTATAAGTATTACCTCTCTTAGAACTGACGCCATTTTTGGAATAATTCGCCTTTCCATCCTGAAGCATTTCCTTTATTTCTTCTTGCGTAATTTGACCGCGACTATCCGGCCATTTAAATGACTTCTAAGAATTAAATGGCTGATGTTTCCGAAAAATTCGTTTCCTTAATTTTTATCTGCAGGGGAATCAAAATGTGCTTCCATTTCAAAGACAAAAAAAAATCAAACTATCATTCCGTTGCCAAGATGAATTTCTGTTTCAATTCAGTTTTTTGATACATAAATGGGTTTCCACCCTGGTATTGCCCGCTTCCTTCTTGCTCTGCCATTCTATTTCCACCACCATAGCCGCCTCCCATTCTTCCACCACCTCCCATTCTTCCACCACCTCTTCCAGGATACCCGCCCCCGCCCCGGTTTTGCATGTTTCCACCATGTACTGCGTTAATAATTACATCCATTGCAATTCCTTTTGAAAGATCTTTTAAATCATATCCGCTTCCAAATAATTCTGAAAGCGGTATGGCCAATTCGTAAGTAAATACCCGCGATGAATCCCAGTTAATGGCAGCGTGGATGCTTGAAACATCATTTGAAGAAATAATTCCATTCTTGTTAGTGAAACCTTTTACCTCCATCAAGGTATCTTTTTTTAGGAAAGCAGCATGCCTGTCTTCATGCGGAGCCAGCGGGTCAGGCTGCACCTCGCCTGTTGCCACAGGAGATTTCGATAATGGTAAAGGATAATCAATAATGGATTTATGCTTGCCATTTATTTTACTGCTCAAAATAATTTTCATTCCTGCTTTCATGATCTTTTCTTCATTCATTTCGTTTTTGGTTTGAAAACACAAATAAAGATTGGTGCTATCGTTTTCAAAATCAAAAAACAATCCGGTTTCATTATCATAATTTTTTAGCGGAAGGTTCCATTCTGTAGGTTTCCCATCAACAACTACTTTGTTCTTTGCCCATGTTGAAGATGGGTTGTCCTGGCCGAATGAAAAGGTGCTTGCGGCAATAAATAGTAATCCCAAAATTGATTTTATCATTTACATTTTTTTTCAAATCTATTATTTATACTTAAACACCAATCTTTTATTCTAAAAATTAGTAATTCATTGTATATTGGAATATTTAAGTGAATAAGATTAATCAATATTTATTCGTTTACTGTATCCTTTTAAAATGGAAAAACAGGAATGCAAATCAGCAATAATTGTTCGTTTACTATCAAAATTTATAAGCTTCGATTCAAGAAAAGAACCACGTTCTATTCGTATTTCTTCATCAGATCATACAAAATTTTTTTATCGCCTTCGGTAAAAAATGTGCTACTATCTTCTACTTCAAAATGCCGCTTAAAAGCAACTATAGCCGCCGTAGAATCTTTGACAGAATAACCAATAATTCTTAAAGCCTGCAAGTCATTAAAATTTTCCGGGACTGTAACATTTGAAGTATCACCATACCATAATCCATAACCGTTTTTCGCCAGCAATTGCCAAGGGAAATTTACATTAGGGTCATTTTTTCTTGTTGGTGCAATATCCGAATGCCCGATAAAATTGGCGGCCGGTATTTTATATTCTGATTTTAGGGTATGCAACAGTGTTAGTAAGCTTTTAATTTGCGCGGCCGGAAAAAGCGTATATCCATCATTGTCTAATTCTATACCAATGGATGAAGAATTGATGTCCTTATCATTTCCCCAGGAGGAAACACCTGCGTGCCATGCACGCAAATAATCATTAAGCATATGATGAACCGTCCCGTCTTTACAAATAACATAATGAGCGCTCACCTGCGAGCGGGTAAGTGTAAAAGCCCGGAGTGTTTCTTCGCAGGCATTTTGTGCCGTATGATGGATGATCACAAAACCGGGTTTTCTCATTCCGAAATTAGTAGTGCCAACCCATTTAGTAGCGGAACCTTCCAGGGGATATTTTTTTATTTGCCTGGCAAATTCTTTCACCTGCCGTTTATAAACTCTATTGCTGGCTGCATATTTATTAGAAGAACAGGAATTTATTAAAAGGGCAAAAACTAAAAAACAAAATATTTTAGGAAGCATTTTTTGTAGTAAAGTTAATGTTGATTATTTTGAGAAAAAACTTTATAGGCGGAAGTAAAACCAAAGGCCTAAGAGTTTGAATAATCAAATTGCAATTCACCTTTCACATTCGCAATTTCACGCTTCACCATTCACCTAAAATCATTTACTTTGCTGCTTAAAAGAAAAATCTTTTCATGAAGAATCCTAAATTTCAAAAAATACTTCCACACATTATTGCTGTTGTTGTTTTTTTAATTGTTGCAGTTATTTATGCAAAACCCGCTTTTCAGGGTAAAGTAATGCAACAATCAGATACCCAGCAATGGCATGCGATGGCACAACAATCTTTTGATTTTAAAGATAAGCATGGTTATTACCCTTTGTGGACCAATAGTATGTTCAGTGGTATGCCAGCATACCAAATCGCTTTCGACCCACGAACTAAAATTACCGTCGGCTACCTCGCTGATGTACTCACTTTAGGCCTTCCGGCTCCGGCAAGTTTTTTCTTTTTAGCCTGTATTTGTTTTTATTTTTTATGCGTCGTAGCCGGTGCAAATCCGTGGGTAAGTATTCTCGGGGGTTTGGCTTATGCATATTCCACTTTTGACCCGATCATAATTTCAGTAGGCCATAATACCCAAATGATTTCCATCGGCTATGCACCCGCAGTATTAGGAGGCCTGCTTTTAATTTTCAAGAAAAAATATTTAGCAGGCTTTGCGATAACGGCCTTGATCTCTTCCCTTTTAATTGCGCAAAACCATGTGCAGATTGTCTATTATACATTGATTACCGCGGTAATAATGACGGTTGCTTTTTTGATAAGAAGTTACCAGGAAAAACAATTTGCCCATGCTTTAAAAAGCGCTTCACTAGGGCTTTTGGCCGGGCTGGTAGGGTTAGCCTGTTGTGCCGTTTCTATGATGCCAACCTATGAATATGCTAAAGAAAGTATGCGTGGTGGCAAGTCGGAATTAACTTCTGATATCCAGGGAAACAAAACCAAAGGAGGCCTGGATAAAGATTATGCATTCAGCTATAGCCTTGGCATTGAAGAAACATTTACATTTATCGTTCCGGGATTATACGGTGGCAGCAATGGCGGCAATGAACACGCTGCTGACTCAAAATTTGTTCAACAATATTCGCAATTAGGTGCACCCGAAGACCAGGCGTTAGGATTAGAAAATGGATATTCCTATTGGGGTACCCAGCAACCAACCTCTGGCCCGGTTTACCTGGGAGCTATTATTTGCCTGCTTTTTATTTTTGGCGTTGTTTATCTAAAATCGTGGTATAAATGGTGGCTGATAGCAGCCAGCGTGCTGGGCGTTTTACTAGCCTGGGGTTCCAACTTTCAGGCGTTTAATTATTTTTTATTTGATTACCTGCCATTTTACAATAAGTTCCGCGCGCCTACAATGGCGCTGGTGATACCACAACTCTGCTTTCCACTAATGTCGGTTTTGGCTCTTACAAAATTGATTTCAAAAGATATTGATATTGAGGAAGCATGGAAAAAATTAAAAACCACCGTAATTGTCACCGGCGTTATCCTTGTATTGCTTGGGATTTTTTATACTACCGCCTCATTTTCCGGCCCTAAGGATAAAGATTTTAAAGATCGTTTAACGCAAAGTTTAATGCATGTTCCTGCCGGGCAACAAGCTGCTCCACAATTACAACAACAGGCAGATCAAACCAGCCGTAGTATTATTGAAGCATTGCAATCTGACAGAAAAAGTTTGATGGGAAAGGATTTAATAAGGTCATTTATATTAATTGGTTTGGCAGTTCTTTTACTGGGATTTTATTTAAAGAAAAAAATTCCCGCAAAAATCCTCATCGGCTCGCTTATCATTCTTACGGGTTATGATTTAATAGGGGTTGCTACAAGGTATTTGAATACAAACAGTTTCGTGGAACAGGAAGATTTACAGTCTGTATTTACACCCTCACCGGCAGAAGAGCAAATTCTAAAAGACCCTAACCACGCTAATTTCAGGGTATTTAACACCACTGTTGATCCTTTTAATGACGCAACCACTTCTTACGATCTCAATTCTGTTGGTGGCTACCATCCTGCAAAACTTGGTTTGTACAATGACATTATTACACGCCAGCTAAGTAAAGGGAATATGGAAGTGTTTGACATGTTAAATACCAAATATTTTATCGTTCAAAATCCACAAACAGGAAAAGCTGTTGCTCAGCTTAACCCTGGTGCGTTTGGTAATTGCTGGCTGGTAAAAGGAATAAAATATGTTGACAATGCCGACGAGGAAATGGCTGCGCTTGATAGCACCGATTTGAAAGACACTGCTGTAGTTGAAACAAAATTTAAACCGGAAATAAAAACATCGCCAAAATATGATTCTATAGGTTATATCAAATTGGTTCAAAACCTGAATGACAAAATTGATTACAGGTTTTCTGCCAATTCCCCACAATTTGCTGTTTTCAGCGAAGTCTATTACCCTAAAGGATGGAATGTATATATTGATGGAAATAAAGCGGATTATGTAAAAACAAATTACGTTTTACGCGGTATGTATATTTCTGCAGGCAATCATGAAATAGAATGGCGCTTTGAACCAAAATCCTTTACTACGGGGCGGTTGATCAGTATCATTGCGAATATTTTAGTAGCATTATTGCTCATTGCAACCATTATTTTTTATTCCGTTAAAAAGAAAGAACCTGATGCACATTTGTTATAAAATTGCAATTTCTTTTTTATAAAATAATTAATTAGCCAGTTGACGAAATTATCAATCATAACTATTTGTTTCAACAACCTGGATGAAGTTTTAGATACATGCCGTTCGGTAGATGAGCAAGCGGTTTCTCCATTTGAACACCTGGTCATTAATGGCTCAACTAATGATGCAATCGAAAAATATTTTACCTCAACTACAAATATTCCTTACAGAAAAATTTTAAATGAAAGGGATAAAGGTATCGCTGATGCCTTCAACAAAGGAATTGAAAAATCCACAGGCGATATAATTTTATTGCTCAATTCAGGCGACCTTTTGTATGATAAAAATGCCATCAAAATTGTACTTGAAAAGTTTGGCGCTGATAAAAATTTAATGTGGCTTCATGGAAAATACCGTTACCAAAGAAGTGGCTTTTGGGTTACTCTCGGCAAGCCTTTTGACCCCAAAAAATTATACCGCGGCATGCGAAGCCTTTCGCACCAAACCATGTTCGTCAGAAAAGAATTGTACGAAAAGCATGGCCTGTACGATAACTCTTTCAAAATAGCCATGGATTTCGATTTCGTAGCAAGAATTAGAAATGAAAAATTTTTGTTCCTTAATGAAATCCTGGCTGTAAATATTCCCGGAGGCATCAGTACAGAAAAATACAATTTATCTTTAAAAGAAGGCAGCAGGGTCGTTAAAAAATACCTTGGCTTCAGTTGGAAAAACAAGCTTTGGACTTTCAGGCTTAAAACACTTAAAGCCATCCAAAACATTCCCTTTTTAGGAAAGTTACTTTATAAAATTAAAGCGGGATTGGGTTTGGAGAATGCCTAAAATAAGAATCCGGCTTATTTGTTTGTTTACTGTATAAGCTGTATAATTCCATTAGTAAACCAACAAATAAGCAATATTTTTATTTTCCCTTGAAGTAAAAGCGGTTGAATTTTTTTGCATAAAATCAAGGGAAAATCATTTTACCTAATCATGCTTCTTCCCAAACGAATACCCATACGCCAACGACAGCGTTCCAATCTTAAATTTAGTACCCGTTCCATTAAAACGCCCTGTAAAAGAGGGTAAGCCATAATCTACACCTACCTGGCTTCTTTCAAAAATTACCCCACCGCCAACTAAAATATTTCCGAAGGATTTTGGAACAGACATAATAGCCTTTTCACCAGAATTTTCCCAGGTGTGTGGCGGAAGCCCCCAGGCAGTCCCTACATCGGTTGTTTTATAATCGGTGTACATACTCGGATTTTTTTTGACCGAAAAAGAATACCACATTCCGCCTTTCAGGAAATACTTCACTTTTGATTCGGGGTTTAACACATAAGTTGCAAACAAATTAAGCGAAACAAAAGAATTGGAACCGAATGTATGCTCTTTATAAGTGGTAGTGTCATAATAGTTTTGGCTGGAAAACCATCCATTAACCCCGGACCTGTCATCACTTACTTTATAACTGCTATATGCAGCAGATAAGCCTATTTTGGCCTTACCGGAATAGGGTGACAAATTATAAACCATCCCTATCCCAATCATGGGCGACACCGATGTAGGAAAATGGTTATCAGATGAAAAAACCGCAGCAAAATGCGTGGGGAAAATATAGGCAATTCCTCCGGCAAATATCATGGGTTCAATGCCTCCTGATTTTTTATATAAAATCTTATTACTGCTGCCATTCAGCAATTTCATAAGCGAAATCATATCATTCTCTTTATATTCTGTCCGCGCAATCCGCTCTTCGTATTTTGTATTCAATCCTTCCTTGATAAATAAAGCGAGTAATGTTTGCTGGTATTGGTGGTCTTCTACAAGCTGGCTACCCTTCATGGCTACACGGTAAACCAATTCAGAAAGAGTGCCTCCATGATCGCTTATAAAAAACACAATGCGCTCGTTCGTTTTCAGTTCATACAATTCCACATTACCTTTAGACAGCAATTTCAAAAAGCACCAGGCTGTTTCCATCTTATCCGAGAATTTTTCGCCGAAGTTGGTTCCGGTAATCATTGCGTTATGGTAAGTAACCTGTGCTGAAGTATAGTCAACAAGCCCATATACTCCAAAGCCTTTTGTTTCTTCCGGCTTAAGTTTCAGAGAGCCATTGTTACCAACTGCCTCAACAACAGAAGGGTTCTTGCTCCAGTCCCTCAACTCTATATTGCATTTTACGGTATCGCCTTGTTGATTAATGTAATAACCCGGGAGCAACTTTATGTTTTTTGCCATAAGGGAAAAGGGAAATAGCATCACCAAGGCCATTAGCCATGATTTAGTTGTGTTCATAGTATTTAGATTATAATTTTATTTTAGCTGATGGCAAAGCCACATGAAAATTGCAAATATTTTTCGAGCTTGCGCGTCGCACAGTGGGAGGTAGAAGAAGCATAGTTTTGTTTTTTCTTTATGATTGGGGGCAAGAGGTTTACAGCAGTTTAGAACCTCATTTTAAAGAGGTTTTTTCAAAAGCCGCGGCTAAGATATATACAAAAGTTGAAAAATAAAATGTTCTTTGCAATCAATTCTTTTCATTATAATCTACTTGTGGATTATTTTTATTGCTGAGAATAAAGTGATAAACAAAAACCTAGTAAACCAACAAATAAACAATATTTTTATTTTGCCTGAAATAAAAAACGCAAAGGTATTGCGCTTCAAAAGCATGGTAAAAAACACACAAATTTTATTAAACTTATTGTGGAAGTTTTTTCTTTCAGGAGAAAAAGAGGAAAAGTTTTATTTGGAAATTGCTATCACCGGTTTATTGCTATCTATAGCAAGTTTCCTAGTATAGATTTTAAAAAGCTGGTTGTAAAAGCCGTCTTTTTTGGGAACCGTAACGATCACGTCAATATCTTTGGTTTGTGCAAAAGTGACAATGCCTTCCAGATAATCAAAAGACCTTAAAAAAGAGAATTCAGGATTATACTTTTTAAGTTTAGATTCCATTTCCCCTTTTTCAATCTTATACGGTTCAGATATCTCGATGTAATGTTCACTGTCAACGTTCAGTATCTTGAGGTTGGGTTTAAAGAAATCCAATACTCTTTTTAAGGAATCAAAAGGAGTTTTACGCGCCACGTCTTTAAAGTCCGAAGCGAAAAGAACATTCTCTACCTTTTTAAATTTTAAGCCCGGGGGAATAAGCATAATCGGAATGCTTATGTTACTTATCATTTTAAGGGTATCGCTTCCGATATTCACATTTGGCCTTATCGAACCCTTATTGATACCCATAACGATCATATCTATATCATTGCCTAAAACATATTTGGAAATATTATCAATAAAATGCCCCGCCTCAGATACCATAGTAACTTTCTGGTGCTCGCTGTTTTTAAGGAAGTCTTTTACAATTTGCAAATCAGCATCGGTTGCTTTTTTCTTTGAACCTTCTTCACTGCTATCCTTCGACAGCGAAAAAATATCATTTTTATATACGTGGTACAATATTATTTCAGTTCCGGGCATATCTTTGGTCATTTCAATGGTATATTCAGCTGCACTTTCTGAGGGAATTGTAAAATCAACCGGGACAAGAAACTTTTTCATATAATTTTTTTTATAAAGGTAAATAAATTTAATGCAAAAAAAATCCACTAACCTAAAGATAATTTATTGAAAAAAATAACAATCAAAAAACAGTAAACAAACAAATAACCTGAATTTATATTTTGCCGAAATGAAAAATGAAACCCTTACAGAATTGATAATACATAGTTAATTAAAGTAAATAGATTTAGAATAATTTTGCAGGTAATATTTTAGCAAAATATTTGTTGAGCCCGGGAAATTAGTGGGCGCCAATAGTACGGTAACCTTCTTTTGAGGTTATATTTAATAAACCGGTTGAAAACCTATTGGCATATAATTGCGTAAATGGGCGCGATTAACGGAATTCAGCATTTGGTAGGTATATTCTAAAAGGGTTAACTTTATGCAGGGCGCTGAATTTCGAAGGAATATATCATGAAATTGAAAATCAATTGACAAGAGATTAACTAAAAAGGAAAATTAAAACCGGTAACGAATGTCCACTAAGGAATATATGGAGTCAGGAATTTTAGAAAGCTATGTAATGGGCACTGCCAGCGACAGAGAGCGGGAGGAAGTGGAAAGCATGGCAGCAGCCAATCCGGAAATCCGGCAGGAAATAGATGCAATTACCGATGCCCTGGAAAATTATGCCATGGCGCATCCGATTACACCCAGCCCTGTAGTTAAGCCACTATTAATGGCTACGATTGATTATTCTCAACGTTTAAAAGGCGGGGAACCAATTTCTTTTCCACCGGAACTTCATGAAAATTCGAAGATTGAGGATTATGCCACCTGGCTAAACCGCCCGGATTTGGATTTTGGCGGCTCAGGCGAGGATAATCTTTTTGTAAAAATTATTGGTAATACGCCGAAAATATTTTCCGCAATAGTTTGGATAAAAAAAGACGCTCCCCGCGAGATACATCATGATGAACACGAACGTTTTTTAATTATAGAAGGCAGTTGCGACATTATTGTAGGTAATAAAAGCAACCATCTTATACCCGGAGATTATTTTGCCATTCCACTTCATGAATACCACCAGGTAATTGTTACTTCTGATATTTCCTGTAAAGCAATCCTGCAGCGTGTTGCAGCGTAACCAGTTTCTAAGATCCTTCAATAACAGAATCAGGAAAATAGTTGGATAATTTATTGGTAGGCGAAAAATAATAAACCTTTTCGCTGAGGGCCGACACCACGAGGCACATACTCATATTTTCCTTCCCACAGGGAATACCTTCTATTAAGTGCCGCAATTTTTTAATAACCGGCACTACCAACTCCTTAGGGTATTCTGCGCCTAATTTCTTTTCTTCTTCGTCAGCAGCTAACGTCAGCATTTTAGTGAGGGAAGCCTGTTTATTCATTTTCAGTTCAAATGGAAGCACCAGCGAAACCAAAGGAAGGCTTTTTGCTGTGAGCGGTATGCCAGGGTTATCTTTTAGATTTTTCATTTGAGAGGTTTTCGTTGGATAATGGAAAAATTCCACAATCCCGGGAGCCTGCATCATAAGCGGTAATTAGAAATGTACTTTGAGGGCTTTGATGCAGTTATTCTCATAAGATACAACTTCTTTCCCACAAAAGAGAATTTTATGGAGAATTCATTAGCCGGCACGCCACTTGTCAGTCCGCGGGTTGCTGATAATTGGCAACAGTAAACCATCAAATTCCTGGAACGAACTTAGCAAAAGCAAGCCACCTAAATTTACTACTGAAATTAACGTTATTGTTGATCCTCCCAATTGTTCAATTCAAAATGGCCATTTGAAATTTGAATGGTCCCGCCTGCCCCGGTTAAGTCTTTGTAAACAACACTGAAATCGGCTTTCATTTTTTTCATAGCAGTGTCTATTTGAGTTATAGTAATGTTTCCTGCTATAGCCTGGTAGCTGATATCAATATTATTGATCCAATATCCGGAGGTTATATTCATTCTGCCGCAATAAAAATACGGGGCTGAATCGGGATAAACGGTATAGTTTCCCACCGGATTATTAAGAGGAATCCTGAAAAGAAGAAATCTATGATTGGGATACCCTCCAACAATAGATTCGATATGTAATTCAAGGCTTTTATCAATAACTGCTGTATCAGTAATTGTAGAGCACGTAATTTTTGCAAAAAAATTTTTTGATTGCCAACGGGTGTTTTTTACACCATTAACTGTACAACTTGCCAGGCTGCCATCATACGAAGATTGGTCCACTTCAATAGGAATATTCGTTAACGAATCTGCGGAAAACGACAGTTGTTTAGTCCTGTCTTCCGAATAACCTTTAAACTGCAAACTTCCGCTTAAGGTTCCATTTAAAGTATCAAGGCTGTAAAGCGTAAAAGAACCTCCGGCATCTGCCAGGTTGTGATCTGTATTATATTGGTCCATTCCTGTAACTACTTCTGCAACATTATCGCCATTGCTTTCCAATATATATTTTTTTAAGAGTGTGTCAGAATCAATTGAAATTCCAACTTCGAGGTGGTATTGCCCGAGGGAATCAGAGGCATAAAGATACAATTGGTGGCGTTTTACATTATAGGTGGCACTATAATTCCCGGGTGTCCATTTTGATCCATTAATGATGGCGGTAAATTTCTGTGAATTTTGAGGCGTAGCTGGGGTATCCGGATTCTTGCCACATGAGAGGAAACACGAGACGGTAATAAATAAAATACAATAACGCGATGTTGAAATGTTCATTTGATCAAAAATAGTGCTTTAATAAGAAAAACCAGGTGCACAGCGAAGGTGCCTTTGATTTCAAACAGCAATGCTACCGCTTCGGGCCTTTGAATTCGAAATCAAGCTGCACTCTCATGTTCATTTAAAGAATAGCATTTTATTCTTAAAGCGTTCAGGCTGAAAACGAATTAACAGGATAAATATTTTCCTGCTTCTATTGGCCTTACCCGCCAACAGTTCCTTTTAAAACCTCTTTTTTGAAAAGCATTGAAATGTATAAAGGAATCAAAGTGTTCTTTTAAGAATATGATTTTAAAGAATATTAGGCCGTATCAGTAAACCAACAAATTCCTCTGATTCTTATTTTGTTAACCTAATAGGATGTAAAATACGAAACCATTCCTTAAGCCAAATTAAAAACCCACTTACTAAGAATTCAATATTTTTACACAACCAAGGTTTTTATTTACATAATAACTCAATCAGCATAAATAAATTAATCAATGAAAAGGCCACTATTTCTTTTTGTTTCATTATTCTTCTTAGCAGCCTGCCAGGACAATCCCAAACCCACAAAAAACTTTATCGCCGTTACAGGAATTGATTCTTCCATTAAGCCAGGGGATAATTTTTTTATGTATGTAAATAAGAAATGGCTTGATACCGCGCAGATACCGCCATCGCAGCCTGGCGTAGGTGCCTACATGTTTATGAACTATCCGCAGCGCTTGCGTTTGCAGGGCATATTAGATAGTGTTTCCAAAGCCGGCAACAAAGCGGGAAGCATTGAGCAAAAGTTGGGAGATTTTTATGCCTCAGGAATGGATACCAATACTATCAACCAATTGGGTTATACTCCCATCAAGCCGCTGCTCGCCAGCATCGAAAACATTACCAATGTACCTTCTTTAATGAAGTTTGTAGCCAGCCAGGCCGCGTTAGAAAATAATTCTATTCTGGGTTTTGGCGTAGGCCCTGATCATAAAAACAGCATGCTTAATATTGCGCATGTTTATCAAACAGGTATTGGGTTGCCCGACCGGGATTATTATTTCAAGACAGACCCATCAACCATTGGTATTCAGCAGGCTTACAAAAATTATCTCGCTACTCTTTTCCAACTTACGGGCAGCGATTCTGCAACGGCAAAAAAAGAGGCTGATATTGTCTATAACATAGAAAAGCAAATTGCTTCTTCACACAAAACGCATGTTGAATTGCGCGATGTAAATGCGAACTATAACAAGCTGCCCGTGGCAGAGCTGGCTAAGCGCGAACCCAATATTGGCTGGCCCAATGTGTTGAATGATTTAGGTGCCAAAACAGATTCTATTGATGTAGGGCAGCTTGCCTATTATGACCAACTAAATGCCCTTTTAAAATCTGTACCTATCAACGATTGGAAGATTTACCTGAAAGCGCATTCCATCAGTAACTATGATGGGGTGCTAAGCAAACCTTTTGTGGATGCTGCTTTTGAATTCAACAAAGTAGTATCGGGGCAGGCAGAACAAAAATCGCGTGGCGAAATAATGGCCAGCAATGTGGATGGAGCATTAGGCCAGGCGCTTGGGCAGTTGTATGTAAAAAAGTATTTTTCGGAAGCTGCTAAAAAACGTGCGCTGGAGCTCGTCAATAATTTAGAACAAGCCCTGGCAGCAAGAATAGATAAACTGGATTGGATGAGCGACAGTACAAAACAAAAAGCGAAAGAAAAACTTTTTGCCATGACTAAGAAAATAGGTTACCCTGATAAGTGGAGGGATTACAGTAATGTAAACATCGTAAAAGGCAATTATTTTCAAAATATGGTATCTGCTGCCGCTGGCAATTATCAGTATGATCTTGCGAAATTAAACCAGCCGGTAGACCGCACAGAATGGTTCACCACGCCTTCTACTGTCACAGCTTATAATAATCCTTCTGCCAACGAAATTGTTTTTCCGGCCGCCATCCTACAGCCTCCCTATTTTGATAACGACGCCGATGATGCCCTCAACTATGGTGGCATCGGCATGGTGATAGGCCATGAAATGACGCATACGTTTGATGACCAGGGAGCGCAATATGATAAGTTTGGGAATGTGAAAGACTGGTGGACGAAAGAGGATTATGCAAAGTTCAAAGCAAAAACGCAACAGGTGGTTGACCTCTATAATACTTTTACCATGCTGGATACTGTCCATGTGAAAGGCGCCATGACCCTGGGAGAAAATACTGCCGACATAGGTGGCGTCTCCATTGCTTATGATGCTTTTAAACTAACAAAAGAAGGGCATGACACGACAAAGGTTGATGGGGTTTACACGCCCGATCAACGGTTTTTTCTTTCTATTGCGCGGATATGGCGGGTAAAAATGAAAGATCAATTTATGCGCTACTGGCTAAATAACAATCCACACTCCCCGCCTATGTGGCGGGTAAACGGCCCGCTGATGAACACGCCTGCTTTTTATAAAGCCTTCAATGTGCAGCCCGGCGATTCGATGTATTTACCGGGGAAAGACAGAATTCATATTTGGTAAAAATTATTTGGATAAAGTATAATGAATTCATATTGGCTATTGGGCTAACAGTCATTGCCCGTTTTAAAAGAAATGATTTTATTATTACAATTCAAAGAAGCATAATCCGTTATAAAAACTAACTAATTATAACCATCATGCAAAAAACACAACCATCCGCGATTAAAGCATTAAGCATTTTTCATATCGGCCTTTTGACCGGGCAGGTGATATTTTCCTTAATAATTTTTATCATTGCCTACCTGGATAAATCCCAATCCACTTCTTCATTAAAAGCATACCCTACTCAATTGATACTCCTGTGTATTGGCGTAGGTGCCGCAGCCTACCTCGGAGGAAATGCCTTTTTCAGAAAAAAGCTGGAACAAATAAACGGAAGCGCTAAATCCCTTTCTGAAAAGTTCAATGATTACCGCGCTGCCTGTATCACGCGCTGGGCCCTGGCGGAGTTTGCCACTTTGTTTTGCATTATTTTATTTTTTGTAAGCAGGATCAATCTGCTAATGATAATTATTGTTGCCCTTATTTTAATATTTTTTACCACAAAGCCATCTTTAGAAAAGATTGCCTCAGATTTGAATGTGAGCGGAGCAGAAATCGAACAAATGAATGTAGGGAGTTCTACGTGATATTTTTCCTCCTGGCGCATGCCTCCCGGCCTGTGCCTGCGCGTTACTTACCTTTAATTAAAAAAACCCTTCTAATCATAAGTACAGCAATCGCCCAAACCTTGCATTAGCCTCACCCCGGCGCTCTCTAAAAGGAGAGGGAGAATATTCACAATTCTAAATGAGTTTCCCTACTTTTCGGCGTCCCCGCCAATAACATCATTGTACAACCGGTGTTAGCGCAGACGCCCTATTAGAGTAAGCGAAGCGGCCGGTACGCCTGGCGTCAGGCCGCGGGTTGGGTATTTTAATAACAATTAATAGGAAAACCAGTAACCCAACAAATTCCTCCAATTCTTATTTTGTTAAAAATGCATTTGGCGCTGAAGCCAACAACTGGAGAGTTTTCCCGGGATTTTTCGCGGGGCATCCCATATCTCCAGAAACCTTTTTCTTTCAACAGAACAAAACAACGAAAACAGTAAAACAGAAAAACAGTAAGCAAACTGCTACCAATCTCCCTACCTCACCAACATTACCGTTCCTTTCTTATTTTCTAGATTTCCTCCTTCAAATTGATAGGTGCATGTCCACACAAAAATATCCGCCTGCGGATTTTCACCGCGAAAAGTTCCATCCCATCCCTTTAACAAATCGTTACTTTCAAATACCTTTTGCCCCCAGCGATTATAAACTACAAACGAATAGGTAATGACATTACCAAAAATCATCGGTTTAAAAATATCATTGTTGCCATCATTGTTCGGTGTAAAGGCATTGGGTATATAAAAGCCCTTAATGCAATTCTTAGGATAAATGGTAATTGACTCCATTCCTGAACAACCATTCACATCAGTAACAGTAAGGCTATAAACACCCGCATTTTCAATATTGATGTGAGATTCGCGGCTGCCTGTCGACCACTGGTAATCCGGGTAACTTTTGTTAGCACCGATGCTTAGTTTTTCATAACTACAAATACTATCTGCCGGGTCTAAAAAATCTGTTGGTGATGGAAGCAAACTGAATATGTTCAACGAATCATTTGCCGTACAATTATTATCGCCTGTAACCTTTACCCAATATTCACCTGTATTATTAATACTAATCGTTGGACCGGTAGTTCCATCCTGCCACAAATAACTTTTAAATACGCCTGGATTAATGATAACGGGCTGCCCGGTACATAAACTCCTGTCGCCTCCGAGGTTAGGTTTTGGATTGGCATTAACAGTCAGGTTAGTGGTTACAATTGAATCGCATCCAAATGTGGTGTGTAACGTATCTGCATACACTCCGCTCGAAAACTGGTTTGCTCCCCCGGCAAAGTAAGAGTCCCCCTCACAAATATTGATATCTTCTAAAGTATACTTTTTGGGATGAACTAATAATTGCAACATCCTGATACTATCACAACCATTCGCCGCTGTCAATGTATCGGTATAATTGCCCGTTACCGTATAGCCATCGTAATTACCTCCTTCACAGATGGCCGCTGAAATCGTTGAAACCGGCCTCTTTTTTACCGTTAGAAAAAGCGTTCTGATGCTGTCGCAACCATTTGCAGATACCAGCGTATCCTTATATGTTCCTGTAAAAGTATAGCCAGCGTAATTGCCACCCTCGCAAATAGAGGCCACCACTGTATCAGCAGAACCATTATTTACCGTTAATACCAGGTTTAAGATACTGTCGCAACCCGAAGGATTCTTTAGCGTATCCTTATATATTCCTGTAGCGCTATATAAATGATTCTGCCAGAAATAGCTTCCACAGGAAGTTATGTTAACGGTATCACGGGAACCGGTCAACAATAAATTTAATGTAATGATACTATCACAGCCCACAGAATTAGTGAGCCGTTGTGTATAAGTGCCGCTCGTAACAAACTGTTTTGTGTTCAACGTATAAGAGTTGCAGGTAGTTACGTTAATAGTATCAAAAGTAATGTGGCACTGGCTTAGCTTTTGAACAAAAACATCAGCCAGCCCGTTTGAGCTCAGATTATAAACCCCTGCTTCCGGATCAAAATCAACCGTCCCCCAAAACCATCCTGTGGTATATATGTTTCTTGAAGCATCCACAAAAATACTTCTTCCTACATCTTCGTTTTCAGCCCCCATTGACTTGGCCCAGATGAAATTTCCATTTTTATTTAATTTTGAAATATAGATATCTGCACCATTAGCAGTTATGTCAGACACTCCAGCGCCTGGATCGAAATCAGTAACACCCTCAAAACTACCGGTGAGGTAAAGGTTCCCAAAACTATCCATACTCATACCAAGAGAATGGGCTGAGCCGGTACCTCCAAATTGTTTTGCCCAAATAAAATTTCCGTACGCATCTTCTTTTATAACATATACGGAGGTTGCGAAAGGGTTTCCGCTCAGGTTAAAAACACCCACCCAGGGTTCCATATCTGCCGGTCCATAAAAATCACCTGAAAGGTATATATTACCAGATGCATCTGTACACACACTTGTTCCAATGTCTTCAGAAGGGCCTCCCATTTCCCCTCCACAAACAAAATTACCATCACTGCTAAGTTTTACATAAAAAGCATCATTGCCACCTGAAGAGTTTACATTAAAAAACGACCCCCGCGTAGCTAAGTTTGCACTTTTCTCAAAATATCCTGTTATCACTACGTTGCCATAGTTATCTGCTGTGATAGCCTTCCCTTCGTCAGAAGACGTTCCACCCATACTTACGGCCCAAATAAACTTTCCATTAGTATCGAGTTTTAGGACAAAAATATCCAGTGGCCCTGCTGAAACCCCGTCGAAGCCGATTTCACTTAGATTAAACGTTCCGGGGCCGGGATCAAAATCAGCTACACCATAAAAGGAGCCCGTCGAATAAACATTCCCCGATGGATCTATAGCAATTGCACTTATTGTGGTATTATCAATCTTTGCCGCCCAAAGAAAATTACCATTGGCGTCTAATTTAGAAACAAACGCTGACTGGCCATATAATGTGGCCGTCAGGTTGAATATTCCTGCACCAGGATCGAAATCTGCCGTACCGGTAAAAACGCCCCCATAATAAATATTTCCCTTTTTATCAAGGGCTATCGAAAGTAAACTATTTCCAGGGCCCTCATCTTTGATAGTCTTAACCCATAAAAGGTTTCCGTTCTTATCATGTTTGGTAATAAAAATGCCGCCTCCGTATATAGGCACCATGCCAGGCCCCGGGCCAAAATCCGTAGAATTGCCGGTGGATCCTAATGTATATACATTTCCTGCAGTATCTGCTACAATTGAAACCCCGTAATCGTCAAAAGAATTTCCAAATGCTTTTGACCAATCGAGAGTAACATCCTGGGCTGCAACAGGGTAAGTGCAACTTATAAATAATATGGCAAACCAAAAGTTTTTCATTAAGTAGTTAGAGCAATTGGAAATTGAAGTTCATAAGCATTGACTTTCGCAAATATAAAATAGCTACCTTATTAACCAAACTTTAATCTAATTATTGTATTGTTAGCGTTACATTTTTAATTTTCTAAAAACCACTTTTTAATATTTGGAAACTGTCAACGGTAAACCAACAAATTCCCCCAATTCTTATTTCGGTAAAAACGCATTTAGCGCGGACTCCATTCAGCAGAAAGCGAAGCGGCCGGTACGCTTGGCGTCAGGCCGCGGGCAACCGTTAACAGAATAACCAGTAAACCAACAAATTCCTCCAATTCGTATTTCGGTAAAAACGCATTTAGCGCGGACTCCATTCAGCAGAAAGCGAAGCGGCCGGTACGCCTGGCGTCAGGCCGCGGGTTAGGGTATTTTAATAACAATTAATAGGAAAATCAGTAAACCCACAAATAGCCACGATTCTTATTCCGGTAAAAACGCATTTCCCTTACAAGCCTCCTGCAGCAGGCAATCCACATTTCATTGTGGCCGCGGCGTATTGTTTCCTCCATCCAGCGTAACCTTCCAGTTGCCGCCCGGCTGTTTCTTCCAGGCGGTAAAATAATTGCCGTAATAAGTAGTGTCTTTGGCAACTAATTTCCAGTAACCCCATGTGTACCCAATATCTCCTGACGAGGCTACTTCAGCTTTTTCGGGTTTCCAGGAAAGGGTTTTTATATCCTTGCTTTTATCGAAAGAAGCGGCCAGGGCTGCCTTACCGATTATGGGCAATTGATTGCCCTCAAATTTTACAATGTTGCTATCCGCATAATAAAGGATAGCCGCTTTAAAACCTTCTTTTGCCATATCGCTCATAGCCATATCAGCTTTTATTATTTCCTGTTTTGCCATTTCAGAATCTACCTGATGCTGGCTGCAGGAAAATAGAAACAGCGCCATAAATATAAAGCTGGTTTTCATCTTTGTAAGTTGGTTTAGGTTTATCAATACTGAAGCGATTCTAAAGCTACAGTAAACAAAGAAATACAGGGGATTTTTATTTTGCTAATTTTATGCAATGCACCAGCTACTCTCCCAGCCTCCCGAAATATTTTTAATGAATGGCCAGGGATTTACCTGCCCTCATTGTGAAATGAAAGAATGATAAAAGCAGTAAACCGACAAATACATGCGATTCTTATTTTGTTAACTTTATTCAATGTAGCATCCATTATCGCGCCCCCGGAAATATTTGTAACCTGCATTAGTAACGACAAAGCACGGGAAGGCTCCTGCGTTAGCCTGGCTATGCGTTCACAACCATCTTCTCACTTTACGTTTATATTCAGCATATTCTTTTCCAAACCTTCTGTCAAGATATTTCTCTTCATTTCTGATGATGTATTGCTGAACTAATAAAAGAAGAAAAGGAAACAGGATAAAGTTCCACCAATTTCCGATCAGGCACGATAATCCTAAATAAACAATCGCTAATCCGAGGTACATGGGATTACGCGTGGCCTGGTAGATACCGTTAGTTTGAAGAGAAGATGCAGGCAACATAGTTACCACTGTGTTTTTACTTTTAATAAATTGCCGTAAGCTTTTGATTAAAAAAAATAGCGCAATAACGATAAAAATAATGCCCATTATTTTAATGGCGTGGCCGCGAAATAGTATCGCATTAATTGGAATCTTTTTTTGAAGTAACCATGCCACTAAAAAGATCACTACATAAAACAGAGGTGGAGGAATGTAAACACCCGGACTGTCTTTTTTATTTTCCATCATGGTTCTTATATTTTAGTATAGGTTAATTGGGTTAATTGAGCCGGCTTTCCCATATAGATTAAATCCCAAACCATTGTATGATCATTTGGAAATTTAATGGTTATCGTCGTCTTCTTATTTTTCACTAAAGGAATATTCATATCTAACACAGTTCCGGAAAGCATCCATGTATTGCTATGAGGCGTTCCATTGGGATTGTCGTTCGTAGAAACGGTACTTACATATGTGTGGTCAGATTTAAATTCAAGGATTTCCTTATAGCCCACAGCTGCCATGTGTTCATCCAACTGCCGTTTAACATCAGCTGATCCCGGCGTTTGCTTACCAGTCGTTGAGTCAATAGTAAAGCGGTTGGTATCTGTTCTCTTCCATTTGCCTATTACGGATTGCGCCGTGCAATTAGTAATGCCCGCCAAACCAAAGGTGGTGCAGGTTACAATTAATAAAACTCTTAATGGTAAAAAAGGGAATTTCGATGATTTGATTTTCATTTCTTTTCTTTAGTTGCCTGCAATGATTATTATTGATGTTCTATTTTCGGTAGCTAATACCGGATTTAAGTATTATTTAGTTCAAATTATTTCCTTTTGCCAGAAGCCTTTATTAGCGAAGAAGTGTTGGTGATAGCCAGGTTACCAGGAACTACTTTCTTTTTTTTCAAATAGTTTTTACCAGGTAAGTTTCTCATTTTTGAAACCAATGAGGAAAGGTAGTAATAATTAATTAAGAAAAAATTAAATGTGAAATTAATGTTGCATGCCAGTCAACTATAGATTACCCAAACTGTGCGCGTCTCCAAACATGATTACGTGTTACTTCACTCTTTCCTCAGCCATCGTTTAGTATATTACTTACCAAAACCACGAACGCGGGTATGGTTTTATTTTGATTAATATGGATAATGGTTTTAGCCAGTAAACCAACAAATAACCTCGATTCTTATTTTGCTAACTTTACTTTATGCACCAGCCACTCTCCCAGCCTTCCGAAATATTTTTAATGAATAATCAGCCATTTACTTGCCCTCATTGTGGTGCGCGCTGTAAAGACAGTAGACCAACAAATAACTGCGATTCTTATTTTACTAACTTTATGCAATGGCAGATGTCCATTCAAAAGAAATTCGCAGCAAAAACATGGCAGCTATCAAAGGCAAGAATACTAAGCCCGAAATGCTTGTTAGAAAATTCCTTTTTGCAAATGGCCACCGTTACAAACTCCACGATAAAAACCTCCCCGGAAAACCTGATATTGTTTTACCAAAATACAAAACTGTAATCTTCGTTCATGGCTGCTTCTGGCATGGGCATAAAAGCTGCAAATACTTTGTGGTTCCTAAAACAAGAACCGAATGGTGGCTTAATAAAATAAATGGCAATATTGTTAATGATGAAAGAGCCCTTAAAACCTTGATAAAAGAAGGCTGGAAAATTATTACCATCTGGGAATGTAATCTCAAATCTCCTAAAGTTGCAAAAACACTAAACGCACTTCTCAAAAAACTTTCCTGAATACAAAGTGTGCAAAATTCTTCTGCACATTATAAATTTATTTTTCATCATTTCCCCATTGTGTTCTAAAGCATACAGCTTTTGAGAACACATAAAAATACATTTACAATCATGGATATAAAAGTTGCCATTGGCGAAAGAATCGCCCAATTACGCAAAGCCAAAAAACTCTCTCAACAAAAATTTTCTTACGAAGCAGAAATAGAAAGAAGCTACTTAACGCATGTTGAGAAAGGACGGAAAAATATTTCCATAGACACATTAATTAAAATAACAGATGCATTAGAGATTTCTTTAAAAGAATTTTTTAATCATGAATTATTTGGAGGAAAAAAGAAAAGTAAATGACAGCAGAAAAAGAAGTGGAATTAATAAGTACCAGACTTCATTTAGTTTCAGACAAGATTTGGAAAATAGCATTATTTGGTCCGGATAATTATAAAGGAGCTCTTATTAGTCATTATCTGAGAACAAGAAAAAGAAGCCTTAAAAAACCAGCAATTCAATTTACCAAAGAATTGCTTGCAGGATATCTGGAAGAAGATATTACGAGCGTTGTTGCGGAAGACGCTTTACAATATGTGCTAAAGTTTGAAGATGATATTCCTTTCGTAAAACCGGCTAATCCAAAATTTACATTTATTGATTTATTTGCCGGCATTGGTGGGTTTAGGATTGCGATGCAGGCTAATCAGGGCGAATGTATTTTTTCATCGGAATGGGATAAACATGCCCAAAGAACTTACTATGCAAACTTTGGAGAAATTCCTTTTGGAGACATTACAAAACCAGAAACCAAAAAATGGATACCCGACAAATTTGATATTTTGTGCGGAGGTTTTCCATGCCAACCATTTTCAATTGCAGGAGTTTCTAAAAAAAATAGTTTAGGAAGAAAACATGGATTTGAAGACATAAAGCAAGGTAATCTATTTTTTCATATTGCTGAGATAATTGAAAAGCACAGGCCTAAAGCTTTCTTTCTTGAAAATGTAAAAAACCTGGTATCACATGACAAAGGAAAGACTTTCAAAGTGATCAAAGAAACACTTTTGGATTTAGGTTATTCTTTTCATTTCAAAGTTTTAAATGGAAAACACTTTGTTCCACAAAATCGTGAGAGAACATTTATGGTTGGGTTTGATTCCAAAGTTTTTAATTATAAAGAGAAGTTTGAATTTCCTGAATTGCCGGAACCTTCAAAGAAAATAAAAGATATTCTTGAAAAAAGGCCAGAAACTAAATATACATTGACTGACCACTTATGGAAATATTTGCAGGACTATTCTAAAAAACATAAAGAAAAAGGAAACGGTTTTGGATTTGGGCTTGTTGATTTAAATGGAACGAGCAGAACAATGAGTGCACGATATTATAAAGATGGCTCTGAAATACTAATTCCTCAAAAGAATAAAAATCCAAGGCGTCTCACCATTCGCGAATCTGCAAGATTGCAGGGTTATCCTGAACATTTCATCGTTGATGCGGTTTCTATGAACCAGGGATATAAGCAATTTGGTAATTCTGTTGTAATGCCATTAATAGAAGTCATTGGTGAAAAGATTGTCGAAGTACTTCAAACAAAAAGAAAATGAATCTGGCAAATCTTCTTATAGTTTTTTCAGATAATGAGTGCCAGAGGGTATTTGTTAAACGGTTATCACCTAATGACAATTCTAAGAACCAAGTGTATTTGGCTGGAAGCTTCGACATCTTGAATATTTTACCATTTAAAGAAATTACAACAGATAGTAAGGGCGATTGGCAAAGAGAAAGATTCAAGGCTAACCTCGAATTTTATTGGACGGATGAAAATGGAGTTCTTATAAAAGCGCCCAAAGCACAATTAATTCTTTATCCTAAATATCCCGAAGTTAGATTTTCAGGTTTTCTTCTTGGAGCAAAAGGAGCTCCAACTGAATTAATGGTAAATCGAATTGATCAAAGGCTTCTATTTTTAGGAGTTTCAAAAAATGGTTCTATAATAGGATATGTAACTGCCCCGGATTCTGAATTATCTGCAGAGTTTGATGCAATTTCTGATTTACCGGAAGTTGGTGTTTTTAAAGAAA
>Ga0134126_10000883_pt1 | contig 37875 bp, 34 predicted proteins | sample KB31752_FD_96881 | JGI IMG/M metagenome (GOLD analysis project Ga0134126, IMG submission 96881) | Terrestrial soil microbial communities with excess Nitrogen fertilizer from Kellogg Biological Station, Michigan, USA - KB3-175-2 | ecosystem: Environmental > Terrestrial > Soil > Unclassified ...
GCATCCGGGTCGCCTCTATCGACACGGGAGCACGGCAGCTAAGGGCCGTTATTCGAGAAGTTCTGTAACTGGAAGCCAGGGAAACCGACAGTGCTGCGAACGAGGTGCACACGTGAGTGAGCCGAGGGAGCCGATCACAGTCGGCCGGGTGGGGGTGCGTCCATGACGTTCTCGCTGGTGGGGCGCTGCGAGCGCACCGGCGCGGTGGGCGCGGTCATCGCCTCGGCGAGCATGGCGGTGGCGGCCCGCTGCGCGGCGGTCCGCGCCGGGGCCGGGGCGGTGTGCAGCCAGAGCACCACCGATCCCCGGCTGCGCGGCCAGCTGCTGGACGCGCTGGCCGGGGGCGCGACGGCGGCCGAGGCGCTGGCGGCGGTCGTCGGCCGGGCGCCGGACATCGCCTACCGGCAGCTGGCGGTGGTGGACGCGGCCGGCGGCGCGGCGACCTACTCGGGCGAGCTGGCGCTGGGCGATGCCACGGGCGTGCACGGCCTGGGCGCCGCCGCCGCGGGCAATCTTCTGGCCGACAATCGGGTGCCGGCCGCCATGCTGGCGGCCTTCCAGGACCGGGCCAGAGACGACCTTGGCACCCGGCTCATCGCCGCGCTGCGGGCAGGCCTGGCCGCGGGCGGCGAGATCTCCCCGGTGAGGTCGGCCGGGCTGCTGATCGCCGAGTCACAGCCGTGGCCGGTCACCGACCTGCGGGCGGACTGGCACGCCAACCCGGTCGGGGAGCTGGCCGGGCTCTGGCAGCGCTGGCAGCCGCAGGCCGAGGACTACGTCGGGCGCGCGCTGCGCCCGTCGGGTTTCAACGAGATAGCCGAGTTATGCGCGGCCTGGCGGGCAAGACCGCCGTCATCACCGGCGGCGGGTCCGGCATCGGCGCCGCGTGCGCGGTCCGGCTGGCCGCCGAGGGCGCGGCCGTGGCCGTCGTCGACCGGCACGCGGATGCCGCGGGCGCGGTGGCCGCCGCGATCACCGGGGAAGGCGGGCGGGCGGGCGCCTTCGGCTGCGACGTCACCCGCGACGAGGACATCGCCCGGATGGCCGCCCAGTGCGCCGCCGAGCTGGGCGAGCCGCGGCTGCTGGTCAGCTCGGCCGGGATAGCGCCTTCTGAGGGCGGCGTGACCGACTGCCCGCCGGAGCAGTGGGACGCAGTGATGGCGGTCAACCTGCGCGGCACCTACCTCACCGCCCGGCACATCCTGCCCCGCATCATCGCCGCGGGCGGCGGGGCCGTGGTTAACCTGTCGTCGGTGTTCGGGTTCCGGGGCCTGCCCGGCGAGTGTGCGTACGCCGCCAGCAAGGCGGCCATCGTCAACCTGACCCGGCAGATGTCGCTGGACCAGGCCGGCCACGGCGTGCGCGTCAACTGCGTCTGCCCGTCGGACTGCGACACGCCGATGATCGACGCGCTGGTGGCCAAGGAGGCCGACCCGGCCGCGGCGAAGGCCAAGCTGGCCGAGGCCATGCCGCTCGGGCGGCTGGGCCGGGCCGAGGAGGTGGCCAGCGCGGTGGCCTTCCTGTGCAGCGACGAGGCCTCGTTCATCACCGGCGTGGCGCTGCCGGTCGACGGCGGGTTCCTGGCCCGGTGAGCGCGCCAGCGGGGGTGGTGCGGGTCGGCATCGTCCAGTGGACGCCGGGGCGCGATCCGGCGGCTAACCTGCGGACGGCCGAGTCGGCGGTGCGCGAGCTGGCCGGGCGTGGCTGTCGGCTCGCGGTACTGCCCGAGCTGTGGCTGTGCGGCTACCGCCCGGCCACGCTGGCCGCCGACGCACGGGCCGCGGCCGAGCCGATCGACGGGCCGGTCCAGCGGCGGCTGGCGGCCGTGACCGCGGACACCGGCCTGATCTTGTGCGCGGGGAGCTTCCCCGAGCTGGACGGCGGGCAGCTGTTCAACACCGCCGTGGTCTACGGGCCCGCCGGTGACCTGCTGCTGCGCCACCGTAAGGCGTGCCTGTACGGGACCGAGCCCGAGGTCTTCCGGCCGGGCGACGTGGTCACCGTCGGCGACATCACCGGGCTTGGTCGCGTCGGCCTGTGCGTCTGCTTCGACGGCGACTTCCCCGAGACCGCCCGCGCGCTGCGCGCGGCGGGTGCCGACCTGGTGCTGCACCCGTCGGCGTACGAGGCCGCCGCGGCCAGCTGGTGGGACACCATCTACCCGGCCCAGGCGCTGTGCAACGGCCAGTGGTGGATCTCGGCCAACCAGCACGGCGGCACCGCAGCCGACCGCATGCTCGGCGGCAGCCGGGTCATCGCCCCCGACGGCCGGACCGTCGCCGCCGCACCGCGCGACCGCGACGCCGTCCCGGCCCCAGAACTGCTCGTTGTCGACATCGCCGTGCACGACGAACTGGCCGCCGCGGCCTCCGCCGCCGGCCTGCTGTGGGCGGCCGCGGGCCGGCCGCCCGTCCTCATGTCACCTCCACCGCCCCGAAGGACCGAGGAATCCTCATGAGCCAGACCACTGAGCCGTCGGCGCTGGAGCGCCGCACCATCGACATCATCCCGCTGGCCGAACGGCACGGGAAACCCCGCGACCTGTTCACCATCTGGTTCAGCTCCAACATCATGCCGCTGACGTTCGTGACCGGCGCCCTCGCGCCGGCCGTCTACGGCCTGAGCTTCTGGTGGAGCCTGATCGCCATCGTGCTCGGCAACGTCGTCGGCGCCCTGTTCATGGCGCTGCACTCGGCCCAGGGGCCGCAGCTGGGCGTGCCGCAGATGATCCAGAGCCGGGCCCAGTTCGGCTACTTCGGCGCGCTGCTCGTCGTGCTGGTCGCCGTGGCCATGTACGTCGGGTTCTTCGCCTCCAACCTGGTCCTCGGCGGCCAGTCCATCAACTCGCTGGCCAGCGGCATCAGCGTCAACACCGGCATCGTGATCTGCGCCGTGGTCAGCCTGGTGATCACGATCTTCGGCTACGACATGATCCACGCGGTGAACCGGTGGGCGATCATCCTGTTCGGCGGCGTCATGATCCTCAGCCTGATCTTCATCGCCGGGGTCCACGGCCTGCCGTCCAACTTCCTGTCCACCGGCCACTTCAGCGGCGGCGGCTTCCTGTCGGCCGTGTCGCTCGGCGTGCTGTGGCAGATCGCCTACGCCCCCTACGTCTCGGACTACTCGCGCTACATGCCGCCCAACAGCGAGTCCGGCTCCACCTTCTGGATGTCCTACTGGGGCACCGTGCTGGGCAGCGTCCTGCCCATGCTGCTCGGCGCCGTGGTCGGCGTCGCGTCCAGCAACCCCAACCAGATCGGCGAGCTGCACACCCTCAGCGGCGGCGTGGGCTGGCTGGTCATGATCGTCTTCGCGCTGGGGATCATGGACACCAACTCGATCAACCTGTACGGCGGCGTGCTGTGCTCGATCACCACCGGGCAGACCTTCGCCCGCCGCTGGATCCCCGGCGCCCGGGTGCGGGCCATCCTCTCGGTGGCCATCGTGGCCCTGTCGCTCATCCTGGCCATCGGGCTGCAGTCCAACTTCCTCACCAACTACACCGACTTCATCCTGCTGCTGCTCTACGTCCTCATCCCGTGGACCGCGATCAACCTGGTCGACTACTACCTGATCCGGCACGGCAACTACGACGTCGAGGCGTTCTTCGACCCCAGCGGCGGACAGTACGGGCGGGTCGGCTGGATCGGGATCATCGCCTACATCGTCGGCATCGTGGTGGAGATCCCGTTCATGTCGACCTCGCTGTGGACGGGCCCGGCGGCCAGCGCGATGAACGGCACCGACCTGTCGTGGATCGTGGGCCTGGCCATCACCGTGCCGCTGTACTACCTGCTGGCCACCCGCCTGGTCACGCGGCGCCCGGCGACGTCGCCGGAGCCCGCGCGCCCCTGACCTTATCTCGGAGTCTCGTAAGGGTCCGCCTACCGGCCTCCCCGGCCAGGTGCTGCTCGTGACGGGTGCGGCAGCCCGAACTCGTCGATCTCCAGCGCCTGCCGGGGGCCCGGCGGAGGCAGCCACTCCACCATGAGGAGGTAGCCAGCGGGCCGTAGTCGGCATCCAATCCTGGCCCGTACATCGCCATCACGTACCGTGCTGGGCATGGCCCCGGCCAGCGCCGGGGTAGCGGCCGCGCGCGGGCCGGTCGCTTTCGTGGTCGTCGCGAAGGGGGTGACCCCGATCCGGACCGCCACCAACAGCGCGGGCCGGCTGATCAAGCTGCCCGGCACCGCGAGCCCGACCAACATCGTGATCACGCCGGACGGAAAGACTGCATACGTCGATGGCGACCAGCCGACGGGCGCGGTGATTCCGATCAACACCGCGACCAAGAGGGCCGGCAAGCCGATCAAGGTGGGCAGATTTCCCGACGGAATGGCCATCACCCCGAACGGAAAGACGCTCTACGTCGCCAACATTGGGTCTGGCACGGTGACCCCGATCAACGTCGCGACCAACACCGCGGGCAAGGCGATAAAGGTCGGGATCCGGCCGAGGTCGATCACGATCACGCCGAACGGGAAGACCGCCTACGTGACCAATCAGCAATCGAACACGGTCACGCCGATCGCGACGGCTACCAACCAGCCAGGAAAGCCGATCAAGGTCGGCAACGGCCCGCTGGGCATCGGGATGACGCCGGACGGGAAGATCGTTTACTCACTCAACGTCGGCTACACCTCGGACGCGAATACCGTGACGCCGATCAGCACCGCCACCAACAAGCCGGGCCGGGCCATCCGGGTCGGCGAATCCCCCTGGGCGCTGGCGGCCACGCCCGACAGCAAGACCGCTTACGTCGTCAGCCTTGACTCGCATACCGTGACTCCGATCAACACCGCGACCAGCACCGCGGGCAAGCCCATCCACGTGGGCTTGCATCCCTTCACGATCGCCATTGCCCCCTGAACCCCGGTTCCCGACGGCGGCTCCCAGGTCTTGCTGGCGGATCCGGGCCGGCGGCCGCGCCCTCGGCTGAGGTCAAGAGTCGCCGGTCGAGCAGCCATTGGGATGGCAGCCAGGGCGGCGAGGACTACCGGAAACCGTGAGCGCACTGCGGACATGGTCCACCTCACTCGCCTGCCAGGGAGCGCTGGTTACCGAGCACTGGTTACAGAGCGTGCTCACCATACTGCCGGCCCGGTGACCATGCGGCGAGAAACGCCGGGCATCCGGACCGGAGACGGCCGGACACGAGCACCTCACGCCCCTGGTTCCCGGCCGTCCCGCAGAGGGCTTGCCGCGGGACGGCCGGGGGCTGGGCTAGCCGGCGGTGTAGAAGCGCGACAGGGCGGTGGTGACGAAGTCGCGGGCCTGGGTCATCTCGAACACCGGGTCCTCGGCCGCGTCCAGCTCCAGCAGCGTGCAGCCGGTGTAGCCGATCTCCTGGAGCAGCCTCGACCAGCCGAACCAGTCGACCACGCCGGTCCCGGTGCGGCGGAAGTAGGACCCCTGGCGCTCGAAGATGTCCTCGTCGATGGGCAGCCCCGTGGGCACGGGCCCGCTGGCGTCCTTCCAGTGCGCGATCACCAGGCGGTCCCGGTGCCGGTCCATGACGCGCACCGGGTCGGCCCCGCCGAGCGCGATGTGGCCGGTGTCCGGGCACATCGACACGTACAGCGGGTCGGTGAGCAGCATGAACAGGTCGATGTCGCGGGGCTTCCAGAACACCGAGTGGCTCTCGGTGTGCAGGGCGACCTGGATGCCGGACTCCTGTGCCGCCGCCCCGATCCGGTTCACCAGGTCGGCGATCGGCGCGGCGGTGGCCAGGTCCACGAAGGACGCGGGCCGCTCGCTCAGCGTCCTGCGCATGGGCAGCCCGGTGACCAGGAACTTGCCGCCGGTCTCGGCCAGGAACTCCGAGTAGCGGCGAGCGCTGGCGATGACGGCCTCCTGGCCGGCGGCGTCGAGCGTGCCGGCGTGCTCCAGGTCGCCGAAGTAGCCGCTGACCACGCCCAGCCCGCGGGCGCCGAGGGCCTGGTTGAACGCCGCGGCCGACCCGTAGGCCGCGATGGCGGTGCCGTAGTCACCGGGCGGGAAGGTGACCTCGAGGTCCTGGATGCCGGCCGCGGCGATGCTGTCGAGCATGGTGTCCCAGAACCATCGCGGCTCTCGCGCGGCCTGCTCGGCCAGCTGCTCACGGCTGTCCAGCTTCCAGAAGGCCGGGTGGAAGAACGTGATCAGGTCGACGCCGAAGCGCAGTTCGCTGGTCACCGGGGATCTCCTTTTCTGCTAGTGCGTTCTGCTTATGCGCCGGCCGCGGCGACGGGCGCCGGGCGGCTGCAGGTGGTGGTCATCTGGTGCGGGGTGCCGTCGCCGTCGGCGATGGTCTCCAGCACCTCGAGAACGTGCAGGGCGAACTCGGCCCCGCAGCGCTGCGGGGCGCCGGCCAGCGCCGCGGCCAGGTCGGCCACCCCCGGCCCGCGCAGCGGGAGCTGATCGTCGGGCAGCCCGGCGGTGAGCGGCGTGATGACCGGCTCGACGGCCTGCCACTGCTCGTCGGCGTGCAGCCGCACCCGCACCTGGTCGTCGTACTTGTCCGGGTCGGGGATGGCCAGCGCGCCGAGCGTGCCGTAGAGCTCGAGGTGCGGCAGCTCGTGGTGCCAGACCTCGAAGCTCATCAGCACCGTGGCGACGGTCCCCGACTCGAACGTCAGCACGGCCGAGCTGTGGGTCGGGATCTCGACCCGGATCTCCTCTACGGTCCGGTCCGGTGCGAAGACCGGCCGGACCGCGGCCCCGTTCCGGCTCACGCTGAACACGCTGCGCACCGGGCCGAGCAGGTTGACCAGGGCGGCGACGTAGTACGGGCCCATGTCGAGGCTGGGCCCGCCGCCGGGCTGGAACAGGAAGGTCGGGTCGGGGTGCCACATCTCGGCGTGGCTGTGGGTGACGAACGCCGACGCGCCGACGATCTCACCGAGCCGACCGGAGTCGACCACGGCCCTGGCCGTCTGCCCGGCCGAGCCCAGGAACGTGTCCGGCGCGGAGCCGAGCAGCCGCTGGGCCCGGGCCGCCTCGTCGACGATCTTCACTGCCTCGCCGAACGTGGCCGCCACCGGCTTCTCGGTGTACACGTGCTTCCCGGCGGCCAGCGCGGCCGCGCTGACCTCGGCGTGGAACAGCGGCGGGGTCAGGTTGACCACGATGCCGATGTCCGGGTCGGCCAGCAGGGCGTCGACGGTCTCGGCCCGCAGGCCGTACCCCCGCCCACCTCCCCCTGCCCTCTTCACGGCCGCCGCCGCGCGGGCCTGGTCCACGTCGGCGCAGGCCACCAGCCGGACGCCGTCCAGCCGGGCCAGGCCGCGGGCGTAGGCGCCGGAGATGTTGCCGCAGCCGATGAGGCCGACGCTGACGGGTGCGGCGGATGCGGGGGCGGTCATGAGGCGGGCTCCAGGTGCAGGATGACGTCCTCGGTCCAGGGGTTGAGGATGGCGTCGGTCTGATAGGGGTCGGCGGCGCTGGGGAAGCCGGAGTACGACTTGGTCGTGTACTGGCCGAAGCTGCTCACCGACATCAGCGGGATGATCGGGTTCTGGTCGGCCACGATCGAGGCCAGGCCCTGCACGTCGGCCTTCTGGGTGGCCGCGCTGTCGGTGGTCTGGTAGCTCCTGAGCAGGCTGTCGGTCCGGGAGTTGTCCCACCGCACCACGTTGGAGATGGCCGACTTCCCGACCGGCGCGCTGAACGAGCTGTTCAGCAGCGTGTTGTAGGTGGTGTACGGCCCGTCGGTGGTCCACAGCCCGCAGAACGAGAGCTGGTAGCTGCCGTTGGCGACGTCGGCCGTCCAGGCGTTGCTCGACACGCCGTCCAGCGTGGCGTCGATGCCGGCCGCCTTCATCTCGTTCACGAACAGCTGGCCCAGGCTCATCCAGTCGGTGTAGTCGCTCGGCAGCAGCAGGCTGACCTTGAGCGGCGAGGAGCTGGTGTAGCCGGCCGACTTGAGCAGCTGCTTCACCTTGGCCGGGTCGTAGGACAGGGCCGCGGAGGTCTGCGCCGAGGGCAGGTACTGGAGCTGGCCCGCCCGCAGGCCGGTGGGCGAGGTGGTGGGCGCGTAGAACTGGCCCTCGACCTCCTTGATGGCGGTGTTCCTGTTGATCGAGTAGGCCAGCGCGCGCCGCACGGCGGCGTTGCTGAACGGCTTCTGCGCGGTGTTCGGGCACATGAACCAGTCACCGGCCGGGGCCAGCCACAGCTTGTTGTGGGCCGGGTCCTTGCCCAGGAACTGAGCCTGCGGGTCGGCCAGGAACAAGGTCGACCAGTCGATCTGCCCGGCGCTGAGCGCGTTCAGCGCGGCGTTCTGCGAGGTGTAGGACACCACCTGGACGGTCTTGACCTTGGGCAGGCCGGCCTGCCAGTAGTGCGGGTTCTTCGTGAACGTCATGGCCTGCGCGGTGATCGACTTGAGCAGGTAAGGGCCGGAGCCGACCGGCGCGTCGTTGGCGTACTTGGCCGGATCGGAGATGCCCGACCAGACGTGCTGCGGGACGATGAACACCTTGCTGATGGCGAACAGCTGCGTGTAGGCGGGCGCCGAGAACGTCAGCACGGCGGTCGTCGCGGACGGCGCCGTGGCGCTGGCGAAGTTGACGCCGTTCACGTTGAGGGCCGGGGTCTTCTTCATCAGGTTGAAGGTGTAGGCCACGTCGGCCGCGGTCAGCGGCTTGCCGTCGGACCACTCCCGGCCGGACGGGATCGTGAAGGTCAGCTTGCGCCCGCTGTCGGACCAGGCGTCCGCCGACGCCAGCCAGGGTTTGGGCGCCAGGGTCGGCTTGATCGCGTTGTACATGATCAGCGGCTCGTAGACCAGGCTGGTCATGCCCTCCGAGGCCGGGCTGTCGCTGGTGGACCACGGACTGAGGCCGGCCACGAACGGCCCGCCAGGGCCGGACACCACGGTCAGGGTCCCGGTGCCGGAGGGCGAGCCGCCCCCGCCCCCTCCGCCGGCCCCGGTGACGTTGACGGAACTGCCGCTGCAGGCGGCGAGGCTGACGGTGAGCGCGCCGGCCGCGGCCAGCACGGCCCATCTCAGCGTGCGCGAGGAGTGAGTGAACATGGCCAGTTCCCTCCCGGGGGGTGATGGGTAAGGCTGAGGTCAGGGCTGTTCGCCGTGCAGCCAGCAGGCGACGCGGCGGAGCGGGTCCGGGGTGAATTCGGGGGGTGCCTGCTCGGAGCATCTCGGCATGGCGTGCGGGCACCGGGGGTGGAAGCGGCACCCCGACGGCGGGGTGATCAGGCTGGCGATCTCGCCGGCCCGCTCCGCCGACCGCCGGCCCTCGTGCCGGCGGTCGGGGTCGGGGGCGCTGTCGATGAGCAGCCGGGTGTAGGGGTGCAGCGGCTGCGACACGACGTCCTCGGCCGGGCCCTGCTCGATGATCTCGCCGGCGTACATGACGATGATCCGGTCGGCGAAGTAGCGAGCCGAGGCGATGTCGTGGGTGATGTAGAGCAGGCTCGCGCCGTCGCGGGCGATGCTGGCGAACAGGTTCAGGATGGCCAGCCGGCTGGACACGTCCAGGCTCGCGACCGGCTCGTCGGCGATGATCGCCTGGGGCCCGGTGGCCAGGGCGCGGGCGATGGCGACCCGCTGGCGCTGCCCGCCAGACAGCTGCTGGGGATACCGGTCGATGAACTGGGCGCCGGGCGACAGGCCGACCCGGTCCAGCAGGTCGATCGCGAGCTCGCGGGCCTGGGCGTCGGAGCGGGCGATCTTGTGCAGGAGCAGCGGGCGCTCCAGGTGGTGGCCGACCTTGTGGGCCGAGTTCAGCGAGGCGTACGGGTCCTGGAACACGACCTGGACGCGGCGCCGGAAGGCGCGCAGCGACCGGGCCCCGCCGCGGGGCACGTCCTCGCCGTTGAGCTGCAGCTTCCCGGCGGTGGGCAGTTCCAGCCGGGACATCAGCCGGCCCAGCGTCGTCTTGCCGGAGCCGGACTCGCCGACAACGGCGACGATCTCGCCGGGGGCCAGGACGACCGAGGCGTCGTCCACGGCGTGCACCACCCGCCTGGCGCCGACCATGGAGCGGACGCCGCGGGAGGCGGTGAAGTGCTTGCGCATGCCGGTGGCCGCCAGCACCGGGACCTGCTCAGGGGCGACGCCCCACCCGCCTCCCCTGCCCCCTTCAAACTCGCTCATGACGCGGCCTCCGTGGCATCGGCGGTGATCCGGTCGTGGTGGCAGGCGACCAGCCGGCCCGAGGCCTCGTCGGCCGCCGGCGGCGCCAGCGGCGGCGCGGTCTGGGTACAGACCTCGGTGGCGTGCTGGCAGCGCGGGGCGAACGGGCAGCCAGGGGGCAGGCCGCGCAGGCTGGGCGGGGAGCCGGGGATGCCGGCCAGCTCCAGGCGCGGCCCGGACAGCGGCGGGAATGACCGCAGCAGGCCGACGGTGTAGGGATGGGCCGGGCTCCGGTAGATCTGCTCGGCACCGGCGCACTCGGCCAGTCGGCCGGCGTACATGACCGCGATCGTGTCGGCGGTCTCCAGCAGCAGCGACAGGTCGTGGGTGATGAACATCATCGCGAAGCCGAACTGCTCGCGCAGCGAGGCCAGCTCGTCCAGGATCTGGCGCTGGGTGACGACGTCCAGCGCCGTGGTGGGCTCGTCCATGACGATCAGCTGCGGGCGCAGCGCCAGCGCCATGGCGATCATCGCCCGCTGCCGCATCCCCCCGGACAGCTCGTGCGGGTAGGAGTTGAGCCGGTCCGGGCTGACCCCCACGGTCTCCAGCAGCTCGGCCGCGCGGGCGGTCCGCTGCGGACGGCGCATTTCCGGCTGGTGCTCGCGGAGCACGTCGGTGAGCTGGGCCCGCAGGCTGAGCACGGGGTTGAGCGCGTTCATCGCGCTCTGCAGCACGACGGCGACTTCCTGCCAGCGGAACTTACGCAGCGCCCGCTTGTTCAGGCCCAGCACCTCGATGCCGCCGCCCGCGGTCACGGCGGCGGCCGGGCTTGCGGCCGGCGGGTGGTACCAGACCTCCCCGCCGGTGACCCTGGCCGGGTCGCGGAGCAGGCGGGTCACGGCGTGGGCCAGCGTCGACTTGCCCGAGCCGCTCTCCCCGGCCAGGCCGACGGCCTCGCCCTGGCGGATGGTCAGGCTGACCCGGTCGACCGCGTGCACCGCGCCGGGGCCGACGCCGTAGTCGACGGTGAGGTCCTTGATCTCCAGCAGGGCCGGTCCCTGCCCTGGGCCGCCCGTGCTCATGCCGTCCGCGGTCATGCCGCCCGTGCTCATGCCGCCCGCGGTCATGCCGGTACCTCCTCGCCGGCCACGAGGGCGTCGGCGGCGCCGACCGGCCCGGCCCCGCGGCGGCGCAGCAGCATAGGCCGCCGCGGCGCCCGCTCCACCAGCCGGTTGTCGGCGACGCGATCGATGGCGCTGTTGAGCAGCACCAGGGCGGTGCCGAACAGGGCGATGCACAGCCCCGGCGGCACGTACCACCACCACTGGGCCAGCTGGAAGGCCTGCGAGCTGTTGGCCCAGTAGAGCATCGTGCCCCAGGTCCAGTCGGTGACCGAGCCGATGCCGAGGAAGGCCAGCCCGGCCTGGGTCATGATCGCGTACAGCACGACGCCGAGGAACTGGGCCGCGATCAGCGGCACCAGGTGCGGCAGCACCTCGAAGGTGACGATCCGGAACGACCCCTCGCCGCTGGCCCGCGCGGCCAGGACGAAGTCCCGCCGCCGCAGCGACAGCGCCTGGGCCCGCAGGATCCGGGCCGACCAGGACCAGCCGGTGGCCGCGATCACGATGGCCACGACCACCGCACCCGCGTTCTTCATGTACCCGGCGATGACCACGACCAGCGGCAGGGTCGGGATGACCAGCATGGCGTTGGTGAACAGGGACAGCACCTCGTCCCAGACGCCGCCCAGGACGGCGCTGGTCACGCCGACGGCGATGGCCAGCACGGTGGCGATGGCGGCCGCGATGGTGCACACCACCAGCGACCCGCGGGCGCCCACCACCAGCTGGCTCAGCACGTCCTGGCCGATGTTGGTGGTGCCGAGCAGGTGGCCGCCGGACGGCCCGGCGTGCAGCGGCCCGTCGGTGGCGCTCGGGTTGCCGACGAACCACGGCCCCGCGATCGCCATCAGCACGAAGAACACCAGCAGCCCGACCCCGATGCGGACGGACCATCTGCGGTTGGGCTTCATCGGCGGCTCTCCCTGGTGCGCGGGTCAAGAGCGGCGTAGGCGACGTCCGCGAGCAGGTTGGCCAGCAGGACCATGATCGTGATGATCAGGAACAGCCCCTGCATGAGCGGGTAGTCCTGGTTGGTCACGGCCTGGAACAGCACGTAGCCGACGCCCGGGTAGGAGAAGACGATCTCGGTCAGGATCGCGCCGCCGACCACGAAGCCCAGGGACAGCGCGAAGCTGGCCAGGTTGGGCAGGATCGCGTTGCGGGCGGCGTAGGAGAAGACCACCCTGCGGGTCCGCAGGCCCTTGGCCGTGGCCAGCAGGACATAATCCTCGGGGATCGTCTGGAGCATGACGTTGCGCATGCCCAGCAGCCAGCCCGCGATCGAGCTGACCACGATCGTGCCGGCCGGCAGCACGCCGTAGTCCAGCACCGACGCGATGAAGCTCGGGCTGAAGGTCTCCGGGATGCTGGTGTTGTAGGCCCCGCTGAGCGGGAACCAGCCCAGCTTGGTCGCGAAGATGAAGATCGCCACCGCGCCGAGCCAGAAGTACGGCATGGCGGACAGGAACGCGGTGACCGGCAGCACGTGGTCGACCCAGCTGCCGCGGCGCCAGGCGCTGAGGATGCCCAGCAGCGTGCCGAGCACGAAGCTGACCAGCGTGGCCGTGCCCACCAGCAGCAGGGTCCACGGCAGCGCGGCCGAGATGACGCTGGTGACGCTGGCCGGGTAGTAGCTGACCGAGGTGCCCAGCTGCCCATGCAGGACGTTGCCCAGGTAGGTGACGTACTGGGAGAGCACGCCCGCGTGAGTGTTGATGCCGAACGCGGCCTGCATGGCCGCCTCGCTCTGCGGGTTGGGCGCCTGCTTGGTGCGGGCGAACAGCGCCTGCACGGGGTTCCCCGGCATCAGCCGCGGGATGATGAAGTTCAGCGTGAGCGCGATCCACGCCGTCGCCAGGTAGAAGGCGGCGCGCCGGAGGAAGAACCGCATCGTGGCCGCCTAGGCAACGATCAGCGGGGACAAGGTCCGGAACGCGACCTGCAGCCCGGTCCTGACCCGCTCGGGCGTTCCGCCCCACACCGGGTCCTCGTGCTCGACGGACAGCACGCCGTCGAACCCGCCCTCGTACAGCACGTCGACCAGCCGGGGCCAGTCCACCTGGCCCAGGCCCGGCACCCGGTAGCGCCACCAGCCGGTGTCCCACGGGTCCTCGCGCCCCACCGCCTTGCCCGGGTAGCCGTAGCGGTTGCGCAGCTCGGGAAAGACCTGGATGTCCTTGGCCTGGGCGTGCTCGATCCGGCTGACGTAGGGCCGCGCGGCCTCGACCGGGTCGATGCCCATCCAGACCAGGTGCGAGGGGTCGTAGTTGAGGTACAGGCCCAGGCCGAACATCCACTCCCACAGCTCCGGGGAGTAGGCCAGGTTTCCTGGGTAGCCGTCCGGGTGCCAGCCCTCCATCACGCAGTTCTCGATGACGATCCGGACGCCGCGGTCGGTGGCGTGCGCGACGATCGGGGCGAAGACCCGCTCGGCCTCGCGCAGGTTCTCCGCCACCGAGCGGGTCGGGTCGCGGCCGATGAACGTGCCGACCGACGGGACGCCGAGCTGCGCCGCCGCGTCGATGCACGTCATGACGTGCGCGTTGATGGCCCTGCGCTCGTCCGGATCGGGATGCAGGTTGTTGTCGTAGTAGGCGATGGAGGAGAAGAAAAGGTGGTGCCGGGCGAACAGATCGTTCACCGCCTCGGCGCCGTCCGGGCTCAGCCCCGCGACGTCGAGGTGCGTGGCCGTAAACGGACGGTTGCCCTCCTTCGGCCAGGCGGCCACCTCGAGCGCCTGGTAGCCCTGGCCCGCCGCCCACGCGGCGATCCCGGCCAGGTCCTCATCGGGCAGGCATGCGGTCAGGAATCCGAGTTTCACGCTGACACCTCCACCCAGGAGCGGGTCCCGGCGGACTGGAGCACGGCGGCGGTCAGCGTCGCGGCGCGCAGTCCGTCAGCGAATGTCGCGAGGCCCTGGCGGGGCTCGCCGGCGATAGCGGCGTAGACGTCGCTGATGAACAGGTTGAAGCTGTCCTGGTAGCCCTGCGGGTGGCCGGGGGGCAGCGTCGAGTAGGAGCGGGCGGCCGGGGCCAGGGTGGCCGGGTCGCGCGGGACGACCAGGGTGGCCTCGCGGCCGCCGACCAGCAGGACATCGGGCGACTCCTGGTCGAAGGCGTACGAGGCCGACGCCCCGTCGAAGGAGAACCGCAGCCGGTTCTTCTCCCCCAGCGTCACCTGGCTGACCGCGACGCTCCCGGACGCGCCCCGGTCGGTCTCGAACAGCACGGTCGCGATGTCCTCGGTCTGCACCGCCCGGCGGCCGTCGGGCCCCTGCCGCTCGGGCAGCGCCGTGCTGGTGTGCGCGATGAGCGCGCTGATCCGGTGCCCGGTGACGAACTCCATCAGGTCGCACCAGTGCACGCCGATGTCGCCGAAGGCACGGGACGCGCCGCCCAGCGCCGGGTCGACCCGCCAGTTGGTGTCCTCGGGGCGGGCCAGCCAGTCCTGCAGGTAAGAGCCGTGCAGGAAGTGCAGCCGGCCCGCCTCCCCGGCCGCGATGCGGGCCCGCGCCTCGCGCACGGCCGGGTAGTACCGGTACACGAACGGGACGGCGGTCACGGCCGCCGAGCGGCTGGCCAGGCCGGCCAGCAGGGCCGCGTCCTCGCGGGTGGTGGCCAGCGGCTTCTCGCAGACGACGTGCTTGCCCGCGGCCAGGGCGGCGGCGGCCAGGTCCCGGTGCGTGCCGTTCGGCGTGCACACGTGGACCACGTCGACGTCGGGGGAATCGATCAGCTCGTGCGGCGTGCGGGCGGCCCGCTCGGCGCCCAGCCGGGCCGCGCCGGCCTCGGCCGCCGCCGGGGAGGATCCCGCCACGGCGGTCAGGTCGGCGCCGGCGACGCGCAGGGCATGAGCGTGAACCTGGCCCATGAAGCCGGAGCCGATGATCCCGGACCGCAGCCGATCTGTCACCAGCCCCCCTAAATTTGGTTGTCACAGGTGTGATTTAGCACGATGAGGAAGAACTTAAGTTGGTCTTCCGCATAAGTCAACAGCTTTGTAGCATTAGACCCGTGCCAGACTTCGTTAGGAACTCATGAGCGCGCCCGGGACGGACGCCGTCCCCGTTGAGCTGGGCAGCGAGCAGCTCGACTCCCTCGCCGTGGTCATCGACCTCATCCGGTCGGCCGGCGAGATCACCAGGCCCGAGCTGGTCCAGCGGGCCGGCCTGGGCCGTGCCGTCGTGACGCAGCGCGTCGGGGAGCTCATCGAACTGGGCGTGGCCGAGCACAGCGACGCGGCCCGCTCGACCGGCGGCCGCCCGGCCCGCGGCGTCCGTATCCGGTCGGGTGCCGGGAAGATCCTGGCCGCCGAGCTGGGGGCCACCAGCGTCAGCGTGGCCGCCGCCGACCTGGCCTGCCGCACGCGCCTGCAGCGCGAGGAGCCGATGGACGTGTCGGACGGCCCTGAGGCCTGCCTGGCCAAGGTCGAGAGGATGTTTGACGAGCTGCTGGCGGTGGACGACGACCCCGCGCCCGCCTGGGGCATCGGCATCGGCGTGCCCGGCCCGGTGGAGTTCGCCACCGGGCGGCCGATCGCGCCCCCGATCATGCCGGGATGGGACGGCTACCCGGTCCGGGAACGGCTGACCAAGCGTTACGGCACGCCCGTGTGGGTGGACAACGAGGTGAACGTCATGGCCCTGGGCGAGCTGCGCGCGGGCCTGGCGGCCGGCGAGCGGCACGCCCTCTACGTCAAGATCGGCACCGGGATCGGCGCCGGCCTCATCTCCAACGGCCGGCTGCATCGCGGCGCGCAAGGCTGCGCCGGCGACCTCGGCCACATCTCGGCCGTCGACGACCAGGACGTCCTGTGCCGGTGCGGGAACTACGGCTGCCTGGAGGCGCTGGCCGGCGGCGCGGCGCTGGCCCGTGACGGCGCGCTGGCGGCGCGCGAGGGACGCAGCCCGTACCTGGCCGCGATCCTGGACGCCACCGGGACCGTGACGGCGCGGGACGTCGCCTCCGGCGCCCGGTCCGGCGACCGGGCCAGCCATGAGCTCCTGGTCCGGGCCGGGTCCCTCATCGGCGAGACGCTGGCCAGCCTGGTCAGCTTCTTCAACCCCTCGCTGATCCTGCTCGGCGGCGGCGTGACGGACGCCGGCGACCTCCTGATGGCCGCCATCCAGCAGGCCACCTATCGGCGCGCGCTGCCGCTGGCCACCCGTGACCTCAGGCTGACCAGGTCGGCCCTGGGCAAGCTCAGCGGCCTCATCGGGGCCGCGTACATGGTCAGCGACGAGCTGTTCTCACGCGCCCTGCTGCCCGCCTGGCTGGGCCGCGGATCGCCGACCGGCCTGGCCGACGAGCTCCACTCGGCCCGTGCGTTACCCCGGACGAAGGCCAGCGCCGGCGTTACGGCGCCGGGCTGGTCTGGCGGTTCATGAGGACCACGGCCGCGTCGTCCAGCGTGTCGAAGTAGATGAAGCCGGTCCCGTTGTCGCGCCGGCCGCTCATCATGGTCCGCAGGCCAAGCGCGGCCGCCTCCTGCTCGGCGGCGTCGAGGCGGTTCTCGAAGCCGAGGTGGAACACGCCCTCGCCGTGGGTGTCGAGAAACCGCCGCTGGGCGCAGTCGGCGTCGGGCGGCTGGCACAGCTGGAGCTGGACGTTGTCCAGGCTGACCAGCTTGTACCGCAGCGCGCGGAACGCCTCGGGGTCGGGCACGTCCAGGGACGTGTACTCGGCCAGCGGCGGGTAGTCCTGCCACGGGCCGATGCCGATGGACTCGTAGTAGCGGACAGCCTGGTCAAGGTCACGGACCACGATGCAGATGTGATGCAGGGTCTGGAACGGGCTTCGCATCGGGACGCCTTCCTGCTGGCCGGGCGGGCTCACGCGCTGACCTTGCTGAGTGCGTCCAGCACGTGCTGGTTGAACTGGTCCATGTCCGAGGTGGCGGCGCCGGGGGCGGCCAGGTCGTAGGTCGGGGCCAGGCACCGGGCGGTGGTGTCGAGGGCCTGCCTGATCCGGGCCCGCAGGCCCAGCGGGGCCAGGTCCGGGCACCAGTCGAGGAGGTCGGCCAGGGCCATCCAGGCGCCGGCGGGGTTGGACCGGCGGCTGCCGGTGCGGTGCGGCGCGGTCCCGTGCGCGGGCTCGAACAGGGCGGTGGCGCCCCGGCCGGCGGGCCGGCCGGGGTTGATGGTCGCCGACCCGCACAGCGCGGGCGACCCGGCCCTGGCGCAGACGACGTCGGACAGGATGTCGCCGAACAGCCCCTCGGTGACGATGACCGCGGGCAGCACCTCGTCCCGGACCAGCTCGTAGGCGGCGCGATCCACGTTGACGTCGGCGAACGTCACGCCGGTAGCGGCCGCGGTCAGGTGCGCGATGCGCCGCCACAGCCGCGAGGTGGCCAGCACGCTGGCCTTGTCGACGCTGATGGCCCGCTGGCCAGGCCGCTGGCGGGCGTAGCCGACGGCGATGTCGAACACCTCCTGCACCCGGGCCGGCTCCAGCACCAGGCGGTCCTGGGCCGGGCTGGCGCCGTCGCTCTCGGCCCGCTGGCCGGGCCCGGCGTAGGCGCCGCCGGTGATGTTGCGGACGATGACGACGTCATCGGCACCGGGCACCCAGACGGTGCGCACGCTGACCCGCAGGTCGAACAGGTGGCGCAGCTCGATCAGCGCGGCCTCGGGGTTGGGGCACCGGGCCGGGCTGATGCCGGGATGGGTGCCGACCGCGCCGGACAGGATGACGTCGGCGTCCCGGCAGGCCTGGATGGTCGGCTCGGGCAGGATGGCGCCGGCCTGGGCCCAGCCGGTGCTGCCGTAGGGCCAGGGGCCGGTGAGCCGGACCGGCGCGCCGTCGCGCTCGAGCTGTCGCAGGTAGGCGACGGGGCCGTCGAGGATCTCCGATCCGATCCCGTCCCCTGGCAGCAGGGCGATCGTGGTCATGGCAGCTGGGTCGTGGTCAGCTGGATCATGGTCGGCAGAGTCATGGCAGCAGCAGGTCCCGTGTCTGGGTGGTCATGATGGCGGTGGCGGCGGCTGCCCCGACGCTGGCCTCCAGCGCGCGCAGCCAGGGCGCGACGGCCAGGGCCGGGGGGTCGTGATGGGCGTGGCCGAGGTCGCCGCCGAAGGCCAGCAGCGACAGCGGGTAGCTCCGGGTCAGGGTCAGGCTGGCGTGCTCGGCGTCGCCGAGCAGGTCGGGCAGGATGCCCAGCTCGAGGTGGGCGTCCAGGTCGCGGAGCGCCTGCGCGGCGGCGTCGTTCCAGTGCAGGAAGGCCATCATCGGGTGGTTGACCAGCAGCCGCCGGACGCCGCGGCGGCGGGCGTGGGTGAACAGCGTGACCGTCTCGTCCGCCGACAGGTGGCCGCTGGCCAGCAGCAGGTCGTGCCGCGCGACGACGTCGAGCACCTCCAGCCACTCGGGGCGTAGCTCCCCCGCGCCGGTCATGACCTCGACCGTCCCGAGCTCGAACCCGCGATGCACCGACAGCTCGGGCGAGGCCGCCCCGGCCTTGTGAGTGCGGGAGGAAACGGTGGGCATCCAGACGACCCGCCCGCCGAGCCGGGCCGCGACCTCGACCGCGTCCGGGTTGGCGCCGCCGGCCGGGCTGTTGAGCACGATGCCGCCGTACACGCCGTCGCCGGCGGCGGCGGCCCGCTCGACGGTGCTGCCCTCGTGGGCCTTGAGCACGATGGTGGCGAACCCCGCCGCGCGCTCGGCCGCGACCATGGCCGCGTCGTTCCCATGCCGGGGCAGCAGGCTGGGCGAGGCGTGAACGTGCAGGTCGGCCATCTCCGCGGCCCAGCCGGGACGGCCGGACGGGCCGGGCGCCGCGTCGTTCGTGACCGGTCGGCTCATTCCAGCTCCGTCCAGTCCAGCACCGGGCAGTCCGGCAGCAGGCGCCGCCGTACCTTCCCGGCCGCCTCGTCGCGGGGCAGCGCGGCCACGCGGGCGACGGCGACCGGCCGCATGAACGGCGGCAGCTCGGCGACCCGGCGCCGCAGCTGCTCGGCCGGCAGGACGTCGGCCACCGCGTACAGCACGATCTCGTCGTCCACCAGCGCGCCGGCGCGCTTCCAGATGGCGTGGTCGGTGAGGCCCGCGACGGCGGCGAGGTGGCTCTCGACGTACGGGATCGGCACGAACTCGCCCTTGACCCGGATCGACTCCGCGGCCCGCTCCAGGAACACGAGGTAGTCGCCGTCGCCGGCCTGGCCCAGGTCGCCGGTGTGGAACCAGCCCTCGGCGTCGCGGGCCGGGTCCAGCCCGCCGGGGATCACGTAGCCGTCGAACAGCGCGGCGCGCTCGCGCTCCCGGACCCAGATCTCGTCCTCGCCGGTGACCCGCCACTCGATGTCGGCGCGCCCCGGGCCGCCGTGGCGGCTGGCGTCGGCCGGGATCGGGGCGTCGGCCCGCCACCGCGCCAGGTGGGACACCCCGCCGGCCTCCGTGGAGCCGTAGCCGGACACCGCGGCCGGGATGCCGAACCGGTGCAGGAACCCCTGGTCGGCGTAGAACATGGTCCGCACCCGGTGGCCGTGCGCATCGGCGGCGGTGGTGGCCCGCTTGAGGATCTCGACCGGCGGGGCGTGCAGAATCAGCACGCTGACCCCTTCGCCGACGACGGCCGGCCAGAAGCCGCGGGCCGAGAACTTGGTCATGGCCAGCACGTCGGCACCGGTCAGCAGGGCGGTGATGACACCGTAGCCGAGCGGGTTGATGTGGAACAGGGGCAGCGGGGCCAGCACCCGGTCGGCCGGGGTCAGGTCGAGGGCGGCCGCCATCGCGGCCGCCAGGCGCTGGAAGTAGTCGTGGGTCTGGGCGCAGAACTTGGGCAGGCCGGTGGTGCCGGAGGTGTGCATGAAGGACACCGGGTCGAGGCGCCCGGCCCGCAGTCCGGGCAGTCCGGGCAGGCCGGCCGGGCCGGCGGTCCCGCCGCGGCGGGCCAGGGGCATGTCCTCGGGGCCGAGGACCAGGGCCGGTGCCAGCGGGGCCAGCATCCGCTCGGTCAGCTCGTCCGGGTAGGCCGGGTTGACCAGGGCGACCGGGAGGCCGGCCAGCACGCAGGCCAGCCAGGTGAGCAGGTAGTCGGTGGAGGTCGGGGCGACCAGGGCGACGCGCTGGCCCGGCCGCAGGCCGGCGCCGAGCAGGCCGGCCGCGCGCCCGGCGGCCAGCTCGATGGCCGCGGCCAGGGTGAGCTGGTCGTCGGCGGTGCCCAGGCGCAGCTCCGGCCGGGTGGCGGCCTGCGCGACGAGGGCAGCGGCCAGGTTGGCCGCCCGCGGCTCTGCCGCCCCCGGCTCGGCCGCCCCCGACTCTGCCGCCCCGCGCGCGTCGGTCATGCCAGCCCCTCGTGGCCGGCGTCGCCCAGCACGCGGCGGGCAATGTAGTTGCGCATGATCTCGGCCGAGCCGCCCGCCACCTTGAGGACCTTGATGTCGTTGACGATGTCGGTGTACGGCTCGCCGAAGTACAGGCCGTGCCCGCCGGTCAGGCTGTAGGCGGTGCTGGCCGCCTGCTCGGCCGCGGTGATGGCGAGCTGCTTGGCCAGCGTGGTGCGCAGCGCGATGTCCTCGCTCCGCTCGTGCGCCACCGCGGCGTCGTCGCGGGCCAGCGACGCCGCCTGCAGGGCGGCCCAGGCGTCGGCGACCATCCACTGGATGCCCTGGAAGTCGGTCACCTTGGCGTCCCCGACCTGGCGGCCGGAGGCGTACCGCAGGCCCAGCTCGAGCGCGCGGCGGCCCAGGCCGATCAGCTCCGAGGCGTTGCCCAGCCGGCTGATGTTGAAGGTGGACAGGAAGGTCTGCAGGCCGCCGCCGGCCGGGCCCAGCCGGTCGGTGTCGGGCACGCGGACGTGGTCGAACTCCACGTCGGCGGTGCGGATCAGCCGCAGCCCGATCGGGTCGGTGACCGCGGTGGTGATGCCGGGCCGCCGCATGTCGACCAGGAAGCTGGTCAGGCCCTCGGGAGCGACGGCGTAGAACAGCGTCACGTCGCAGTCGGCGCCCAGGTTGACGTGGGTCTTGCTGCCGGTCAGCAGCCATTCGTCGCCGTCGCGCTCGGCGATGGCCCGCATCTCCTTGAACGACGAGCCCGCGTTCTTCTCGCTGATGGACTCGGAGAACACCGCCTCCCCGGTGGCGATGCCGCGCAGCCACCGGTCCCGCTGCCCGGGCGTGCCCCAGTCCAGCAGCCACTTCTGGCCCTGGGCGGCGATCTGCCAGGACACCAGCCCGTGACGGCCGACCTCCTCGCTGATGACCACGTACTCGCTGACGCCGCCGCCCAGGCCGCCGTCCTCGGCGGGCACGAGCGGGCCCAGGTAGCCCAGCTTGCCCAGCTCGGCATACAGGTCACGGGGGAACCTGGCGGCCCGGTTGGCGGCGTCCAGCTCGGCGCGGTAGCGCTGGCCGAACTGGCCCAGCTGGGTCGCGGTGGCGTCGATCCAGCCGGCCCGGCCGGTGTCGGCGCGCAGGGTCGGGTACATCAGGCCTCCTTTCGCGGGCGGGCCGCGGACCACATCTGGCGGGCGCGCTCGACCTCGACCGCCTGGTCCCAGCCGGTCTCGCCGCGGCCGGCCACGGTGCGCCCGAGGGTCGCGGCCAGGGCCCGGCCCAGCGGCGGGTCGGCGGCCAGGTGCGCGACCAGCGCGGTGACGGCCGGCCGGAGCTCCCCGGCCGGGACAGCGGCCCAGGCCAGCCCGCTGGCCACGGCCCGCTCGGCGGACAGCGGCTGGGCGAACACGCCCATGGCGGCGGCCAGCCCGGGGCCGGCCCGGTCGAGCAGGTACAGGTGGCCGCCGCCGGGGTGCAGGCCGATGGCCGCGAACCCGGACCTGAGCACGGCGGTGTCGGCCATGATCCGGATGTCGGCGGCCAGAGCCAGGTTCAGCCCGGCGCCCACCGCGGGCCCGTTCACGGCGGCGACCGTGGGCACCCGCAGTGCGCCGAAGCGGCGGAAGGCGCCGTACAGCTCGTCCAGGCCGTCGTACAGCTGGTCGGCCGGGGCGATGCGGAGCCGGCCCAGGCTGGCGGTGTCGGCGCCGGAGCAGAACGCCGGGCCGGCGCCGGTGATGACGGCGGCGCCGACGGTCTCGTCGGCGTCGACGCGCTCGCAGGCCGCGGTCAGGTCGGCGGCGGCCGCGGCGTCGAGGGCGTTGCGCCGGGCCGGGCCGTCCAGGGTGATCCAGGCGACGCCGGCGGCGGTCTCGAGCCCGACCCGGGTGCCGGCCATCAGAACACCAGTCCAACGCGGGACAGCGGCCGCGAGCCGGCGAACCGGCCAATGCTCAGCGGGCTCGCGTCCAGGCTGGTGATCGCGCCCCGCGTCACCTGCTCGGCGGCCAGCCGGCCGATCTCGGGCGCCTGCATCAGGCCGTGCCCCGAGAAACCGCAGGCGTTGACCCAGGTCGGCGCGGCCGGGTCGGCGCCGAGTATGCCGTGCTGATCGGGGCTGTTCTCGTAGGTCCCGGCCCAGCAGGCGGACCGGTCCAGCGGCAGGTCGGCCAGCCACGGGAAGCGGGCCGAGGCCGTGGCCAGCACGTGCTCCATCCAGGGCCAGTCCACGCTGACGTCATAGCCGTCGGGCTGGTCGGGGCGGCCCGCGCCGAACATCAGCCGCGGGCCCTCGCTGCGGACGTAGACGCCGGTGCCCAGGTCGATGGTCATCGGCAGCGGCGCCGGCAGCGCGCCGGGCGCGGCGGCGTAGATGTTGCGCCGGGAATGGGCCACCGGGACCCGCAGCCCGGCCAGCGCGGCCACCTCCCCGGCCCATCCCCCGGCCGCGTTGACCAGGTGCTGGCCGCGCAGCGTCCGCTCGCCCGCGGTCACCGTCCAGCCGCCGGTCCCGGCGTCGGCGGTGATCGCGGTGACCGGGTGCCGGAACCGCACCCGCGCCCCGGCCGCGCGGGCCAGGTCGAGGAAGGCCGCGGTGACCAGCTGCGGATCAACGACGCCGTCGGCCGGCCCCCAGGTCGCGCCCGCGATGCCGGCGGTGACGAACGGGGTGATCCGGGCGGCCGCGGCCACGTCCAGCACCTCCACCGGCACGCCGTGGGCGCGCTGCAGGTCGGCCGCGGCCAGCTGGGCCGGCCAGCCGGCCTCCGGCACCAGCAGCAGGTACCCGGTCGGCCGGTAGCCGACATCGACGCCGTGCTCGGCGGCGAAGGAGCGGTAGCGAAGGATGCTTCGCCACGACAGCTCGATGTTCAGCGGGTCGGCCCACTGGCCGCGTATCGAGGCGAAGCTGCGCCCGGTGCTGCCCTCGGCCGGGCCGCCGAGGCGCTCGGTCACGGTCACCCGCAGGCCCGCCCGGGCCAGGTGCCAGGCGCAGCTGGCGCCGATCACGCCGGCCCCGATCACGATGACATCCGTGACCTCCGCGCCGCTCGCGGTGCTCATCGGCGGCCTCCGTTCCCGCAGGTGGTTCCGCTTCCCGACGCTAGGCGCAGCGGGCCGGGCCCGACCTCGGCGCGGGCGAGGAAGAATCGGCGGCCGTTTCCGACAGCTGTCGGAGAGCCCGCCGCTCCGGGCGGACTGGCCGGCGCCCGGCTCCGGGACGGCGGCTAGTCGCCGGCCTGGCGGTAGGCGGCCAGCCGCAGGGCCATGTGCAGGTCGTCGCGGTCGGGCCCGGTCCTGAGGTTGACGCCGGTCAGCGTCTCGATCCGGTCGAGCCGGTAGTAGAGCGTGGTGCGGTGGATGTGCAGGCCGGCGGCGGTGGCCGCGACGTCGCCGCCGTGGTCAAGCACGGCGCGGGCGGTGGCCATCAGGTCCGGCCGGGGCAGCCGGGCCAGCGTGTCGGCGCCGGGATGGACGTCGGCCACGGCCAGGTCGGCCGGGGCGGCCACGATCAGGTGCCAGGACCCGAGCGCGTCCCAGGTGGGCCGGGGCAGCCGGGCCCCGGCCCGCAGCGCCCGCCGGGTCACGGCCGCGCGCTGCACCGCTACCCGCAGGCTGACCAGCGGCAGCGCGGGCCCGCTGGTGGCCGGCCGGCCCGCTCCCGCACGCCCTGCCCCTGGACGGCCGTCCGGCGGGAAGACGTGCACGCTCATCCCGCCATCCAGGATCACGTCGTCCAGGTCCCAGCCGTCCCTGGCCCGCGGGGCGTTCACCGTGACCATAGCGTCCGGGCCCAGCCCTTCCAGCGCCGTCAGCTCCCTGGCCGCGGCCTCGTCCGGCCCCGCCCGCAGGCGGGCCAGCAGCAGCGATCGCAGCTGGTCGCGCTGGACGGCGGCGGCCGCGTCACGGGCCAGCGTGGCGGCGGCCAGCTCGGCGCAGGCGACCAGCGACGGCAGGTCGGCCGGGGCGACCGTGCCGCGGGCGTCCAGCACCCACAGGTAGCCGAGCAGGGCGCGTCCGGCCCGCAGCGGGACGCACCAGCGTGGCAGCATGTCCGCCTCGGGCACCGCCGGGGTGCGGACCGGGCCCGCCGCGGCGGCCAGGCGCATCTCGACGACCAGGGCGGCCGCCGCCGGGGGCACGCCGCGGTGCAGGATGGTGCGGATCCGCGTCCCGTCGACCTCATCCTGCGCGCTCCACCACAGCGGCTGGTGGCGGGCGTCCTCGATCAGGACCGGCTGGGACAGCGCCCTGGCCAGCGCGTCGACGGCGCGCTGCACATCCGCGGAGCCGGTCACGATCTGCCCCTCTCGCCTTGCGACAATTGTAGGAACGGGGCGGCCCAAGTTCCGCAGCGGCGCCGATGCCATCCGGCCTGGACCCGGCTTAGCGTGACCGCAATCGACGACCTCGCTCACCCTCGGAGTGACAGCCATGACCACTCCCGCTGGCCGCACCGCCCTGTTCCCGATCGGCCCGACCGCGCCGCTGGCCTTCGCCCCCGGCTCGCCCGAGCGGGCCTCCATCGCGACGGCCCTCAAAGAGGTCCGCTCGGCCGACTACGACATCGCCAGCCACATAGCCGGGCAGGAGGTGCGCACCGGCCGGACCGCCCCGGTGGTGACCCCGCACGAGCACGCCGTCCGGCTCGGCCAGGTGCACTACGCCGGGCCGGCCGAGACCGAGCGGGCCATCGCCGCGGCCACCGCGGCTTCCGCGTGGTGGGGCCGGCTGCCCTGGGAGGAGCGGGCCGCGCCCTTCCTGCAGGCCGCCGACATGCTCCAGCACGGCCCGTGGCGGGACCGGCTCAACGCCGCAACCATGCTCGAGCTGTCCAAGACCACCTACCAGGCCGACATCGACGCCGCATGCGAGACCGTCGACTTCATCCGGGCCAACGTCAAGAACATGCTGGACATGTACGAGGTCCAGCCGGGGTCCCAGGCCGGCGCCTGGAACCAGGCCGAGTACCGCCCGCTGGAGGGCTTCGTCCTGGCCGTGACGCCGTTCAACTTCACCTGCATGAACAACCTGGCCTTCGGCCCGGCCGTGCTCGGCAACACCGTGGTCTGGAAGCCCGCCGAGAGCGCGTCCCTGGTCGCCCACCTGTCCATGCAGCTGCTGCGCGAGGCCGGCCTGCCCGAAGGGGTCATCAACGTCGTCTACGGCGACGGCGCCGAGATCGGCCCGGTCGCGCTGACCCACCGCGACCTGGCCGCCGTGCACTTCACCGGCTCGACCCGCACGTTCCAGCACATCTGGCAGACCGTCGGCGCGAACATCGCCGGCTACCGCAACTACCCGCGGGTCGTCGGCGAGACCGGCGGCAAGGACTTCATCCTCGCCCACCCCTCGGCCGACCTCGACGCGCTGGCCACGGCCTGCGTCCGCGGCGCGTATGAGTACCAGGGCCAGAAGTGCTCGGCCGCGTCCCGGCTCTACGCGCCGCGCAGCCTGTGGCCCGCGCTGCGCGAGCGCCTGACCGCGCTGACCGAGTCGGTCGTGACCGGCGACCCGACCCAGCCGGCCACCTACGTCGGCGCGATCATCAACGCCCGCCAGCACGCCAAGCACGCCGCGGCGCTGACCAGGGCCAGGGCCGAGGACCTGGTCGTCACCGGCGGCACCACCGACGACTCCATCGGGTGGTTCGTCGACCCGACCGTGATCGAGGTCGCCGACCCGGCCTCGCCGTTCATCACCGAGGAGCTGTTCGCCCCGGTGCTGACCACCTACGTCTACGATGACGCCGACTGGCAGCCAACCCTGCGCCTGGTCGACCAGTCCACCGCCTACGGCCTCACCGGCGCCGTATTCGCCCAGGACACGGCCGCGGTCCAGCAGGCCAGCGACGCGCTGCGCTACACCGCGGGCAACTTCTACGTCAACGACAAGCCCACCGGCTCCGTCGTCGGCCAGCAGCCGTTCGGCGGGGCCAGGGCCTCGGGCACCAACGACAAGGCCGGGACCATCTGGAACATGATCCGCTTCGCCAGCCCGAGGTCGGTCAAGCGCACTCACCTGCCCGCCCGTGACTACCGGTACCCGCACCTGGACTCGTGACCGGCCCGGCCCGGCCCGGCGACCAGCCCGTGGACGCGCTGCTAGTCGGCTGAGCGTCTGGCCCGGCGGCGGCGGGTGTACTGCCGGGCCAGGGGGATCGCGGTGAAGTAGACCCCGGCCGTGCCGATGCTGATCGTCGCCAGGTCGACCGACAGCCGTCCCTGCTTCTGCCAGTACACGTCCTTCAGGTCCAGCAGCAGCGCGAACTCGTCGGCGATCAGCCCCAGCGACGAGCCGTAGGCGGTGGCGACCAGCGGATGCTGGACGGCGGCCCGGTCGCCCCGGACCGCGACGGCGCCGACTCCGGTCAGCCCGAGGATGCCCCAGATGTAATGGTGCAGGTGCTCGCCGCCGGCCGACAGGTTGCGGAATGGGCCGCGCCCGGCCCGGATGGCGTGGGTGACCGCCCGGACGCCGCCGAACGTGCCGGTGAACGCCACCCAGGAGGTGAACGCGCTGCGCTGGCGCGGGTCGAGGTCCTCGGCGTAGGCGCGGCGCAGGTCGGCCAGCGCGCCTGGAGACGTCCTGGTCACCTGGCGGCTCAGGTCGTGGCGGCGATCAGGACCGAGCACGGGGCCTGGTGGGCGACCGAGTTGGGCACGCTGCCCAGGACCCGGCGCACCCCCTTCATGCCCTTGTTGCCGACGACGATGAGATCGGCGCCCACCTCGGTGGCGACCTCGCAGATGGCGTCGGCGGGCGCCCCGGCCTTGCCGTGGATCGTCACCTCGACGCCGGCGCTGCGGGCCCGCGAGGACAGGTCGGCCAGCACCGAGTCGGCCAGCTCACCGGAGTCGAGCGACCGGGCCGCCTCGTCTCCCCCGGCCACCCGCAGTCCCTGCGACTGGTAAGCGGAGACGATGTGCAGCCGCCCGCCGCTCATCCTGACCAGGTCGATCGCATGCTGCACGGCCTCCGCCGCGCTGGCGGACCCGTCCGCACCCACCACGACCGTCTCGAACAACATGAGGCGCCTCCTCAGGTGCGGCGACGTCTTCTCCCCGTGGTCACATCAGCACCGGGAGCGTCACCAGGCCCGCGTTTTGTGTCTGGCACTCTAGCCGATATTCCGGCCGCCAATCCCTGGCGTTGCCGGGGTGTTACCGAGTGCCAGTTCCACCGCCCGCAGGCGGGTCAGCTCACCGCCGAGGCGGTAGGCGTCGTCAAACGCCTGATCGCCGATCTGCTGCCGGAGCCAGCCCTGCTCATCCTCGCGCAGCCGCTGCTCGAGGTCGGACCAGCCGATGGTGTGGTCGGCCAGCGCGGCGGTGATGTCGGCGTCGGCGGCGCCGTGCAGGCGGGCGGCGGTCAGGTGCTCGCCCTGCCGGGCCGCGCAGCAGGCGGCGGCGAAGATGACCATCGCGATGTCCATGGCCACGTCGGCGCCGCCGGCGATCCGGCGCGCCATCAGCAACCCTCGCCGCACCACGGGCACGGCCTCGGCGTGCCTGCCCTCGATGAGCAGCACGATGGCCAGCTCGCCGCGCAGGTAGTACAGCATCAGGTTGGCGCCGAGATCCTCGGCGATGCTGATCGACTCCTCGAGGTAGCCCCGTGCCTCGTCCAGCCGCCCGGCGTGCAGGTTCAGCCCGTACAGGTTGTGCAGGACGGCGGAGATCAGCAATCGGTCGTCGACCCGGCGCAAGCAGACCAGGGCCTCCAGCACGGCGCGGCGGCGCTCCTCACCGGCCGAGAGGCCGTAGGACTGCGCGGCCAGCAGCATGCCGAGCAGGTGATCGTCGCCGATGCGGCGGGCGATCTCGATGCCTTCGTCGCACAGCTGTGTCACCTTGGCCAGGTCGTCCTCGAAGAAGACGATGCTGGCCAGCGCGACCAGCCCGCGGCCACTGCGCATCTCGTCGCCCAGTGTCCGGGCCATGGCCAGTCCCCGCTCCGCGTCCTCCCTGGCGGCGCGGCGCTGCGCGGGATCCTTGGTCATCAGCATCTGGGTCAGCTGAGACAGGGCCAGCAGCGCGTCCGCGGTCAGCGGGTCGGGCCCAGGCCCCGCCGGGCCGAGGGCCCGCCCCAGCCAGTCCAGCAGCGCGGTGTGGCCCCGGCTGAAGGCGAACCGCTCCAGCCCCACGCCCATCCGCAGGATGTCCTCGGCGCGCCCTTCGTCCTCCAGGTGGGCGACCGCCGCGCGGATGTTCTCCCACTCCAGGTCCAGCCGCCGCAGCCACTTGCCCTGCCGGGACCCGGTCAGGGCCGGCCCCGCTTCCTGCGCCAGCTGGACGTAGAAGGCGGCGTGCTCGCCTCGGACCCGGAGCACCTCGGCCTCCCCGCCGGACCGCAGCAGTTCCTGGGCGCAGTACTGCCGGATCGTCTCCAGCATCCGGTAGCGCACCGACGAGGGGGTGCGGTCGGCGATCACGAGGCTCTTGTCCACCAGCGAGCTGACCAGGTCCATGACCCCGAAGGCGTCGACCTGCTCGGTCACGCAGACGGCCTCGGCGGCCTCGAGCTCAAACCCGCCCGCGAACACCGCCAGCCGCAGCAGGGTCTCCCGCTCGGGCTCGCTGAGCAGGCTGAACGACCAGTCCACGGTGGCCTGGAGGGTCTGCTGCCGGGGCATGACGTTGCGGCTGCCGCCGGTTAGCAGCCGGAAGCGCTGGTCCAGCCGGTCGCTCAGGTGGGTCAGCGACATGGACGACAGGCGGGCGGCGGCCAGCTCGAGGGCCAGCGGGATGCCGTCCAGGCGCCGGCAGACCGACGCGACCAGCGGGGCCACCGCGTCGTCGAGCACGAAGTCCGGGTTCTGGGCCCTGGCCCGCTCGGCGAACAGCCGCACCGCGTCGGAGGCGGCCAGGTCCTCGGCGGTCTCGGCCTCGCGCGGCGGCAGGGACAGCGACGCCACCCGGTACACCCGCTCGCCGTCGACGCCGAGCGGCTCCCTGGAGGTGGCCAGGATGCGCACCCGCGGGCAGTCGCGGACAACCTGGGCGCAGAACGCGGCCGCCTCATCGATGAGGTGCTCGCAGTTGTCGAGGATCAGCAGGGCGGCCTGCTCGCGCAGCGCCGCGATGAGCGCCTCGGGCAGCGGCCGGCCGCCCTGGTCCTGGACGCCGAGCACGCCCGCGACGGCGGCCAGGATCTGCCCGGCATCGGTGACCGGGGCCAGCTCCGCCAGCCAGACCCCGTCCGCGGCGCCGTCCAGCCACTCGGCGGCGGACTGCAGGGCCAGGCGCGTCTTACCGCAGCCGCCGGACCCGGTCAGGGTGACCAGGCGGGCCTCGGCCAGGAGCTTGCCGATCTCGTTGAGCTCGCGCTCCCGGCCGACGAACGCGCTCAGCAGGCCGGGCAGGTTGTTGGGCAGCTCGGGGTTGTCCAGCGAGACCAGCGGCGGGAAGCCCGACGGCAGCGCGGGGGCCTCGAGCTGGAAGACCTGCTCGGGGCGGCCGAGGTCCTTGAGCCGGTGCGGGCCCAGGTCCCGCAGCCGGACGCCGTCGGGCAGCAGGCCGGACAGCAGGTCGGCGGTGGTGCCCGACAGCACCACCTGGCCCCCGTGGGCGATCGCCTCCAGCCGGGCGGCCCGGTTGACGGCCGGGCCGAAGTAGTCGTTGTCGCGTTCCTCGCACACGCCGGTGTGCAGGGCCATCCGCACCCGGATGGGCCGGCCGGTGGGCCAGCTCTCGGCGCTGAGCTGGCGCTGCGCGGCGACGGTGGCACTCAGCGCGGCCCGCGGGGTGGCGAAGGCGGCGCAGAAGGCATCCCCGACGGTCTTGAACACGAACCCGCCCGGGTCCTCGATGGCCGAGCGGATGATCGTGTCGTGGCGGCGCAGCGCGGCCGCCATCGCGTCGGGCTCGTCTTCCCACAGCCTGGTCGAGCCCTCGATGTCGGTGAACAGCAGCGTGACGGTGCCCGACGGGGCCTGATCCATCGCGGTCACAGTGTGAAGAATAAGCCCGCAGCCCGCGGGCTGAACCGGACCCCGTCCACGGCCGTGACATAGGCGGGTCTAGCCGACACCCGGGCCCGTCCGGGGAATAAGGGGAAGACACGTGGGCGTCGCCGCGCTGATCACCTGGTCCGCGACCGTACTGGCGGGCCTGTACATGCTGACCGTGTGGCTCATCGAGAACGATGTGTCGGCCCGCCGCGCCGCGCCGAGCCAGCTGCCGGTGCCGGTCCTGTTCAGCCACCTGACCCTGGCCGTCAGCGGGCTGGCGGTGTGGGTGGCCTACCTGATCCTGGACCAGGACGTGCTGGCCTGGACCGCGTTGGGCATGCTGGGCACGATCGCGCTGCTCGGCCTCACCATGTTCGCGCGGTGGATCCCGGTGTACCGGGAGCCGGTCGCCGCCGAACTGCCGGCCCAGGCCGCCTTGTCCGGGTACGCCGCCGGGCGGTCTGGCTACGCCGCCGCGCAGCCCAGGCGGGCCGCCGGGCGGCCGGCGGGTGCCGGTGGCCTGGAGGCGACCCTGACCATCCCGGCCGAAGGCAACTTCCCGCTGGTGGTGGTCGCGGCGCACGGGCTGCTGGCCACGGCGACGATCGTTCTCGTCCTGCTGACCGCGCTCGGGGTCGGCGGCTCCTGACCAGGCCTGGGGCTCCTGACTTAATCCAAATCCTGAAGCAGCAGGCCCATGTAGTACTCGTCGATGAGGGCGCCGTCCCGGTCCAGCGCCCGGCGTCGCAGCCCGCGGCGGCGGCCTCGGCGGCGGCCGAGAGCAGTGCGGCGTCCCACGCCCGTGCCTGCGACACGCCCGGCAGATGGGCCGGCCTGTCATACCCGGGGGGCATGCTGGAAAGCCGGGACTGTCGCGTCATCGAGGAGGCTGGAAGTGGCCCGACTGATCTACTCCGCCATCGCCTCGCTCGATGGCTACATCGAGGACAGCGGCGGCGAGATCGGCTGGGCGGCGCCGGACGCCGAGGTGCTCGCGTTCGTCAACGACCTCGAGCGGCCGATCGGCACCTACCTGTACGGCCGCCGGATGTACGACACGATGGCGTACTGGGAGACCGAGGGCGCCAGCGCCGATGACACCGCGGAGAGCAGGGAGTTCGCGCAGATCTGGCGAGCCGCCGAGAAGGTCGTCTACTCCCGGGCGCTGGCCGCGCCGTCGACCGTGCGGACCCGGATCGAGCGCGATTTCGACCCCAGGGTGGTCCGGCAGCTCAAGGAGAACTCGGCCAGCGACCTGTCGATCGGCGGCGCCGAGATCGCCGGCCAGGCCATGGCCGCGGGCCTGGTCGACGAGTGCCACCTGCTGCTGTGCCCGGTCCTCCTCGGCGGCGGGAAGCGCGCGGTACCGGACGGCGTCCGCGTCCGGCTCGGACTGCTGGCCGAGCGCAGCTTCGGCGGCGGAGTCGTCCATCTCCACTACGAGGTGCGCCCCTGACCAGCGGAATCGGTGGCTAGCGGGCCGCCAGGCCTCGTCGCCCGCCCTGTCCGGATTCTGCCCGAATGCGCGGGTCGTTCGGGTATGGTGACCTGATGCCAGCCCGCCGTCGCCCTCGCCCCCGCCTCCGGCCGGAGGCCTCGCGCCGGAGTCATCCCGGCCGTGCTTGACGGCGGCAGCCTGCTCGGGTCCATGATCGTGCCCGCGGCGGACAGACAGGCCAGGCCGGACCGGGCGGAGCGGCCGGACCGGCCCCGGCGGCAGGCCAGGGACGCCACCCCCGGACGCCGCCGGGAGAACTGCTGGTCATGCGGGATGTTCGTGTGGACCAGGCTGGACTCGTCCTACGCGTGCGACAACTGCGATGTCCGGCGGGAGCCGCTGGGCGACCCCGAGCTGAGGGCCATGAACCAGGCCAGGGAGCTTGAGTCGCAGATGCGGGAGTACGACATCGATGGCTGGCTGGATCACGGCGACCCCGGCCAGCGACGCCCGGCACCAGCCTTAGCACTCGCCTAACGCCAGGGCCAGAGCAGCCGAGCCCTCCGCACTTCTTGCTGTTATCAGATCAGACAGCCGCTTCTTGCTGTTATCAGATCGGTGGCGGCATCTTGCCGTTCCCTCCCGTCACACCAGCCCCGAGCCCAGGAGTGGTTCAGGTTTTACGTGCCATCACCCGTAAACCCTGAACCACTGTCGGTTGTCCACAGGTTTCCCCGATGATGCGGCGCCGCACTTCTGCGGGCCGGACCGGCGAACCAGTCAGGGCTCGAGGACGATCCGGCCCGGCATGCCGCCGGCCGCCTTGGCGCTGAACGCCTCGGCGCCGCGGGCCAACGGGTAGACCGCGCCGACCTGCGGGCGCAGGTGCCCTTCGTCGATCAGGCGGGCCAGCTCGGCCAGCTGGGCGCGGCTGGACTCCTGGACGAACAGGACCTGCCTGATGTCGTCCCGGCCGGCGGGGAGCTCGTAGGCGGCCTTGATCGTGATCAGCGCTCCGCCGGGCCGCAGCAGGGCCGGCGAGGCGGCCAGCACCTCGCCGCCGATGGTGTCCACCACCACGTCGGCCTGGCCGACGACGTCCTCGAGGCGGTCGGTGTCCAGCGAGATGTAGCGGTCGGCGCCCAGCTCGGTGGCCAGCTGCCGGGAATGGCCGCGGCCGGTCCCGATGACCTCGGCGCCGGCCCAGTGGGCCAGCTGGACGGCGGTGGAGCCGACCGCGCCGCCCGCGCCGTGGATGACCACGGTCTGGCCCTTGGCCAGCCGGCCGTGGTCGAACAGGGCCTGCCACGCCGTCAGGCCGGCCCGCGGCACGGCTGCGGCGTGGGCATGGTCGACGGTTCGCGGCTTGGGGGCCAGGTTGCGGGCCTCCACGGCGACGTACTCGGCCGCCGCCCCGTCGCGGAACTGGTCGGCCAGCCCGTACACCTCGTCGCCGACGGCGATCCCGGCCGTCCCGTAGCCCAGCGCGGTGACGACGCCCGACAGCTCGTGGCCGGGGATCATCGAGGCCCGCTGGTGCCCGGCCCGGCAGGTCCACAGCGGCCAGTCCAGCTCGTTGTGGGTGATGCCGACGGCGGCCACCTTGATCAGCACGTCGCCGAGCATGGGGGTGGCGTCGGGGACCTCTTCGTAGACCAGCCCGCTGATGCCGGTCGGCTCGTGCAGGCGGATGGCCTTCATGCCTGGCTCCCGTCTTGTGCGGTGGTGGTCGCCGACGGTGGCGAGCCCGCCAGCGGGCTGGTGTCGTGGTACCTGACCTCGTAGACCCGCTCGGTGAACTTCCAGCCGTCCGCGGTGCGCTGGTAGCGGTCGTGGTAGATGGCGTAGTTCAGCTCCGACTGGCCATCGAGGGTCCGCCCGACCTCGGCCATGTAGGCGCGGCCCGACGCGGTGTCGCCGTCCAGGCGGATCGTGCCCGGATGCGTGTTCTGGACCAGGAACTCCAGCACGTCCGGCACCCGCCGGCCAAAGGCGCGCATCTGCTCGCGGCCGGCCAGCTCGGCGGGGACATTGGGCATCCGCAGCACGCCGTCCGGCGTGAACAGCGCGGCCAGCCGGTCGTAGTCCCGCATCATCGCGGCGTCGGTGAACTCGCCGCGCAGCGCCTCGATCTCGACGCGGTCAGCGATGACCTGAAAGTCACTCATCGGTTCCTCCCGGTTATATCAAGCCGTGAAGCAGGCTCACCGGTACGACGACGCAGGCCGGCGGATTGTCAGGCGGAGTGTCAGGCAGGGCGTCGGGCGGGGCGTCGGGCGGGGCGTCGGGCGGGGCGTCGGGCGGGGCGTCCGCCCGGCCGCTGCCTCACGGCAGGGCGCCCGGGCGGACGAGGCCGTTCTCGTAGGCGTAGACGACGGCCTGGACCCGGTCGCGCAGGCCGAGCTTGGCCAGGATCCGGCTGACGTGGGTCTTGACGGTGGCCTCGGCCACGACGAGCTGCTCGGCGATCTCGGCATTGGAGCGGCCGGCGGCGACCTGGATGAGGATCTCGCGTTCCCGCGCGGTGAGCTGGCTCAGCTCAGGCGGCTCCGCGGCCGGGCCGGCCGGGCCGGGCAGGTGGGGCAGGAACGCGTCCAGGAGCCGGCGGGTGACGGCGGGGGCGACGACGGCGTCGCCGCTGGCCACGGCGCGGATCGCCGACAGCAGGTCCGGTGGGGGGACGTTCTTGAGCAGGAAGCCGCTGGCGCCCGCCCGCAGCCCGGCGTAGGCGTACTCGTCGAGGTCGAAGGTGGTGAGGATGAGTACCCGGGTGGCAACGCCGGCGGCGGTGATCCGGCGGGTGGCCTCGATGCCGTCCATGCCGGGCATGCGCACGTCCATGAGGACCACATCCGGGCGGGTGTCCAGGGCCACTCGGAGCGCGGCGGCGCCGTCGCCGGCCTCCCCCACGACCCGCATATCGTCCTGGGCGTCGAGGACGAGGCGGAACCCGAGCCGGAGCAGGGCCTGATCATCGACCAGCAGGATCGAGATGCTCACGCGCCCTCCGCCGTGGTGAGCGAGGCGGCCTCGGCGGATTCCGGGCCGGGCCGTGCGGCGGGTTCCGGGCCGGGCCGCAGCGTGGCCTGGATCCGCCACCCGCCGCCCGTGACCGGCCCGGCGGCGACGTGCCCGCCGAACAGGGCCGCCCGCTCGCGCATCCCGGCGATGCCGTGCCCGCCGCCGGACCCGGCCGGCGGCTGGCCTGCGCCCAGCGGCCGGCCGGTGTCGGTGATCTCCAGGTCGACCCGGCCGGGCTGGTAGCTCAGGCCGATCCGGGCGGTCGCGCCGGCGGCGTACTTGAGGGTGTTGGTCAGGGCCTCCTGGATGATCCGGTAGATGGCCAGCCGGGCGGTGGCGGGCAGCTGGTCCGGCGACCCGGTCACGGTCAGGGTGACCGGCAGGCCGGCCGCGCGGACGGTTGAGAGCAGCTCGTCGATGTCATCGAGAGCGGGCTGCGGGGAGTGGCCGGGCGGGTCGCGGAGCACGCCGATGAGGCGGCGCATCTCGGCCAGCGCTGACCGGCCGGTCTGCGACACCTGCCGCATCAGCGCGCCGGCCTGCCCGGGGCTGGCCTCGGCGGTGTAGGCGGCGCCGTCGGCGAGCGCGGTCATCACGGCGATGTTGTGCGCGACGATGTCATGGACCTCGCGCGCGATCCGAGCCCGTTCGGCGGCCACGGTGAGCTGGGCCTGCTGATCTTGCTCGCGTTCCAGGCGATCGGCCCGGTCCACCAAGGCGGTGATGTAGGCCCGCCGGGTCCGGACGTAGTAGCCGAGCAGGAGGGTGAACGCGATCAGGATGGTGTACAGCCCCCAGCCGGGCGGCCAGATCGCGGCCGCGATCTCCAGCGCGGCGGTGGCGGCCAGGACCGGCCAGGGCGGCTCGCGCGAGGCGAGCGTGTAGAACGCGCACAGCAGCGGGAGCAGGTCGTTGCCCTCACGCGGGTTGACCGCGAGCTGCAGCAGGACCAGCCCAAAGATGATCGCGAAGACGGCGACCGGGGCGCGGCGCCGCCAGATCAGCGGGGCCGCGATCGCGATGATCAGCGTGACCGCACCCGCCCGGTCCCGGCCGACGATGTCGCTGATCGGCGGCAGCGCCGACGCGACCAGGGCGGCGGCCAGTGCCGCGTCGCACAGCAGCGGATGCCGGCGGGCCCAGGCCTGAGGGACGGACAGGATGGCCGCCGCGCCCCGGGCCCAGGCTGGCTCAGGGCCCGCGGCGGGCGGCCGCGCGGTCACGCGTCGCGCCGCTTCAGCAGCAGCGCCGCGGCCGCTATCGGGATCACGGTGTAGCCGGCGAACGGGGACGGGCCGGTCCATGTTGCCATGGTGTCAGGGATCGGCCGGAGGTAGATGATCGCCTGTGTGGCGCTGGCGGGCAGCCGGGTGCGGATCCAGAGCCGGATCCGGGTGCGGATTGGGTTGCGGTCAGCATCACGCGTGGCTCCCCGCGCTCGTGGCAGTCCCGGCCCGCGTGCCGCCGAACGGCATGGCGTCCTGCCGGCAGACGGTCCCGGCCGGCGGCAGCGCGCCGGTCAGCAGGTACCGGACCTCGGAGCGGGCGGCGCAGGCGCTCGGGTTGCCGATCACGGTGTGACCGAAGCCGTCGACGGTCAGCAGCCGCGCCCTGGCCAGGTCCCGCGCCATCGCGACCGAGTCCCGGTAGGGCGTAGCGGGGTCGGTGGTGATGCCGACGACCAGGATCGGGCTGGCGGTGGGCCGGTTCCACGGACCGGCGTAGTGATCGGTGGCCGCGTCCCTCGGCCACCGGGCGCAGGGCTCGTGCTGCCAGGCGAACAGGGGCCCGAAGGCACCCGACCGCGCCGTGGCCACCCGCGCCGCGTGCACGTAGGCGGCCAGGTTCCGCGGGCTGGGGATGTCGGAGCACACGTTGGCGAAGATCTGCTCTAGGCGGACGCCCGCCAGCGGATGCAGGGGCGGCGTGCCCGGCGGGATCTGGTGGCCGGGCGCCGACGTGACCCACAGCTGCTGCAGGAAGGCCGCGTCGACCGGCCAGGCGCTGAACTGGTACTCGGGGAACTCGGCGACGACGTCCGCGTAGGTCCAGACCCGCAGCGGGCTCCCGGCGGCCGCCGGGTGAAGGCGCAGGCGGCGCAGCAGCTCGTTCCACTTGGCCGTGGTCCGGGCCGGGGTGCCCGCCGAGAACGCGCACGCCTTGGTGGAGGCCTGGCCGCACAGCCTCAGGAACGCCGCCATGGTCTGGGCGTCGCTGACGTCGGCCCGCTCGCGCAGCGAGCCGGGCAGGCGACGGTTGCGGCTCCACGCCGCCGGGTCGATGTTGCCGTCGAAGATCATGCGCCCGGTCCGGGCCGGGAACAGGTTGGCGTAGATCGCGCCGAGGCCGGTGCCGTAAGACTCGCCGTAGTAGTTGAGCACCGGGTCGCCGACGGCCGCGCGCAGCAGGTTCATGTCCCTGGCCACGTCGGCCGAGCTGTCGTGGGCCAGCAGCGCGCCGTTGCGGCGGGCGCACCGCGCGTCGAACCGGGCCGAGATCCGCTCGAACGCCTGCTGCTGGCGATGGCCGACCGGGAAGACGGGCAGGCCGGACAGGAAATGGTCCTCGGCCGCCTGGGTCGGGAAGCAGCTGACCGCGGTGCTGAAGCCGAACCCGCGCGGGTCGAAGGAGACGACGTCATACCGCGCCCGCACCGCCGCCGGGATCTGCTGGTAGGCCTGCGGGAACGTGTCCAGCTGGTCGGCGGGCCCGCCCTGGCTGAAGAACATCGACCCCAGCCGCCGCCCCGGCCCGGTGGCCCGGTGCCGCATGACCGCGATCCTGATGGTCTTGCCCCGCGGCTGCCGGTAGTCCAGCGGTACCCGCGCGATGGCGCACTGGAAAGCGCCGGCGCACGTACGCCAGTGCAGCGCGGGGACCTGGGGTCCTGCCGCCCGCATGCCCGTTGCGGCCGCGGCCTGCGCCACTCCGGCCGAGCTCGTCGCGGCCGAGGCCACCGTGGGTGCCGCCGCCGCCGCC